>ENA-OWPA01001140-OWPA01001140.1-bioreactor-metagenome-genome-assembly--contig:-NODE-1140-length-20377-cov-2.809901_pt1 | contig 20377 bp, 19 predicted proteins | sample MGYA00238139_ERZ651803 | MGnify/ENA primary metagenome ERZ651803 (study PRJEB26909, sample SAMN07631231) | bioreactor metagenome | isolation source: Switchgrass digestor | place: USA: Dartmouth... | reverse complement strand
AGAAAGGTGTAAGGGAACTCAATTCGATCCTAAAATTTCAGATGTATTTCTCAAAATAATGCAGAATAATATTGGCCTTGATAACATTGCTACTTCCGGATAAAAAAGTTGAAATCAATTAATATATGTGATATTTTAATTCAATAATAATTAAGAGAACGTATAGGATGTTGTATTTTTTAATGGAGGTAAACGATGACTGATAAGAACAGTATAAAAGTTCTTTTTGTTTCAGCGGAAGTAGCTCCTTTTGCAAAGACTGGTGGACTTGCAGATGTAGCAGGTTCTCTTCCTAAAGAGCTTGCTTTAATGGGCGCAGATGTAAGAGTGGTAATGCCCAGGTATAAGCAGATTAAGAGCGAGATGGAATATGTAACCGACTTTGCCGTTCAAATTGGAGATAAAAAGGAAACATGCATTGTAAGAAAAGAAAGAATCCACCAAGAATCTGAGGGCGGAGCAATAAGCGTGCCTGTTTATTTTATTGACAGTTATAATTATTACGACAGACCGGGTATATATTGCTATTTTGATGATGCAGAAAGGTTTGCTTTTCTATGTAAAGCAGTTTTGGAAATGCTGCCTCGGATTAATTTCAAGCCAGACATAATACACTGCAACGACTGGCACACCGGCCCAATATGTATGCTATTAAATGAAGTGTACAAGAATGATATATTTTATAAAAACATAGCTACCATATACACAATACACAACCTTGAATACCAAGGAAACTTTCCGGGTGATGTCTTAAGACTTTTTAATGTTGGAAGTGAAATATTTAATCCGGAGAAAGTTGAATTTTATGGAATGTTCAGCTTTATGAAAGCCGGCCTTGTATATGCAGACATCATCAATACAGTTAGTGTAGAGTATTCGAAAGAAATACAGACCGAGCGTTATGGTGAAAAAATGGAGGGAATTCTTCAGAAGAGGTCAAAAGACTTGTTTGGAATTATAAACGGAATTAGTTATAAGGCTTTTGACCCGGAGAAGGATCCGAGAATATACAGAAACTATAATTCACAAAGCTATAAATTGAAGAAAGAAAACAAATACGCTCTTCAAAGAGAATTTGGGTTACCTGTAAGAGATGTACCTGTTATAGGAATTGTTTCAAGGCTATCTGAGCAAAAAGGTCTTGAACTCATACTAGATAAATTTGAAGATTTGATGAAACAGGACGTGCAATTCGTTCTGCTGGGAACGGGAGACGAACACTACGAAACTTCCTTTAAAAATGCAAAACTTGCATATCCCGAAAAAGTAGGAGTGTATATAGGGTTTAATACTGATCTGGCACAAAGAATATATGCCGGCTGTGATATGTTTCTTATGCCATCCAGATTTGAGCCCTGTGGCTTGGGACAAATAATCAGCCTAAGGTATGGGACAATCCCTATAGTACGCGCTACAGGCGGGCTTGCTGATACTATTGTGGATTATAATGCTGATAGCGCCAATGGAAATGGCTTTGTGTTTAATGAGTTTTCTTCAGATGAAATGTTCGATGCAATTATGCGAGCATTAAAACTGTACAATGAAAGTCCTGACATATGGGCAAGTTTGGTAAAGAGAGCTCTGACTCTTGATTTTTCATGGAGCAGGTCAGCAAAAAAATATATTGAATTATATGAAAAAGCTATGAAGAAAAAGAGTTAAAAAACTGAGTGCTATTAATAGGGGAAATGAAGATGGACAACAAACAGAAAGCCAGAGAAATTATTAAAGTCTTTGATAAACTTTATAATGATGCAGAGTGTACTTTAAAGTATTCTGATCCCCTTCAGCTTCTTATTGCAACACAACTTGCAGCTCAATGCACTGATGAGCGGGTAAATATTGTAACTGAAACTCTATTTAAGAAATATAAAAATGTATATGATTTTGCCAATGCGGATATTGCAGAGCTGGAGCAGGATATCAGATCTACGGGTTTTTACCGTAATAAAGCGCGCAACATAATCAACTGCTGCAAAATGATTATAAATGATTTCGGAGGAAAAGTTCCAAATACAATGGAAGATTTGCTTAAACTGCCCGGAGTTGGTCGTAAGACTGCAAATCTTGTTTTAGGAGATATATTCGGAATACCGGGTATTGTAGTTGATACTCATGCTAAAAGGCTTTCTCAAAGAATAGGTTTTACTAAAAATGATGATCCTGAAAAGATTGAATATGATCTTATGAAAATTATTCCCAGAGAAAATTGGAGTAAATTCTGCCATCAGCTTGTTTATCATGGAAGAGCTGTATGCAACGCAAGAAAGCCAAAATGTGATGAATGTCTTATCAGACCTTATTGTGACTATGGAAGGATTTAGCATAAATCAAGGAAAGCAAGGACAATGGCAGCTAAATCTTATTATTTATTCAATTTATGCAGAAGGAATTAATAATAAGCTGTCGAACTTTATATATAAATGAACGAAAAAGAGAAACTATGGGACATTGTGGGCATGGGTAAATATATTGGGGACTGCTTATGAAGAGTGAGGTGTTATTATGCCCGCAAAAAACGGGAATATGAATAGCATAGATAAAGTAAATAATATATATGATCCTGATGAACTAATATTTGCACTGGATATTGGCACAAGGACAGTAATAGGAATTGTTGGGCTACAGGAAGGTGAAGACTTTAAAATTATTGCTATAGAAATCTTTGAGCATAAGAGAAGAGTTATGTTTGACGGACAAATACATGATATAGAAAGTGTAGCTGATGCCGTGAGACAGATAAAAGAAAAGCTTGAGGAAAAAATCGGTGTTCCCCTTGTTAAAGTAGCAATTGCTGCAGCAGGAAGAGTTCTAAATACACGTGAAGCAAAAATAGAAAAAGATATAGATAATGGTAGGGAAATAGACTACAATTTGATTAGAGCTCTTGAAATTGAAGCTACTCAAATAGCTCAGCAAAAACTTGACGAGGGAATAACCGGTAATGATAAAAACCGGTTTTATTGTGTCGGATACAGTGTAGTTAATTATTATCTTAATGGATATGTTATGACAAATCTTGTGGGACAGAAAGGATATAAAGCAGGTGTGGAAATACTTGCAACGTTTCTCCCACAGGTGGTTGTAGACAGTTTGTATACAGTAATGGATAGAGTGGGACTTGAAGTTTCAAGTCTTACCCTTGAACCTATAGCTGCGATAAATGTGGCTATACCAAAGAACTTAAGGTTATTGAACCTTGCACTGGTGGATATTGGAGCAGGTACTTCAGATATAGCATTGACCAGGGATGGAAGTGTTGTTGCATATGCAATGGTTCCTATTGCCGGAGATGAAATTACTGAAGAGATTTGCCGACACTACCTGATTGATTTCAACACCGGGGAAAAAATAAAATTGTTTCTTTCGACAAAAAAAGCAACTATTACATTTACTGATATTATGGGCAACAAGCGAAAAGTGACAAAGGATGAAGTGAATGAGGTTGTACAACCTGTTGTAAAGCTTCTGGCAAATACTATTTCTCAAAAGATTTTAGACTATAACAAAAAATCTCCTAATGCAGTATTTTTGGTAGGCGGTGGAAGCCAGATTCCCGGACTTGCAAAGCTTGTTTCAGAAAACTTGGGATTGCCCCAGGAATGGGTTGCGGTAAGAGGAAGAAACATCATACAGAATTTAAAAATTGCCGAGAAAAAGCTATCAGGTCCTGATTCAATAACACCTGTTGGTATTGCTGTAACTGCGCAAATGCAAAAAGGTAATAATTTTTTTACGGTAACGGTTAACGGAAAAAAAGTTAAGCTTTTTAATACTAAAAAGCTTAAGGTTTCTGATGCACTGATGTTTTCAGGGTTTAATCCGGAACAGCTTATAGGAAAAAGAGGCAAAAGTCTGAGGTTTACCCTTGATGGCATCTCTAAGGTAATCAAAGGAGAACATGGAAAGGCTGCTGAGATATTTGTAAACGACGAAGTTGCAAGTATAGATACCGGAATAATGCCTGGTGATGTTATAATTATAAAACCTGCAAAAGATGGAAAGGATGCAGAAGTTTTTGTATCTGACATAATAAAAGAAAAGGCAAAGACTGATATGCTGTCGGGCGATATTGAGACAGATATTAGGATATTTATAAATAACAGTCCTGCATCTTTGAGCGATAGAATATGCGAAGGTGATGATGTACATATTGAGTATATTCCATTAGACATTACAAAAACAGATTCAATAATAGAAGATACCTTCAAGGAAGATTTACCAATGGAGGATTCATTAGAACTTAATGTTCCAAATGAAAGGCCATTGAAGGATAATAACAATGGAATTAGTATAGTAGTAAACGGGAAAACCATATTGCTTGATAATCATAAGAAACAATATATTTTTGTTGACATATTTAACTATGTGGATTTTGATTTGTCAAAGCCTAAGGGTAATATTGTTTTGAAGTTAAATGGAAGGCAGGCTGCTTTTACTGATGTTATAAGACATGGAGATATAATAGAGATATATTGGGATTAATCATTAATTTGTTGTCTTATTTTGTCGGTTTTGAATTGGAGGGGAGTATTATTTTTAAACTGAATGTTGGCAGGTATAATAATGCTGACAGGGATAGCAAGTATGAGATAATGTTCCATAGGTTTTTTTTGGTGTTTATATTTATCTGTATACTGTTTGTTATTCTCCCTGAAAATGTCCTGCAAATCCGATTAATAAATCCGCTTGATGAAGGTGTACTTATCTTTGTCAGGGAGATTTTTCTCGGATTGGTATTAGTCTATCAGCTTTTAAAACACTGTGGGTTAAAATATGGATATTTTAAAAAAAACTGGATTCGTTATGCAGATAAGTTATCTGGGTTGTTTATAACTTCCTTTTTCATTACTTATATAGGTATAGGATTTTGGGCATTTAGTGTTATACTGTTCATTATACTTATGGTCACTTTTGTAAGTGGGACAAGGATAGGCGTGAAAACAGCTGTATACTCTTTTCTTGTCCACTTTGCCATGCTATTTTCAATACTCATTATTGGAGACATTGATAAACATAGATTGATAGAACATGTATCAACAGCTGTTTTCTTTTATTTGACAGCATTAATATTTATAGCTATATGCGGAATCGCTTTTAATGACATCAGAAAAAGTGAGGAAAAAGAGGCTTATCTATTAAATAAACTTGAGGAAAATTGCTATCAGTTAAAAAAAGCAAATAAAAAGTTAGCAGGAAAAGTTGCGGAGTTTTTTACATTGCATCAGATAAGTAAGGCAATAAGCTCTATACATGATATTATTGACTTGCTAAAATACGTAAATGACATAGTAATTGGCGTTATGGGAGTAGCCAAATCAACAATTGTTCTTTATAATGAAAAAACAAATTCACTTAAAGTTCATACTACAAATATTATTGACGCAGATGAACTTGAAATTTTATGTAATAATATTAACTGCGAACCTCTCCATGAAGTATTGAGAACAGGCAAACCCCTTATTGAAAATAATTTAGAGTCTGAAAAGTATGCTTTTACTAAGAACAGAGAGATAAAGTCAATGGTTTGTATTCCACTTTGCACAAAGAACGGCAGAGTAGGAGTAGTTCTTGTAGAACATAAATATCCCGGAGCTTTTAGTTTAGAAAGTGTTAATTTTCTTGATATTATTGGTCAGCAAGTGGGAATTGCCATAGAAAATGCTCAACTTTATAAGAAACTTCAGGACATGGCTTACATAGACAGCCTTACAGGCGTGTATAGCAGAGAATACTTCAATGAAAAGTTGAAGGCGGAATTTCAGAATGCAGAAAAAAGCGGATATAAGCTGTCACTAGCAATATATGATGTTGATAACTTTAAGAGTTTTAATGATACTTATGGCCACCTGTATGGAGATGAAATTTTAAAGAAAATTGCCTGGACAATAAAAGGGCAGATAAGAAAAGGAGATATCTTTGCAAGATTCGGAGGAGAGGAATTTGTAATACTTTTCCCAAAGACCAGCCTGGAGGAAGCTGCTGAAATTGCAGAAAGGCTTAGAGCGGCGGTTGAGAAGATACCTATAGGTAAAGCCGGTGATACACATACAGTTACATTGAGTTTCGGAGTATCTTGCTTTGATGATTGTGTATCTAATGAAAAAGAGCTGATAAGAACTGCTGACGATGCCCTTTATGAAGCAAAGTCCTCAGGTAGGAACTGTGTAAAAAAGGCGAAGTTTAAAAATATAAATGAAAGCACTTGATGGACAAACACCAAAAATATTTTTCAGAAATATAATATACTGATTAATCCTTTTGGCTGGGAGGAGTGCTGTAATGAAGGTTGTAGTGATGAAGGTACCTAAGTTTTTCGGAAAGATACTTAAAGTGATTTTTGGCATGGGGTAAAATAAATATAAAACCAATAAAAATAAAAAAAGCGTTATACGCTTTTTTTATTTTTATTGGCATTATTATTAATCATATAATGCTAAATGTGAACTAATCTCACAATTATGCTTATACAGCTCTGGTAACCTTACCTGAGCGCAAGCATCTTGTACATACGCTAATTGTCTTGGAGGTTCCGTTTTCTACAACCCTAACTTTTCTTATATTTGCTTTCCACGTACGACTATTGGCATTCATCGCATGGCTGCGAGTATTGCCGAAACGTGTTTGTTTGCTGCAGATCTGACACTTTGCCATCTATAATTACACCTCCTTTAAACTGGGAGAAATATTTCACAAAATAAACTTTTATAAACTTAATCGACCAAAACAACATATATTGTAACATATTGGTGCCGTCTATAGCAAGTTTTTTTAATAACCATTTTCCATAATAAAAAACAAAAAACAGATTGTCAACCACATTTACAAATATATTTAAACATGAAAAAATTTATTGTGTATGGCAATTTGAGATTTCTATTTTATAATTTTATGGAAAAAATTATTCTTATATTATAGAATATAAATAAATTTATTATGATAAATTAAACTCATTGCCATAAAGTATTTGCATGAATTATCCAGGGGTAAGGAGAATACTGAATGGATACAGACACGAACATAAAGAATGTTCTTGAGAAACCTGTGCGATTTATAAAAGGGGTTGGGGAATCAAAATCCCTTTTGTTTAATAAATTAGGTATTTTTACAGTAGAAGATGTAGTTTACTATTTCCCAAGGGAATACGAGGACAGAAGCCGCATAAAGAGCATTATCCAGATGAAGGATGGGGATGAATGCTCTTTTGAGGGAATTATTGTTTCAGGAATTACTGAAACCCGTCCAAGAAAGGGACTTACAATACAAAAACTACTTATAAGGGACGGTACGGGAACAATTGTTGCAACATGGTTTAACCAGAGCTATTTGAAAAAAACTTTCAAGGTTGGAGAAAGGTATGTATTTTACGGAAAAATAACAAAAAAATATGGGCATCTTGAAGTGCAAAATCCTGTATTTGAAAAAATGCAGGCTGGAGAAATGAAAGACACATGTCGTATAATACCCATATACCATGCTACTGCACGACTTACGCAAAATGCTATAAGGAATGTTATAAGAAATGCTCTGGAATTGGTGGAAGGAAAGCTGCAGGAAACTATACCGGCAAAAATTCGGAATAAGTATTATTTAAGCGAACTCAATTATTCAATACAGAATATTCATTTCCCAAAAAGCGATGAGGATTTTAAGAACGCAAGATACAGACTTGTATTTGAAGAATTCCTGCTATTGCAGCTTGGACTTTTGAATATAAAAAATACACTGGAAAGTTCCGGAGAAGGTATCGTGTTTAAGAGGACAGCGGATGTGGAAAAGTTTATAATGGAACTGCCTTTCCAACTGACTTCAGCCCAGAAAAAAGTGTTTGCAGAAATTGAAAAAGATATGGAAAGTAAAAAAATAATGAACAGGCTTGTACAGGGAGATGTGGGGTCAGGAAAGACAATAGTGGCGGTACTTGCTCTTTTTAAGGCTGTCAGAAGCGGATACCAGGGAACACTTATGGTTCCTACAGAAATACTTGCAGAACAGCATTATAAATCAATCTGTCCACTTATGGAAAAATGGGGTATAAAGACTGCACTTCTCACCGGAAGTGTCTCTAAAAGCGAGAAAAGGGGAATAATAGAAGGATTGAAGGACGGAAGCATAGATATAGTCATAGGGACCCATGCATTAATTGAGGACAATGTTGAGTTTAGACAACTTGGGCTTGTTGTGACTGATGAGCAGCATCGTTTCGGGGTAAGGCAAAGGACAGCACTTTCGAGAAAAGGCCAAAACCCGGATGTGATTGTTATGACAGCCACTCCAATTCCAAGAACTCTTGCATTAATACTTTATGGCGACCTGGATATATCTATAATTGATGAACTTCCGCCTGGAAGAAAGCCGGTAAAGACTTACGCAGTTGATGAAACAATGCGCCCTCGAATAAATAATTTCATACGACGGCAGGTGCAGGAAGGAAGACAAGCTTATATAGTATGTCCACTGGTGGAAGAATCAGATACGGTTGATGCAAAATCAGCTCTTGGAACAGCTGAACGTATCGCTAAAGAGGATTTTCCTGATTTAAGCGTCGGGCTTATCCATGGCAGAATGAAGCCCAAGGAAAAAGAGGATATCATGAGCAGCTTTGTTGAAGGAAAGATTGATATCCTGGTATCTACGACAGTAATAGAAGTAGGTGTTAATGTTCCCAATGCCACAATCATGGTTGTTGAAAATGCCGAAAGATTTGGACTGGCCCAGCTGCACCAGCTGAGAGGTCGTGTAGGCAGGGGAGAACATCAATCGTACTGTATATTGTATAATGCCAGCGGAACAGAAATTGCCAGGCAGAGGATGAGCGTAATGGAGAAAACTAATGATGGTTTTGTTATATCTGAGAAAGACCTGGAGCTTAGGGGGCCGGGAGATTTCTTTGGCACAAGGCAGCATGGAATACCTGATCTGAAGATTGCCAATCTTTATAAGGATATTGGGATTTTAAAAACAGCACAGAAAGCAGCTTTAGAGCTGATGGAAGAAGATAGATTTTTGGAAAAGCCTGAAAACAGATTATTAAAGGACAGAATAAAACAAAAGTTTCTAAGTGTATAAGAAAATTTTAAGTGTTATAAGCAGGATTCATAAGCAGGAGGAGATTATTATTTTAAGGGTAATATCAGGAATAGCAAAAGGTCATAAATTGAAAACACTTAAAGGAGATGCCACAAGGCCTACTTCAGACAAAGTAAAGGAGTCTTTATTTAACATTATAGCAGGTTACATACCCGGTGCAGAGGTGCTGGACCTTTATGCAGGTACTGGCAATCTTGGGATAGAGGCATTGAGCAGAGGAGCAGAGTCTGCTGTATTTGTAGATATCAGCAGAGAATCCTGCCGTATAATTAAAGAGAATCTTGAGCATACGAAGATGCAGGATAAGGGAACTGTTTTTAATGGAAGTGTACAGAACATAATTTGCAAGTTGGCAGCTCAAAATAAAATGTATGATATAATTTTTATGGATCCACCATATAAGAAAAATTTTATTGTTGAAACGTTAAACATTTTAGCAAAAAATGATATAATTAAAAAAAATGGTATACTGATAGCTGAACACAGTATTTGGGATGAAGTACCTGAAGATACGGGGAACCTCAAGCTGACTTCAAGCAGAAGATATAGGGAAACTGTTTTGTCATTTTATAAACCGATAATTTGAACCAAAAAAGAGTATTAACAAAATATCATAAATGTTAATGAAGCAAAGGTGGTAGAACTTATTGAAAATTTGTATATATCCAGGAAGTTTTGACCCAGTGACATGCGGTCATTTAGATATAATATACAGGGCAACTAAGATATGTGATAAACTTATTGTTGCAGTAGGAAACAATGAAAGCAAAAAGCCTTTATTTACAACTGAAGAAAGAGTTAACCTGTTAAAGCTTGCATTGAAAGACAGACCGGAAATTGAAATAGACAGCTTTTCGGGACTGCTTATTGATTATGTAAGAAGAAAAAATGCTGATTTTGTTGTTAAAGGATTGCGTGCGTTATCGGATTTTGAATATGAGTTCCAAATGGCATTGCTGAACAAAAACCAGGACCCTGACATCGAAACTTTATTTTTAGTTACCAGCATTAATTATTCTTATTTGAGTTCTAGCGCAGTGAAGGAGCTTGCGAGAAATAAGGGAAATATTGATGGGTTGGTACCTGACTGTATAAAAGATATTATATTGCAGAAGTTTGCAGATAAAAGTTGAATCTGTAAAGAGTTAAGTATAAAGTTGACGATATAAATATGGGACTTAAAACCATTTAGCTTTTCACAAATAAGCCGGGGAGGAAATGTAATGGAGATTCTGGCTATTTTAGAAACTCTGGAGGATCTGATAGAAAAGGCTCCCTCAGTGCCGTTTTCAGGAAAATGCCTTGTGGACAGAGAAGAAGTACTGGAAATCATAAAAGAAATGAGGCTTAAACTGCCCGATGATATCAAGCAGGCAAAATGGGTAAAAGATGAAAGGCAGAGGATTCTTCTTGAGGCACAGAAGGAAGCAAATAATATAATAAAGGATGCGGAGAACAAAATAGCATCCCTTGTAGATGAGCATGAGATTACTAAGAAAGCATATGAACAGGCGAATGAGATTATATCAAACGCCCAGAAGAATGCCAGGGATATAAGGCTTGGGACACGGGAATATGCTGACAGTATCCTTAATAAAGTGGAGGATATTCTTAAGGATACCATGGAAGTTCTGAAAATGAATCGTGAGGAACTTAAATAGTTATTTCCTTATTTTACCTAAGTAAATTCCTACAATACATATGATTGTTAATGTCAATAACAGTAAGATTGCTAGAGCAAGACAGCTTGTTGATATTATAAGCGATGTTTGCCATCTATCCGGTTGAAAATGCGAGAACACAGGTTGTGTTTCCAGAAAAAGATGGCCAGCTATCTTTATACCAATGAAAGTATATAATGCAGATATAATTCCCTGGAGAAGTTTACCAAAGAGATAAGGTTTTATGCTGAGGTCTGTTGAGCTTATTATGCTTAAAACCTGGGAGTGAACGGATAATCCGGCCCAGCCTATTATGAGGCTTGCAGCACAAAGTTTCTGTATTAGGGGGGCATCTGCTGTACTTACCAGATTTGTACCTGTGGTGATTTCGAAGAAACCGCTAAGCACTGATGTTATAATATCACTGCTTATTCCAACAGGTGAAAGAATCGGTTCTATTAGCATTGATACAGCTTTTATCAATCCTGTTTCACTGAGAAGATTGATAATTACAGAAAATAGTATTATGAATCCCCCTATTGAAAGAATTGTCATTATTGAGTCTTTTATTGCACTTCCAAGAATACTTCCTAAATTTTGAGATTCAGCTGAAGGCGATCGGAATAATTCATATTTAAACCTTTTAAAAATATTTTCTCTGATTATATTATTCTGCATGGAACTTCCGTATCCGGAAGATAATCTTTTATTATGCTTTTTATTTCTTCTGCTGTTTATTCCGTAAAATCTGAAAATAATTCCTACAGTAATGCAGGCGGCTATATGGCACAGTAAAAGAAACAGGCCAATAGATGGCATTTTGAACATTCCTGCTGCTACCGCACCAATAATAAAAAGAGGGCCTGAATTGTTTGTAAAAGCAATGAGCCGCTCAGCTTCAGTTTTTGTAAGCATATTTTTATTCCTCATACCGGCAGTAATCTTGGCGCCTACAGGGTAGCCGGATACAACTCCCAATGCAAAGGGGAAGGAACCGCAGCCAGGGACATTGAACAATGGCCTCATTATTGGTTCGAGAAGAATTCCTACAGCTCTTACAAAACCTGTGGTATTTAATAAATCTGATGCAACAAAAAATGGAAACAGGGAAGGAACTACAACATTAAACCACAATTTCAGACCATTTGCCGCAGATTTCAATGCTTTGTCTGAAAGTACAACAAGGCACAAAATAAATGCTGTGCAGACTATAGGCAGCGCAAGCTGTTTGAGATATACTACCTTTTTAAATTTTCCTCTGAAAGCAAATACTACGGGGAAAACGCACAGTGCAACTATTAGTAATGTATTCATTAAATTCTCCTGAAAACAAAAAAAGTAATTGCCTATAATGATTTTATTAAAAATACCTGACTTTATTCCAAAAAAAAACAGGCTCTAAGCCTGTCAGCCTATTTACCTGTTTATTGATTTATCCGTATAGTAACTATTTTACTTAAAAACTATTTTACTTCAGTGGTCCATCCAAACTCATCCTGAATTTTACCACTCTGTATACCTGTTATTGTGTCATAAACTTTTGCAGCCAGCTCTCCGATTTTTCCGTTATTTATAGTCATAACTTGGTTATTCCAGTTCAGCTCGCCTATAGGTGATATTACTGCTGCCGTTCCTGTACCAAATGCTTCTTCCAGCTTGCCGTTTTTATATGCGTCATACAATTCCTGGATTTCCAGTTTCCTTTCAGTTACAGGTACTTTCCAGTGTTTTAGAAGCTGAATAACTGAATCTCTGGTTATGCCTGGCAGGATACTGCCGTCAAGAGACGGGGTAACAACTTCTCCATCTATTTTGAAGAAAACGTTCATCGAGCCAACTTCCTCAACGTATTTCATCTCAACTCCGTCGAGCCACAAAACCTGTTCATAACCTTTTTCGTGGGCAATATCCTGAGCCTTAAGGCTTGCAGCATAATTGCCAGGTGTTTTTGCAAAACCTGTCCCGCCTCTGACTGCACGGACATATTTATTTTCAACATAAATCTTGACAGGATTTATTCCGGTTGAGTAGTAGGCTCCGCTTGGGGACATAATTATGATGAATTTATATGTATCTGCGGATTTTACTCCAAGGAACGGATCAGTTGCAATAATGAAAGGCCTGATATAAAGAGAAGTTCCCTCTGCAGTAGGGATCCAATCCCTGTCCAGATTAACAAGCGTTTTTATTGCTTCAACTCCAAAATCAACATCGATAGGAGGAATACACATTCTGTCATTGGACTGATTGATTCTTTCCATATTTTTTTCCGGCCTGAAGAGCAGGATTCTTCCGTCGGCTGTCCTATATGCTTTCAGACCTTCAAAAATTGCCTGGCCGTAGTGCAAAACCATTGTAGCAGGGTCCAGTTCCAAAGGACCATAAGGAACTATTCTAGCGTCGTGCCAACCCTTATCTCTGGAATAATCCATGATAAACATATGGTCTGTGAAGTATCTCCCGAATCCCAGATTATTCTGATCAGGTTTTTGTTTTGGAGAATTATTCTTTTGAATTTTAATTTGATTTGACATATATTTAAACCCCTTTCAAAAAAAATCTATATTATATGCATTTTTATTGACAATATATACATTTTTGTTATCAATTTTACAGGATATTTTTAAGTTATATTATGCAACTTTTTTTTATAAAAATCCAGCATTTATTATATATTACTGAAAACATTCCTGACTTGGCAAAGTAGTAATAATTTGCTATTATATTTCTAATTACTGCTATATTATTGTGTTATCGTCTGTTAACTGCCATATTGCGGCTTTTGGGAGCGAATTCCGCAAGATAAGAAGCGGCAGAATCAATGGAGACGGGCAATGGCAGTCAATGCTATTGGAATGTGCCTGCCAGTTGTTTGCTTCGCAAACAGGCAGCTTAAGCATAATATTCAAGCTTCGCTTTCAAGTAAGTTGGCAGGTAGCCGCTATTGGGAGCGAATTCCGGAAGACTGCAGCAGAAGAATCAATGAAAACAGCAATATTGCTGCTTCTGGGATAAAAAATAACCAACAGTTTAAGAATTATAATTGAATTGCTGTAAGAAATAATATAAAAATAAATGTATAAAAATACTTAACATAAAACATAAGGAAAGGAGAAAGTTACGATAAACTCAAGATAATAAAAATAAACTTTTATTATTGCATGTTTTTCGTAACGGTATAAATGTTGGAAAAGTTATTTCCCAGCTTAATGGTTGATAGGGTTCAGGATATAGATTTGGATTTTTTAAAGAAGAACAATATAAAAGGATTGATACTTGATATTGATAATACTCTTGTGGCATATCATGTGAAGGAAGCGGACCAGAATGCTATAGAGTGGATTGAGAGGGCAAAGAATAGCGGTTTAAAAGTGTGCATAGTTTCCAATGCCTCAAGAAAGCGTGTAGTCAAGTTTAATGAGAAACTTAAGCTGTTTGCCATCTACAGAGCTTCGAAGCCCGCAAGCAGAGCTTATAAAAAGGCTGCGAGACTTATGGATGTTGAGCTTGATGAGGTAGCTGTTGTTGGAGACCAGATATTTACAGATGTATATGGTGGGAACAGAATTGGTATGTATACAATTCTTGTAAAACCGATAGATAAAAGAGAAAGTATATTGGTTATGTTAAAGAGGTTTCCCGAAAAGCTGGTATTGTCAAAATACATGAAAAAGGCTCAGCAGAAAGACAAGCAGCCAAAAGATAATTGAAGGAAAATGAATTAGATTGGCAGATTAACTTGTTGTGCCAGCATTCCGACAGTATAAGTTACGAGCTTAAGAGCTGATAATAGACCGGCTCTAAAGCCCTCTACAATCTGACACAACAAGTTGAAATATTAATTAAGTTCATGAGGGGAATTGTATGAAAGAAAGCTGTATAGTGACCGGCAGGACGAAAATTGCAGGACTGTTGGGGAATCCTGTGGAGCACTCTGTTTCCCCACAGCTTCACAATACTATAAGCAGGTATATGGGACATGACATTATATATGTTCCTTTTAAGGTAGAAAAAGATAACCTGGAAAAGGCTGTAGACGGTTTGAGAGCAATAAATGTTATTGGATTCAATGTAACCATACCTTATAAAAGTGAAATTATTAAGTATCTTGATGATGTTTCTGATGAAGCACTGCTCTTGGGGGCTGTAAATACAGTAAAAAACGAAAATGGAAGGCTGCTGGGTTATAATACAGATGCGGAAGGTTTCAAACGTTCATTTGTTGAGGAAACAGGATATGGTTTGAAAAATAAAAAAGTTGCAGTTATAGGAGCAGGTGGAGCAGCTTGGGCAATTGCAATGAAAGTTGCATTGGACGGAGCAGAGCATATTGATATAGTAAACAGGACTGTCTCAAAAGCTTACGAATTATCTTATCATATAAATAAAAAGACGGGAGTTCCTGTACGTGCTTTAAGCATGAGTGAAGCTGAGGAAGAACAAGTACTTGGGCATGATGAAATAATCATAAATACAACATCAGTGGGTATGTACCCTGACGTTGACGCATGTCCTGTTAAGGATTTTTCGTGCTTCAATGAAAACCATATATTCTATGATATAATATACAATCCTTCAAAGACAAAACTGCTGAAAGAAGCAGAAGAGCAAGGCTGTAGGGTGATAAATGGCCTTGGAATGCTTATATATCAGGGTATCTATGCATATGAAATATGGACAGGATCTAAACTGCCTGAAACTATAAAAGATGTGGTGTTAAGGCAGCTTTCATTTAACAGCTGATGATACTCTGGTTGATAATATTCTGATTAATTTCACAGTATCTTAATAATTCTTACGATATGGAGGATTTTGTAAAAACATGAAGAATTATACAATAATAAATTATTTTAAAAATATTTTAAAGAGAATTATATGTAATGAGTTTACATTGAAGCGGATTGATTAAACAATGTTTATAAAGTATTTTTTGGTTATTATAGTGGGGTTTGCAGTAGGGGTGCTTATTAATGCTGTTATCTGCTGCCTGCCTGAAGAGGTTAAAATAACCGGCTATGTATTAAAGGATTTTAAAGAAAAGTGCCGACACAATAAGGTAACAGTCCTGCTTAGGTATTTACTGGTGGAGTTTATTACCGGAATTGTTTTTGCACTTTTATATTATCGCTTTTCTATAAGTGTTGAATTTATACTTTTTGCATACCTCTTATCAATATTAATTGCCGTATTTTTCATCGACTTTTACTACAAAATTATACCTGATGAACTTGTTATAGCTGCTTTGATAGGTAGTGCTGCCGCATTTATCTATAATCTTTTTGTGCCTTTTGGCGTATATGGCGACAGGGCATGGTGGAATCCTCTGGCAGGAATACTGCCTGGTGGAGGCTTTTTAATGCTTGTTGCAATTATTGGAATGTTTGTATATAAAAATGATGATGTTCTGGGTATGGGTGATGTTAAGATATTTGTACCCATTGGAATATTTCTGGGGTGGAGGATGTGTATACTTGCACTATTGCTGTCATTAACAGCAGGAGGCCTGACCAGTATCTTTCTGATTGCAACAGGAATAAAGAAGAGAAAGGATGCAATACCTTTTGGACCTTTTATCGTTGGTGCAACACTTATTACGATACTATGGGGTTGGGACATTATTAAAGGCATTTAAAAAGATGTCAGGGTATTCAAACAGATGTTAGAATTTGAATACTAATCTTTGGAAATGTGGGCATTGATTTTAACAATCTGCACATTAATCTTAGCTGCTATTGCTTTAAATAATCTGTCACCTAAATATATTGTGACTTAAGAGGGTAAACTGTATTCGAGAACAAATAACTTAATACAGCAGATTAACATTGATATCATTGCTGCAATAACGAAAGCTGCCGATATTGTAAAAAAGAATTCGAAACATAAAGAATAAATTGTCATACCAGTAAATATGATGTAAACTATGTGCTGTATATAATTAATTTGACGAAACAGGGAGAGCAGTAGAATGATTAGATTCGGACCTTCAGGAAATTCAAAAAGTTTCTACGATCAGGGATATAAATCTTCGGTTCAAATGCCCGGGTGGTTAAGGAATATGGGATTGAACGCATATGAGTATCAGTGCAACAGAGGCGTGAAAATAAACAAAAAAACAGCTGAAGAGCTGGGACAGGAAGCTGTGCGCAATGATATTTTCCTGAGTATTCATGCCCCTTATTATATAAATATGGCAAGTACCGAAGAGGATAAAAGGACTAATTCAAAAAGATATATACTTGAGTCAATGACAGTTGCAAAGTGGATGGGTGCAAAAAGAGTAGTTGTACACACAGGTTCTTGCAGCAATGTGAGCAGAGAATGGGCTTTGAAAACTGCCATTGATGTGTTGCGGGAGACTATCAGAGAAGCAGACGAGATGGGATTGTCAGACATAACAATTTGTCCCGAGGTTTTAGGGAAAATTAATCAACTTGGAACACTGGAAGAAATTCTTGAGATGTGCCGTATTGATGAAAGACTAATTCCTACTGTAGATTTTGGGCATTTGCATGCGAGGGGAATGGGCTGCTTGAATTCACCCGAAGACTTCGAAAAGGTAATAGAGGATATAGAAAGCAGCATAGGTGTTGAAAGAACACGTAAACTGCATGTCCATTTCAGCAGGGTTGAGTTTACTACAGGTGGAGAGAAAAAACACTGGACAATTGATGATGTACAGTATGGGCCGGAATTTGAACATTTAGCACGCATTTTAATTAAGAAATCAATGGAACCGGTAATTATATGTGAATCAAGGGATAATATGGCGGAAGATGCGGCAAAGTTAAGAGATATATACATTAATTCAGGGGGGGATTTTTATGAGGAAAGTTCTTGTTATTAACGGTCCCAATCTTAATCTTTTGGGAACAAGGGAAAAAAATATTTATGGTGAAAGAACCCTTGCAGATATTGAAAACATGCTGAAAGAAGAAGCGGATAAACTCAGAATGGAGGTCGAGTTTTTCCAGTCCAATCACGAAGGTGATATAATTGATAAAATACATGATGCCAGGGGAAAGTTTGATTATATTATAATAAATCCCGGTGCGTATACTCATTACAGTATAGCTATCAGAGACGCAGTGAAAGCTGTGGAAATTCCAACCATAGAAGTACATCTTTCCAACATTCATAGCAGGGAGGAATTTCGTCAAAAATCAGTTATAGCACCTGTTTGCGTCGGACAGATAAGCGGTCTTGGAAGCATTGGGTATCTGCTGGCTTTGAGAGCAGCATATATGCTTTAGTGAAAGCTACAATAGCTATGTCACTTTACTATAATAATAATTAATAATAAATAGAGGAGAGAATAAATGCAGCAAATAGGAAACAATCAAACAGGAAATAATATTTACGAGAAAAGATTAAATGGGCTGAGAGGGAAATTACGTGAAATAAATGCCGATGCAGCTTTGATAACAAAGAGAGAGAATTATATGTATCTCTCCGGTTTTACTGGAACTTTTGCAAATTTAATAATTACACAGGACAGCGCTTTTCTGATAACAGATTTCAGGTATGTTGAACAGGCAGCTCAACAGGCGGGGCTTTTTGAGATAGTACGTTATGACGGTAAGCTGGAAGATACATTAAATGAGCTCTTGAGTGATAGGAATGTCAATGTATTGGGCTTTGAGGAATCATACCTCTCTTTTGCGGAATACAACAAATACAAAGGGAAATTTAATGTAAAGGAGTTCGTACCTCTTGATGGAGCTGTCGAAGACCTCAGAATGGTAAAGGATGAAACAGAGATTGATATAATACGAAAAGCAGTCCAAATAGCAGACAATGCTTTTACACACATTCTCGGATATATTAAGCCTGGCATGACAGAGGTGGAAATTGCGGCAGAGTTGGAGTATTTTATGAAAAAACAGGGCGCTGAAGGTGCATCATTTGAGACTATAGTAGCTTCCGGGCTCCGATCTTCTATGCCTCATGGAGTGGCTTCCGAGAAAAAAGTGGAGCCAGGTGACGTGATTACTATGGATTACGGAGCGATTTATAAGGGTTATTGCTCAGATATGACAAGAACTGTATTTATAGGCAAACCAAAAAAAGAATTGGAGCATATCTACAATATAGTTTTGGAAGCTCAGTTAAAGTCACTGGAAGGTGCTCATAAGGGCCTTAAAGGAAAAGAGATAGACCATATTGCAAGAAAGATTATAACAGACGCAGGCTTTGGAGAAAATTTTGGACACTCCTTGGGACATGGTGTTGGACTTGAAATACACGAAGAACCAAGATTTTCACCAAGCAGCAATCAAGTAATGGAAAACGGAATGGCAGTTACAGTTGAACCAGGGATATATGTTACAGGAGTAGGTGGTGTCAGGATAGAAGATATAATTATTATAAACGACCAGAATCCTGTTGTATTAACGAAATCACCAAAGGAACTGATTGTATTATAGTGTGTCTAGAAAAAATTTCTTGAAATACGGAGTATTTTAATTTAATATTAACTATGTATGCTGTGAAATGTATTAAAAAAGAAAAACAGTTAAAAAACATCATTTATAAGCTATAAAGGTGGAGGGATTAATAATGATTACAGCTGGAGATTTCAAAAATGGAGTAACATTTGAGCTTGATGGACAGATATTTCAGGTGGTAGAATTTCAGCATGTTAAACCTGGAAAGGGTGCCGCATTTGTAAGGACTAAACTAAAGAATATAGTAACTGGTGCTACAATTGAAAGAACTTTCAGCCCGACAGACAAGATGCCAAAGGCTCATATAGAAAGAAAAGATATGCAGTATTTGTACAGTGATGGAGATCTCTATTATTTTATGGATTTGGAAACTTATGAGCAGTTGCCGCTGAGTAAAGATCAGATTGGCGATTCACTTAAGTTTGTAAAAGAAAACGAAACTGTAAAAATATTGTCTCATAAGGGAAATGTATTTGGAATTGAGCCACCTACATTTGTTGAGCTTGAAGTAACGAACACTGAACCCGGATTTAAGGGTGATACTGCAACTGGCGCAACAAAGCCTGCTACAGTTGAGACTGGTGCATTAGTAAAAGTTCCTCTTTTTGTCAACCAGGGAGATATAATAAGAATAGACACCAGAACCGGAGAGTATATGGAAAGAGTGTAGTGTAATAGAAAAGGAATAAAGTTTGCTGATTAAGGAAATAATAGTTAATTAAATGAACATATTACACTACTGGAGGGTAAATATGAGCTATTTGAATGAGAGAGTATCCTACCTTAAGGGATTGGCAGAGGGCATGCAGATTAATGAAGCATCAAATGAAGGTAAATTGCTGAAGGCAATTATTGATGTATTGGACGATATTGCTCTTACAATTGATGATATTGAGGAAGTCCAGGATCTTATGAGTGAGCAGTTAGACGGTATTGATGAGGATCTGGCAGGAGTCGAGGAAGCTGTGTTTGGTGATGAAGATGACGATTACTGCTGTGATGATGAAATTGAATGCCCATACTGTGGAGAAGTCATTGATATCGATGATATAGTATTAAACAAGGATACAAAAAGTTTCGAATGCCCGAACTGCCACAAAGAAATAGACGTAGAATGGGATTGCGAGTGTGATTGCGACGATTCAGAATAGGCAATAAGGAATTTTGCATCCCTCTTTCTTC
>ENA-OWPA01001139-OWPA01001139.1-bioreactor-metagenome-genome-assembly--contig:-NODE-1139-length-20393-cov-6.846426_pt1 | contig 20393 bp, 15 predicted proteins | sample MGYA00238139_ERZ651803 | MGnify/ENA primary metagenome ERZ651803 (study PRJEB26909, sample SAMN07631231) | bioreactor metagenome | isolation source: Switchgrass digestor | place: USA: Dartmouth... | reverse complement strand
CCCCTGCCACAGGCACTTCCCCGCTGCCAGCCTCAGCACCGGGCCGGCCCCCTGCCACAGGCACATCCCCGCAGCCAGCCTCAGCACCAGGCCGGGTCCCTGCCACAGGCACATCGCCGCAGCTAGCCTCGGCACCGGGCCGGGTCCCTGCCACAGGCACATCGCCGCAGCTAGCCTCGGCACCGGCGTCGAGCACCTCCCCAGGTTTCTCGACGCCGACCTCGGATCGCACGTCGTCGCCGGCCTTACCGCTGACTTCAGCGCCTTCAGCAAGCACTTCCCAGAAGCCGGTCCCGGCGCCGGCCCGCCGCAAGGAACCAATCCTCTACCTGCGGGCAGATGCAGCCGAGGAGGCCGATCCGATTATGCGCCGCATCCAGCGATTGCTGACTAGCCACCCTGGCCCGGTCCGGGTCCGGATCAAGCTGGAGCGTTCGGACCGCTGGATTGAGGTTCACCCCCATTTGCGGGTAACCATATCTCAGGAACTGATGGCGTCCCTGACTGAGTTGCTGGGTGAAGACTCGGTGGTCCTTCGCCGGTGAGGCATCACAGCAGACCCTGGAACTTCGTCTAACTATTGGCACATTCAAGGGTGGCCCTGTCCAGCGCACCTTCTGGCGGCACCAGGGCGCCCGGCGCTGCATAACATGCATGAGATGTGCCAGCGGTGGTGTCAGAGGAAGGGGCGTTGCGAGTTGTACGAAGCCGTGATAAAGATGTTAGCTGAACGGGGCGTTACGCTCCGGGAGATCGCCGAGGTGGTTCTGCATATTCAGCAGAAGTATTTTCCGGAGCTGACGCTGGAAGAGTGCCAGGCCGGGGTCGAGGCGGTAATCCGGAAGCGGGAGGTTCAGAACGCCGTTCTCACGGGTGTGGCTCTGGACGTCTTGGCAGAGCAGGGTAAACTGCCTGAGCCCTTGGAGACCATTGTGCGAAATGACGACTTCTTGTTTGGTGTAGATGAGATCCTGGCGCTTTCGATCACCAACGTGTACGGGTCCATCGGGCTGACGAACTTCGGGTATCTGGACAAAACGAAGCCGATGATCATCGGGACGCTGAACAGCCACAAGAATGGTCAGTGCCATACATTCTTGGATGACTTGGTCTCCGCGATCGCGGCAGCAGCGGCCAGTCGGATTGCACACTCAAGACGACCCGGCGACCCGGAGGCGGATCAAATGATTGAGTAGAGAGGCGGAGGGGAAAGCCCTCCGCTTTTTCCGTGGCCTGGAGGTCGGGGACCACGTGAGGCCCGGACTGGCCGTTCCAGATCGGTTGGCCCGCAGCCGCGGCGAAATGAGTTTCGAGATCGTAGCGAGGATAAATGTCAAATAGTCGACCTGAGGTCCGGTGCCTGACGGCAGCCGGGCTTTATCTTGGCTGAAATGCATTCTTTACGACTTGGCTTGGGGACTATGTCTCAGGTGACCAGGGCTTGGTAAGTGGAGTTGGGCGCCGTGAGACTTGGGCCTGTGCGGACGTCGCATGCTGCTCAATCTGACCGTCGCGGGGGCGCCGTTGCAGATGCCGCCAGTGCTGAAGTCGATCGCTTGAAAGGTTGGGGAGCAGGGAAGGCGCAGTATGTGCCGTTGACTATGCCTCAGTGGGCCTGGCGGAGTTGAGCGCCATGTCCTGTGCAGCATCGACTTGCCTGGGGCAGGAATCTGCTGCGAGTCTGAGCGAGACGAGACGGCCTAATGCCCGCCGCCAGAGAAGCTCGCACCTGAAGGGTTCCCGAGGACAGGGCCAAATCAAACGGCATGAGGCTTGACCGGGAGCAGACTTCAAAAACTGTTTTCCTTGGGTCCGGCGCCTGACGGCAGCCGGGTCTTATTGTGGCTGAAATGCCTCGGGTGCGACTTGGTCTGGCGGGAATGTCTCACGGAGCGGGTATTGTGTAGCTGTGATTCGGCGCTGTCAGACTTGCGTTGCCGGCGGATGTCGCACGCCGTCCAGTTCAGCCTCGTCGGGGTCGCATATGCGCCGGCGGCCGGCACTCAAGTCGGCGTCTTGAGCGGTTGGGCACTGAGAAGCCGCACCGAAAGCTGCTCTGCTCGCCGCGAAGAGAGCCAGCCAGGGCAGACAGGCCGGCGTATGGCGTTGCGTCGTCTGCTCGCAGCTGCCCTGAGCGACACCTCCGCGTGCACCGCAGGCCTTGCCCAGCCGCAGGCGAGGCAGAGCGCCGGGGGTTAGCCCGAAGCAGGTGTGCCGGTTCCTGGCCAGCGGATTGCCCCACGCACAGCCTCAAAACAGCGAGTAGTGGGTCCAGGGCACTGGAGGCCCCACCCCATCGGCCGTTCCAAATCGAACGGTCTGAGACTTGGTCGGGGGCGAAACTCGCAAACAGTCTTCCGCGGGTCCAGTGCCTGACGGCAGCCAGGTCTTGTCCGGGCTGAAATGCCTTAGGTGCGACTTGGCATCGCGGCTATGTCTCAGCAGACACCAACTCGAGCGATGCAGTTGAACGCCGTGAGACTTGGGCTGCTCTTGAAGTCGCATGCTGTGCGATTTGGCCCGTGTGGGTTCGCAGCCGTGTGGGTTGCTGGCTCGGCAGTCGATCCCCTGAGGGGTTAGGCGGCAGAAAAGTCGTATTGCGCGTCTTGCCTTTTCCCCGGGCAAACACCGCAAGTTGATTGCTTGGCAAGCTGATGCGCTGCTCGAAACAGTTGGAGTGCCCTCCAGACTCAGTCGCACTTCAGGCATCCGAACAAGAATTCGCAGAAATCGAGCGCAGGCGAGAGGAATCAGAACCCATGTGTGGAAGTAGTTACCAGAGGTGATCGAAGTGCGGCCGATCGAGGTACTTGTGCCGGACAAGCTGTGGCAGAACCACAGCCTGCTGGATGGCGCCAAGTTGCTCTGGTGCTACTTTGTCGCGGTTATCGGGGCAGGCAAGGGGCAGTTTGCGTACGCTGAGCTCCGAAAGGCGATGCGGATCAGCCAGAACAGCCTCATCAAGTACCTCGGCCAGCTGCAGCAGCACGGTTGGCTTCAATACGAAAAGACCGGACTCCGGCGAGTGACCGTTAAGTTGTACCAGCTCGTTGAGGCGGGGGCGCTGAGGGTGCCCAGCGACCTACTCTTTGAGCCGGACCTGCCGCGTGGTGCCATTTGGGTCTGGAGCCTGATCCTGCGGGAGAACGGAAAGCCGCTCTCCTTCAAGGATCTTCAAAGGATGACGGGATACACCCAGCCGACCCTGAGCAAGTACCTTCGGATTCTACGCGAGCGAGAGTGGCTGGTTGGGAGCCACCGCCGGGTCAACCGGTTCATGGAGTTTCACCTTCAGGCCAGCAATCCCCATCAAGTCAAGCGTCAGGCCCAAATTAAAGAACTGGAGCAGGTCATCGAGAAGGCCAAGTACCGGGAGGGGTACTCGCAGGGGCAGTGCATTGCCGCACGGATGCTGATGCTGGCGCTGGAGCAAGGGAGTGTCATCGAGAACGCGGAGTTGGCAGGGCTTGAGAATCCACTGACCGGCGGCAAGATGCATGTGGACATGCTGGTTCCGCAGTTCAATTTCGCAATCGAGTTTCAGGGGCCGCAGCATGACGGTCCGACCAAGCGGTATCCTGACCCGGAGGAATACAAGTCCCGCCGGGTGCGGGACCTGGTCAAGCGCGGCCTTGCTGCAGAGCAGGGCATTACGCTGATATCGATCCGTCCAGCGGACTTGTCGTTCCAGCGAATCCGAGAGTTGGTGAGTCCCTTTGTGCCCCTCAAGAAAGACCTGAGCGACCGCTGGCACCTGATCGAGTATCTGGAGCTCCGGGCTGCGGAGTACCGCAAGAAGGCTGCAGTAGGAAGGGCCTGAACGGATATGGCACAAGCCTGCATGCGAGTGCTGCAGCCGGCAAGGACTCATTCGACGGACATGGTCTTCTGGCCGATCCAAACTCAGCGCCGCACCGTTTGCAGCGATGATTGCTTTCGCAAGCAGGAATATATGAATACGCAGGGTATCCCAGTACTTAATACCAAATCAGAGGGATGGTGCTGTTCATGAAGCCTGCAGAGATTCGGGCCTTGGCGGCGAAGATTGCCCCTGAAGTCATCCAGTGGCGGCGTCACTTTCATCAGCATCCCGAACTTAGTTTTCAAGAGGTAGAGACCGCTGCATTCGTGGCAAAGCAGTTGACGGAGATGGGTTATCAGCCCCAGACCCGAGTCGGCGGCAGCCACGGCGTGGTGGCAGTTCTGGAGGGCGGGAGGCCTGGGCGCACCATCGCACTGCGGGCAGATATGGACGCGCTGCCCATTCAGGAGGAGACGGGCCTGTCCTACGCTTCCGTTCATCCCGGCAAGATGCATGCTTGCGGGCATGATGCTCACACGGCCATTCTGCTCGGTACCGCCAAAGCGCTTAAGGAGATTCAGGATAAGGTTCCCGGCAAGGTTGTCCTGCTGTTTCAGCCAGCTGAAGAGCTGCCGCCTGGCGGTGCCAAGGGAATGGTGGAGGCCGGGGTGCTGGAGGGTGTAGACGCAGTGTTTGGCCTCCACGTCTTGAACACACTGCCTGCTGGGCAGTTGGGTATTAACAGCGGTCCAGTGAACGCTGCTTCAGACATCTTCAAGGTGACACTCTACGGCAGGGGAGGTCACGCAGCCTCTCCCCACATTTCGGTGGACCCCGTCGTTATGTTGGGCTCAGTAATCACCGCCCTACAGTCCGTGGTCAGCCGGTCGGTCGATCCGATGAAGCAGGCGGTGCTGACGATTGGATGGGTTCGAGGGGGCGACGCAGATAACATCATCCCTGAGCAAGTGGAGTTTGGCGGCACCATCCGCACCTTCGATCCGGAAGTTCAGACACTGATCCACGCCCGACTGAAGGAAACGGTAGAGGGAGTGGCCGCAGCCTACGGTGGTCGGGCTGAGGTTGTCAGCACCTACGGATATCCGGTTCTAAGCAACGACGAGGCCATGACTGCGATCGCCCGCAAGTGCGCCGCGTTGGTAGTGGGCGAGCAGAACACGGTGGTTCCCCCGGTCGGGATGGGCGGAGAGGATTTTGCATACTTTGCGCAAGAGCGGCCGGGCTGCTTCATCCGGTTGGGGACGGGCACTCCCGAGACCTTGACGCTCCCTGCCCATAACCCACGTTTCGTTATTGATGAGTCAGCCCTCGAGGTGGGCGTGGCTTACTACCTCTCTGTGGTGCTGCATGCCAGCCAGTTGATGGACTGATGCGGGACCATGGATGGAGGCACCCAAAGGCACACGCAGCAGTGTGCGCGGCCTGAGGGGGGGCGCGCCCGGAGTGGCGGCGCCTGGATGGGCTGTGGCCGGAATGGGTACCCTCGCAGATGAGCCGTGACCGAGAGTGCTGCCTGGGATAGGCGGTGCCTGAGCGTGCTGCCGGTTCGGACGGGTCGTGCCAGTGCGCGCCGCCTGCAGCGGCGAGGAGTGGGGAGGAACGACAACAGGGGGACAGGCACCGAGCAAGCCCCGTATCGGCCACATGCGTGCCCAGGTCTTAAATTGAAAGCATACAGGCTTCAGGCGCCAGGGGACGACTGGCGCCTGATTCGCCGGAGGTGGCGGTGTGGAGCAGAATCTTGACGCCCTGATAGAGGCCCAGCAGGCCTACTTTCTCAGCGGGGCTACTCGCAGTTACGAGTTTCGGGTTCAACAACTGCGCAGGCTGAGGGATGCCGTCCAGCGATACGAACCTGAGATCATGACTGCTTTGAAGGAGGACCTTGGTAAGCCTGATCTAGAGGCCTATGCAGGTGAAGTAGGCTTCGTCTATGCGGAACTGCGGCACGTCCTCAAAGAGTTGAAAACCTGGATGCGGCCCAAGCGGGTGCCCACGCCGCTCACTCTGCAGCCCAGCAGCAGTTTCGTGATCAGCGAGCCGTTGGGCAGAGTGCTGATCATTTCTCCTTGGAATTACCCGTTTCAACTGCTCATCGCACCGCTGATTGGCGCCCTGGCAGCCGGCAACTGCGCCGTGCTGAAACCCTCGGAACTGGCCCCTTACACCGCTCAGGTGGTCGAGCGGCTCATCGGCGATGTCTTTCCGCGAGAGTATGTGGCCGTGGTGCAGGGCGGCGTCGAGGTAGCCCAGGCGCTGTTGGCACGGAAATGGGACCATATCTTTTTCACAGGCTCCACTTCCGTGGGGCGCATCGTGGCCCGGGCGGCAGCCGAGCACTTGACTCCCGTGACGTTGGAACTGGGCGGCAAGAGTCCCTGCATCGTCGACCGAGAGACAGACTTGGACGTAACCGCCAGGCGAATCGCGTGGGGGAAGTTTTTCAACGCAGGCCAGACGTGCGTCGCACCGGATTACCTGCTGGTGGATGCTTCCATCAAGGAGCCGCTGCTGGAGCGATTGGTCCGCCAGATTGGCGAGTTCTTCGGCCCAGATCCTGCCCAGAGCGAGGATTACGCTCGCATCATCAGCGTGCGCCATTTCGACCGGCTTGTTGGCTTGATGGAGGACGGTCGGTTGGTGACCGGCGGTCAGCACGATCGCACATCCCGCTATATAGCTCCTACCATCATCGATGAACCGCCCTTATCGTCGCCTGTGATGCAGGAAGAGATCTTCGGACCAATCCTTCCAGTGCTAACATATCGAACGCTGGATGAGGCGATTCACATCGTAAGGCAGTTCCCCAAACCGCTGGCACTCTATCTCTTCTCAAACAGTGAGGCGACGCAGCAGCGAATCCTGTCGGAGCTCTCCTTTGGCGGAGGCTGCATCAACAACACGCTGATGCACCTGAGCAACCCGTACTTGCCTTTCGGAGGGGTGGGCGCGAGCGGGATGGGTGCCTATCACGGAAAGTACAGCTTTGAAACCTTCTCCCATCGAAAGAGCATCGTGCGGAGTACTCAGGCCATCGATCCGAAGGTGGTCTACCAGCCCTATAAAGGGAAGTTGAAGTTGGTCCGCCTGCTGCTGAAATAGTTGGGCAGGAACCCTCGCTGGCTCGCCTTCATAGACTACAGGTGGCGGTGGTGCGCACCATCGCACTTTCTTATCATGTGCGGTCAGAAGTCGGGCAGCGGGCGAGGTGATATAGCATGAACTACGGGTATTGGAAGAAGCCTTTCGGGAAGTTCTGGAAGCCATTCAACAAGTTCTGGAAGTTCCCCTGGTCCAAGTGGGGAATCTAAGCTTCACACAGTCCAAGGGCCCTGGGGCCCGCGTGGGGGCGCCTGGGCCGTTCAACAGTCGAACCCTCTATTGCCATCTGAGGCAGCGGCAGAGGATGCCGTGGTTATGTTCACTATGCAGATAGAAAGGTGGGCGTCTTGCCCGCCTTTCACGCGTCTGCCTATCTCTGGTGCCAAGTCATTCCGTTCCACCAGTTCACCGCACCATGAACCTCGGACTGGGTGTTCTCCGCCTGGAGGCTAATCACTCGATTGGTTCGGTTCGTCTTCAGATCCAGAACCCAAAGGGCGTCATCCTTCACATAGAGCAGATGATGGCCATCCTTGGACCACGCAGGGCTGTGGACGCCTCTCCCGACTGACACGATTTCCCGGAGACTCGTGCCATCGGGATCAGTCAGCCAGAGAGTGCGGCTTTTCGCCCAGGCTTCCAGGTCCTCCCGGTATCGAGAACGCCGCATTCCAGGTTGCCGGTCTGCCCGGATCATGGCGATCTGTTCACCCCCCGGCGACCAGGCCGCATCCAGGGTGACCTGTTCCTTGGGCTGCGGCAGAAAGCGGCACTCCCCAGCGGCGGCGTCGCAGAAAGCCAGGTTCTTCTGGTCCCAGGCCATTCTGCCTCCACCCGCGATCACGGCCAGGGTCTTACCGGAAGGGTCCCAGGAGATCCAGCTGGCGTTGAGCAGCATGGTGGGCAGTGCGATCGGCTCACTTGATCCCACCGCCAGGGACTGAAGGGGCAGCCCGTCGGCGGCGATAGATGGACTGTGCAGCGGAACGGCCCAGAAGAGGATCCCCTGCCCGTCCGGCCACCAGCCAGCCAGTTCGATTGCTGCCTGATCCGCCACATACCACTGGGTGGGCTCGCCGCCGGAGGCTGGAACTACCTCCAGTGCATCGCTTCGGAGTTCCACGGCATCACCGGGCAGGGTACTGACATAAGCGAGGGAATCGCCGTCCGGCGACCAGGCGACAGCCCCGACAGGACGATCCAGGGTCAGCAGCGGCCGGGCCTTGGGCTCCGCTGGATCGGTCACCAGCCAGATGGCGCCGCCGGACTGGGCTGGCTCGCTGGGGCCCCGGTTGGCCTCCAGCACGTCTCGTGCCTGAGGCTGGGCAGGTCCGCTCGCCGGCAGGGGAAAGTCAGTTATGGGCGTCGCCTGGTCAGAGGGGCTGCCGAACTGGGCTGGTTCGCCAGGGTTCAGACTGACTGCCAGCACATTGCCCGCCGGCGACCACGCGAACCTGTTCACCGTCCCAGGAAGGTCCACAAGATGCACGTCCAGCTCTGCGGCGGCGGCGATCATCAGTTCACCATTCCGGACGAAGGCCAGCCATTTACCATCTTGGGACCAAGCCATCTCTCCAGCGCCTTCGGAGTTTTCCACTACCTGGATGGTATCCGTGGCACCGTCAAGGAGATGGATTTGCCCCTCCTTTAGATACGCCAGTCGTCCCAATCCGCAAAAGGCTTCCGGCGAGGCTTCATATGCCCTGTTCGTGTAGCGGTGAAACGCTGGGAGGTCTGGACCAGCCAGTCTAAGCGTCAGGGCCAGGCTCAGGAGTGCTGTGGCCAGTCCGAATGCGATGTGCTGTATCACTTGCTGCCTCCTTTGCCCAGTTGCTTCGCGCTCAGATCCTGTCCGGCCAAAGGCCGCTGGAGTACCGAGGAGTGGTGCAAAAGCCACCCGCAGTACACCTTGTGATCTTCTAGAGGTACCTCACTGTACCGAGCTTGACGAGGTGGGTGAAGCCTTCCGTAACCGCCCATCAGAGGACAGTTACCCGTATGTTTGGCTTGACACTATCAGTCCACGGTGGCTGCTGCAGTGAGGACGATCCTCGGACAGCCGGATCAGCAGCGAGGTACCAGCTGACCGTGGTGGTCGGCAATCTGCGTCACCAGTTCCCCAGGGCCGCAAGGATGCTCCAAAACGCTGAGGATTGCATCCCAGTCCATGGCCTTCCCGACCGAGCACTGGCGTCAACTGCACGCTACCAACCCGCCCAAACGCCTGAACAGTGCGATCGCCCGACGGACCGGTGTCATCGGCATCTTTCCCAATCAAGAAGCCGTGATTCGCCTGGCCGGAGCCGTTCCCATTCAGCAGCAGGACGAGTGGACAGCGGCGCCACGACCCTGCTGAACTCTTAACGTTGCGCGCTGGCTGACGAAACAGATAGCGAAACCAAAGGCCACCACTTGACGGGACATGATCTTGCCTTACACTCTATTTGGAGCAGCCTTCCGTTTTTTGCCATCTCATACTCATATCGTAAAGATAGAGACGGGGAGTCTTGCCACTTGATGAGTAATAGGGTGAATGAGGTCGGTGTTCCGAAGGCGCTCTTGGACACCTCATGGTTCTGATTCGCACCAGCTTAGACTTTGCTTCATGAGATAAAGAAAAAGAAAAGGAGCCAAGAAGGGATGGGAGCTAAAGTTGTCAACGGCCATCTGAGATCCCGCAGAAATGGCCATCAAAATCCCGCAGCTGGACTGGAAACTCTCAACCTCCGCTGCCCTGTGTCAAGGGTTGGTTGGAGGTTGATCTTCGTTCCGGGAACTAGACTCGTTCTGTGGGCATGCGGTCTTTGAGGCGGTAGCTGTCCCCCTGCAGATTCAGGATGTGGACATGGTGCAGCAAGCGGTCGAGCGTCGCTGTAGCGATCGAGGCGGAAGCAAAGACGCTACCCCACTCTTGAAACGGCCGGTTCGACGTGACGATCAGCGAGCGGCGTTCATACGCCTGGGCCACGACCTGGAACAGGTGGTTTGAGGCAGTAGCGTCCATGGGAAGGTATCCCAACTCGTCGCAGATGATCACGTCGTTGGCCAGCAGGGTGCGTAGCCGGCTGCGAAAGCTGTTGTCTGCCAGTGTTGCGTAAAGATCGTCCACGAGATCCTGGACGGTGGTGAAGTAAACACGGTAGCCAGCCTCGACTGCCTTTAGCCCCAGGGCGATAGCGAGGTGGGTCTTGCCGACGCCCGGAGGACCGACAAGGACACAGTTCTCGTGGTCCTCGACGAAGCGAAGTCGAGCCAGCTCAAGGACCGTCTGCCGGCTGACGGATGCCTGAAACTGAAAGTCAAAGTCTTCGATGGTCTTGTGACAGGGCAGGCGTGCGGCTTTAAGACGCTTCGTGTACTGGGTCTCATCCCGAGCTGCGACCTCCTCCTGAACGAGCCCGGCCAGGAAGTCCAGGTAAGACAACTGCTGCGTGACGGCCAGCCGGTTGTAGTCCTCAAGAACCTCCCGGATCCGGCGGAGCTTCAGCCGACGCAGGCCTTGACACAACTCGGCGAAGCGAGTGGAATCCATGTCATGACCTCCCCGCCTGGGCGTAGTAGTCCAGCGATCGCTGCTGGACGTCCACTGCGGGAACGGCGACTGTCAGCGGCAGTTGCTCAGGGCCGGGTTCCGGTAAGGCAGCCGGGTTGCGCTGCTGCTTGAGTACGATACGCTTGATGGCTCTGTAACTGTAGTTCCCGAAACGGACGGCCCGCTCCATGGCGGCGTAGACGGCTTCAGCGCCATAGTCGTCACACAGGTCCAGAATCGACTCAACCTGGTCACGGAATCCCCCTGAGTTGGCTTGTGCCAGCCCTTGGAGGTACTCTCGGGCCACAGGACCCAAGGACTCGAACCGCTGCTGGAGGGAGGGTTGCCGGCTGCCCATGTGGCGCCCGGCATAGTGCTCGTTCACGATGATCTGCTGACCCTTGCCCCGGCACCTTGGGAGCGTGGCCGCCAACTCGCCCGCAGCATAGACCTCAATCTGGTCCTCGTAGAGGCGCAGCGTCACGGCCTGCCGGGCCAGACGGTGCGGAACCGAGTACTTGTTGCCGTCGACCGAGATGAGACAAGCCTTACTGACCTTGGCTCCTCGCTCGGCGTAGGCGGCGGGCCGAGTCACAGGCGGGAGGGGAAGCAGGAATCGGCGCTCCTCTTCCAGAACCTCGAAGGGAACCCGGTGGGTTGCTTCCGAGACCTTGCGGTTTGCGACCTGATTCAGCCACACCAGGGTCTGGCGGTTCACCTCGTCCAGAGGCAGGTGTTCGTTGCCGTAGTAGAAGTCCCGCCGGGCATACTTGACGGTGGACTCCACCTTGCCTTTGGACTCGGGGTCATGGACCCAGCAAGCCCGGGGCTTGAACCCGAAGGCTGCGGCAAACCGCAGAAGGTCAGCCGTGAACCGGATCACGTCGCCGATTCGCTCGGCCACAACGGTCTTGCAGTTGTCGTAGACGATTTCCCGCGGGCAGCCCCCGATGTACCGAAACGCCCGCTCATGGCATGCCAGGAAGGTGGCCATGTCCTGTGACGACGTATACTCTACGTAGCGGACACGGGAGTGGCTCAGGATGAAATTGAACGAGTAGCGGTCAACGGGCTGGCCGTTCTCGTCGAAGGCCTTCTCGTGCCCCCAATCCACCTGGGCCTGCTCGCCTGGCAGGGTTTCAACGGGTTTGTACACTCGCTCTTGCTTGGGTCGGATGGTGCTTACGAAGCGGCGCACGGATCGGCGGGAGCCCGTGTAACCAAGCTCGGCGATCTCCCGGAAGAGTCTCTCGGCGGTGAGCTCAGGGTACTTGGCAAGACGGCCCTTGATGTGGTCCACGTAGTCGTCGATCTTTCGGGTGACCTGCTTTCGCCGAACCCGGTCGGGTACAGGATCCATGGCCAGGTACTTCGCTACGGTTCCCCGGTCGATGCCGAGGCGCCGGGCAATCTGAGACTTGTTGAGTCCTTCGGCGGCCAGATGCTTGATGTCCACCACAATCCCCACCGTTTTCAAGTGTCCCATCCCTCGCTGTCGTCTGGACTGCTAGCACTTCCAGACTTCGACATGCGATGCGGATGGGCTTTCTTATTTCCAGCCAGGTGCGGGATTTAGGTGGCCACTAATGCCGATTTTAGCGTGGCCAGTAACAATCTGTCACGCTGACTTTGTGAATTCGGGCATTCCCGATGCAGTCTGGTGTACGCTTCAGCGTCAATCCCACGGGATGCTTCCACCCGGATTCCTTGAGGTTCATGACCCTGGCTACGGACCCATTTACTGCCTGGCCTTGAAGCAAAGAGACGCCCGAGGCGAATGTCCAGTGGTCGAAGTCTACCTGGGACCGCTTGTTGATGAAGAGAATCCAGGAGTACTGGCTGTTGATGTCAGTGAAGAAGGGAAGGCGGTCGAGTTTCAAGGTAAGGAAGTAGTTCAGCGTGACGACCTAATCGATCCACATTTCACCGATTCAGCCGGGCATACGAATCTGGAACGCATGGGCCGAGGGCTGCCCCCTATTGGGCCGGACGGCTTTCCAATTCATCTCGTCCCAACGGACGAGGGATCTATTGTAGAGATGGCGCAGACACTCTATCTGGGTGCACCTCTGGACGAACTGCCTCCAGAGCAGGTTGCCGAGGATTTTGGCAGCTTCTTGCTGCAGCTCGTCCAAGAGGAACTGGAGAAACCAAGTTAGGAGAATATGGACTAAATAACTGAGGCTGCCGACCTGTCAGCAGCCTTCAACTTTGCTTATAAAAGCCCGCATCATTCTGGTTGTGCCGGCTATCCTTCTTCACCATCGACTCTCTGCCGGGAGAGCACGGTTGACGAGGATTATTGGTCTACGGCGCTTCTCAATGGCTTTGGGTAGTGTCAGAGGCAACAGGGCCGTGGTTTGCCCCGATTTCCCACTCATACGAGCAGTTTTGGCACTTGCCGCAGTAGACATCCTTGTATTTGCCAGTTGTGTAGCGGATCGCGTTGGACAGGGCAAAAGCGAACGGGACGGCCAGCACCAGAACCGGAGCAATACGCAGCCATTTCGGGGCGGTTGGGTCAGCACTCCACTTGCTCTTAGCAATCAACGCCATACCCAATAGACAGATTGCGCAAACCCCTACCCCAATCCATGCAATCGATTTATAACCGACGGCGGTCACCTCGACGGATTCTCCACCACAACGGGGGCATGGTTCCCACGGCTGGTTCTGCACTGCTACTCCCCCTTCCAACAAGAATATAACATGTCTTAAATCAACGCGGCGGAAGAACTGAGGTTGAGTGGCGAGATCGGGGGAGAGACCAGATCCGCTGGAGGCTGCGGGCTATCAAGGCGATGTTCACAGAATACGTGATCGAGGGCATCGAGTCGGTCTTGAACCCGACGGAGTGGGAGGAACACGAGGGCGACACCTTCACGCAGGATGACATCGACAGTGGCCGGCTCACCTACCGCCACGACGGAAGCGAGGCAGGCACCGACCGCTTCTCATTCGCCGCCGTGGATGAAAACGGTGAGCGACTCGAGGCGACCGAGTTCATTATTGAAATCATCCGTGTCAACCATCCGCCCACTTTCACGTTGGCTGGAGACATTATCGTTGGTGAGGACTCTGGGCCGTTCGCTAAGGAAGGGTTTGTCAGTCCGTTTGAAGCTGATCAGACCATCCTCTCGGCGCCGCTGGATGAGGCACCGTCGTTCATGGATGTGGACGCCATGCCCGACTGGGCTGTACCCGAGGTGGCGGCAGCCGTTCGGGCAGGGATCATCACAGGGATGCCAGACGGCTCGTTCAAGCCAGACCTGCTGGTTACCCGTGCCGAGATGGCCGCGATGCTGGCGCGGGCGCTGGTCTACGCCGGCCTTGAGACAGTGCCTGGCGACTACTGGTTCAGCGACCAGGCGGACATCCCGGATTGGGCTGTGGACCAGGTGATGACTGCGGTGCGGTACGGCCTGATCATGGGTTACCCGGACGGCAGATTCCAGACGGAGAACACGACGACCCGTGCCGAAGCGGCGGCCATGCTGTACCGCCTGCTCCAGGCAGTTGCGAAGTAGAATGGCAGGGGCCCTCCCCCTGCGCAGAGCAATCTGCGGGGGAGGGCCCCTGCCAAAGTTGAGCAGCGTTCCCAACAGCACCACGGTGGAAGCGGTTGGTTTCACGAGGCGACTGTCAGCCAGTGACCGGGAGATAGTCGTTTACATATGGGCCCGCTTCCACTTAAAGTACCGGTCCACTTCGTCAAACATGGGGTGGTCTTGGTACTGCAGCAAGTCGTCCCAAGTGAGATGGCTCACAAGGGGCAGTTGAGGTGCCGCAGCTTGCTGCTGATCGAGTGTTATGTACAGCACGTACAAGTCTCGACCGCCGTAGATGACTTTTCCGTACTTCTGGAGGAACTCCGAACGCAGTTGCAGTTGAGTCTTGTTACCGTATTGGCCCTGCCCCTTGCCGTCAGTGCCCCGCCACTTTGCCTCCCCCAGGACTACGGACCGGTCTCCAATCAGCGTGAAGTCGACCTCCGGGCCGCTTTGCCCCTGGTTGTCAGGGTGAGGAATGCGGCGCCACAAGTCAATGTCACAGGTACGATTCTGCTTGGCCTGGGGATTGAGTTTTTTCTCGAGCCAGTTGATGAACTTGACTCGCTCGGGCTGCGGGGCTGCCAACAGCGGGCCGAAGTAATTCCAAGTCATTGCGTCTTCGCTGTTTATCGATTGAAGGTTGCAGTAGAATCCCAGCCGCGCGGTGAGAACCGCCCTGGCCTTGTCATCAAAGGCAGACTCATGCCCGCTTCGGAACAGTTTCTGTAAGATCTGTGCCGGAGGCCAGGGAATGCCGTCAGGCCTGATCAGCTGGTCATCGAAGTTTGCAAATGCCAAGACACCCCCCTTGCTGCGTACGCTCGGGAGCAGCCTGCCATTCCAGCCCTCTGTCACGAATGCATCCAGGTCCCGCATGGGTTGTCACCTCGGTAAGAGTGGTGCTGAGCGTGCTTTGGACTCCGGCCTCGGGGACTTGCTGGTGGGTCCCCAAAGATTTGTCCAACTAACAGTAAGTTTTGACACCGGGAACGAATACTCCTGTTGTGTACTTTACAACCCAGAGCATTCAATTGGTCTTAGACCGGATGACGAACCTCTCCTACCCACCCATAAGACGTTTTCCTTGTGGCAAGTCGCATCGGATAGGCCCGCTGACACATGAACCCAAACGAAACGCCCTCCAGCGTTGCTGCTGGAGGGCTTCTTTAATTGCGCACGGCTGTTACGTACCGGCGTCCAGTACCTCAGGAGGCTGCTCGGCCTCCGGGAGAATCGGCGGATCTATTGGGATCGGGTCAGCGATGGGCGGCCACTTCAGTCTGTTCAGCCGGATGAGATAGAGGTCCAGGCGCTGGTCTTCGCCATCTCGGTCGCCAAGGCCGAGGAGACCGAGCACCTCTGAGGAGACGAGGGTCCGTCCGTTCAGGATGGTCACCGGCCGGGCGAGCTTCAGGATGTTGGGACGGATGTAATAAACGCCAGTCTCATTCAGCTCCGCCTCATCCAATCCGACCTGAAAGTGCATGGTACGCCTGCCGAGTCGGGCCACAATCGTCTGGTTATCGCCGTGCCAGGTGATCGAGCCGCCGGCCGCCTCCACGATGCGGCGGAGCGGCACCATCAGCACACCGTCCTGCAGGACGGGCTCTTGATCAAAGGTGATCGCCTCGCCGTTCACGGTGATGGCGGTAGGGAGCGTGTTCCAGATGCCCACCGGCGTCAGCGGAATCCAGGGCCAATCGTCTATCGGCGGCATGATGGGAAGCACCGGTTTCACGATCACATCCTCATCGCCGGCAGGCCTGATCTCACGGACCTTGATCGCAGGCACCTGCTGGATGGTGGCGCCACCAAACGGCGTGCCGATGACAACGACCTCCTGGCCGAGGAGCTTCTCGAACTGCTCCTGATCGCCCATGAGCATCCAGCCGCTCACGGCGTAGAAGCCGCCCTCCAGGTCTTCGTAGGTTACCACGCCTCTCAGAATCATCTCCACCGGTTCCCGGAGGAGATCTGGGATGGGCGTGTCTGCCGGCGGGACAGCAACCATGCCGTCCGACGTCGCCCGGACGGGCGCCGCCAGCAAGAAAGCCGCCAGGGCAGCGGCTGCTGCGAGCTTGTGCTTCATGGTTGTTGCCACCTCTCCTTCTCTTCACAGAAAAGACGGCGCCGCTGGAACTGAAGTTTCGATGTGCATACTTTTGCGGCAGTGAAACGGAGACGCAACCAACGCACTCCATGGTGTCTGCAAAACGCTATCCATGAGGCCGGTGGAGGAACATGCACGCACTGCTGGTCGGTGCCCCAAAACTCTCAGCAAATCCTCAGCAAACTCACAGCGGCGTTTAAGGTATACACCGCATGATGGAGATGTCCGGGGTCGGTGCTGATCGCTGGTGCAGTTGCCGGGACAGGTGGCTGCCGGATCATATGGCCATGCAGGCTGCTTCGGCGGCCGCTGGGGCCAATGTACAGCAGGAGTGACTATCTCGTTCTTCGAAAGAAAAAGTGATCTCCACCCTTTGCCCATGCCGGTGCAGCGCGATCTGGGATTCTGGTGCAGCCTCCATTCTGGCCGCATCTACCGTGCTGAGTAAACTTCCTAATCCGGTAATCTTTATAAAGTTTTCCTAATAGGAGTGTGCGGCATGGCGATAGAAGACGAGCCGATACGAGTGCTGGTAGTAGACGATGAGCCGAATATCCGCGACTTCCTGCAGCTGGGTCTCCAGTACGAGGGGTTTTCGGTTGCGCTCGCTGCTGACGGGAACACGGCCCTCTGCCTGGTGCGCGAGTTCCGTCCCCACGTGGTCGTGCTCGATGTGATGCTGCCCGGGCTGGATGGCTGGGCAGTGGGCAAAGCCATACGCGAAAACCACCCTGACGTACTGATCATCTATCTGACTGCCAAGGACGACGTGGCGGACAGGATTCGCGGCCTGGAACTCGGCGCAGATGACTACATGGTTAAACCCTTCAGCTTCCAGGAACTCGTTGCCCGGATACGGCTGCGACTGCGCAAGCAGGGCAGGGAAGCCAAGGGCGGCAAGCTGCGGGTGGGTGACCTGGAAGTGGATGAGGCCACGCATGAGGTGCGCTACCTGGGAAGACGGGTGGCGCTCTCGCCGCGTGAGTATCAATTGCTGCGAACCCTGATGGTTCACGCAGGGCAGGTCTTGAGTAAGCAACAGCTGCTGGACCTGGTCTGGGGTCCCAACTATTTTGGCGACGACAACGTGGTGGAGGTGTACATCCGCTACCTCCGCAACAAACTGAATGACCGGGAATTCCGGCTCATCACCACGGTGCGCGGGATAGGCTATCGCCTGGAGGCTGACCATGCGCAGACCTGAGACACTGCACTCGCACTTGCTGCGGCATGTGATGACGGTGATGGCCGTGCTGGTCGTGTCGCTGGGAATCACACAGCACGTGCTGCTCAGCTTTCACCTTTTTCGGCAGGCAACGGACGATGTGCGCCGGCGGACGCAGATTGCTGTGGCCGCAGCCCAGGAGATCGCCTCGAGCGGCGGCGCACCGCTGGACGCAGATCTGCTTATACATACTTTGGGAATCACCGATTCAGCCGTACGCATTTGGGACAGTCAGGGTGCGGAACTGGCAGCGGTGACTGGCATGGAGGAGGGCCTGTCACCCTGGAACCGGGAAACCACTGAGCATCGCACGAGGGTGGACTCACTCGTCCGTGCCGCATCCCTACAGCAGGCGAAAACGCGTATCGTCGATGGCCGGCGGTGGCTAGTCGTTGTGAGCGCGCTGCCTTCGCCGGATAGAGCCGGTTCACCTGCGTTCATCGAGGTGTGGCAGCCGCTGAAAAAAGAAGAAGGCACGATGCACTTCTTCGAGGGGTTTACCGTTGCAGCAGGGGTTTTGGGACTGCTGCTTGCGGCGTGGACTGCCCGGCATTTGATGAGCGTTTCGCTGCGGCCGCTAACGCGCCTGGTGGAGACCGCCACTGCAATCGCTGGCGGGGATTGGGAGCGCCGGGTCCCACCCAGCGGCAGCCAGGAAATCGATGAGGCAGCCAGCGCGTTCAACCGGATGGTAGACCGGCTCCAGGCCGCCTTTGATGCGGAGCGTGCCCAGCAGGAGCGGATGCGCCGCTTTCTGTCGGATGCAGCACACGAGCTGCGGACGCCCCTGACTGCACTGAACGGCTTCATTGAATTGATGCAGACGGGAGCGGTGAGTGATCCCGAAACCCAGCAGCGTGCCCTCAGCGCGATGCGCAGCGAGGGAGAACGCATGGCCCGGCTGGTCCGCGATCTGCTGCAGATCACCCGGTTGGACAACTCCGAGCCCGGTTCGCTGCCCATGGCGGAACTGGATCTGGGAGAGCTGCTGGAAGGGATGCACGCCCTCTTGAGCGCCTCTGACCCCGATCATCCTATCGAATTAGAGGTGAACGGTCCGGCCCCCATCTGGGGGAATGAAGACGGCCTGAAGCAGATGATCTGGAATCTCGTCGATAACGCCAGGCGCTTCAGCCCGCCCGGGCAGCCAGTGCTGATCACTTGCCGCAGCACGGCGGATCGGGTATACCTTGCCGTGGCCGACAGGGGGTGCGGCATACCCCCTGAAGATCTGCCGCACGTTTTTGACCGCTTCTGGCGAGGGGATGCCAGCCGGCAGGGGGCGTCCGGAGGGACGGGCCTGGGGTTGTCCATCGTGAAGGCGTGGGTCGAGGCGCACAGCGGGGAGGTTGATATCAAGTCGGAAGTGGGCCGCGGTACGACCGTTGACATGGCTTTTCCGCGGGCTGACGTGAAAGCGGCTGAGCAGTAGTTTTGCCACATACGTATACTCACAACCCCGGTGCCCGTCTTGACACCGGCGACCGGCACAAATCGGGCGGGAACAGGACAAGTCGGCTTCACCAGGGCCGTCAGCTGCTGGCCACTTGGGACTTCCCTCTTCAGCCTGTTTCATCTTGCAGGTGATCAGCCGGAGGGACTTCCGAGTGGCCCCAATTGCTGGTGATACGATAACTCTCAGCGAACTATCAGCAAACTCACAGCGACGCCAAAGATTAGGAATGCATAATGAAGATGTCGCATCCACCTTGTCGCCCATCTTCCATCTCGACGGGAAGAGACTCGGTCATTTTCCCCAAGGACCAACCCTTGCCGGAAAGGTTTTTGATCTGAACATCTTTGCCGCGCTCATCGGCACTTTTGTAAGATCAACTGGCACGACTTCTAAGGGGGCAGTTTGCTTGGAGAAACGGAAGTTGTTGATCGGTGGGGCCCTGGTGCTTGCAGTGGGGGGGCTTGTCGCATTCGCCCTCTATAAGGCAGGTTCGCCGGCCTCGGGCGTGCCCAGAAACGCACCCGAGGTCCGGGTTGCCGCAGTAAAACGTCAAGAATTGGTTCAGACCGTTGTGGCCCCTGGCACCCTGAAGGCCACATCCATTCAGGAGATTCGGGCGCCCTTTGCCACCACGCGGGTTCGCATTCTGGTGGGTGTGGGCGAAGAGGTGAAGGCCGGGCAGCCCCTGGCTGAACTGGACAGCGACCAGCAGCGGATTACGGTGGCCAACCTGCAGGCCCAGGTGGCTCAGGCCCAATCCAGCCTGGCCAGCCTGCGGGAGCAGCAGGCGCTGGCGCCCGTTGCTGCCCAGAGCGAACTGGAGGCCGCCAGGATGAAGCTGCTGGCGGCCCAGGAAGCAATGGCCAATGCCAGCCTGACGGCATCACAGCAGGTGGATCAGGCCCGCTCCGCGGTACTGCAGATTCAGAGCCAGAGTGCTGCTCTGAATGGGAAGGTGGAGCAGGCCCGCACGGCCCTGGAGCAGGCTGAGGCCGCATACCGGGCAGACCCGCTGAATGCAGCGGCAAAGCAGGCGTATGAGCAGGCCCGGGCCGTGTACGAGGAGGCGCTGGCCGCTTCCACCACCTCGGCTCGCCAGCTGGCATCGCAGCTGGCACAGGCGCAGGCGGCCCTTCAGATGGCGGAGTCCCACGCTGGCGGAGAGGACTCGGTGGCAGTGCAGCAGGCTCGCGCCCAGCTGCAGAGCGCCCAGCAGGCTCTGGAAGCTGCGCAGCTCAAGGTCGAACAGACCGATGCGCTGGCCCAGCAGATCCGCGCAGCGGAAGCCAGCCTGAACGCCGCCCAGCAGGCTTTGAGCCTCGCTCAGGATAAGCTGAACCGGGCTGTGGTCACTGCCCCTGCAGACGGGACGATCCTCAGCGTCCATCTGGAGGACGGGCAGGCGGCCATGGAAGAGGCGCTCCTGTTCCGGCTGGGCACCCTGAACCAGGTCCAGCTGGAGGCGCGGGTGGACGAGGTGGATATCTCTAAAGTAAAGCCCGGCCAACAGGCCTTTATCAAGACCAACGCCTACCTCGACGAGAAGTTCCCCGGCGTCGTTACCCGGGTGGCCGCACAGATCACAAACAACGCC
>ENA-OWPA01001136-OWPA01001136.1-bioreactor-metagenome-genome-assembly--contig:-NODE-1136-length-20482-cov-4.673315_pt1 | contig 20482 bp, 15 predicted proteins | sample MGYA00238139_ERZ651803 | MGnify/ENA primary metagenome ERZ651803 (study PRJEB26909, sample SAMN07631231) | bioreactor metagenome | isolation source: Switchgrass digestor | place: USA: Dartmouth... | reverse complement strand
TGTAATCCAGCTGTTTTCCATTGTGCATTATCGACAGCATGGGACCGCCGCTTATGAAAATGGACGGAACATTTATTCTGGCAGCCGCCATAAGCATTCCAGGCACTATCTTGTCGCAGTTGGGTATGAACACTATGCCGTCGAAGCTGTGAGCCAGACCCATGGACTCACAGGAGTCGGCAATAAGCTCCCTGGTGGCCAGGGAATATTTCATCCCCGTATGCCCCATGGCTATGCCATCACATACTCCGATAGCCCCAAATTCGACGGGGGTACCTCCTGCCATTCTTATTCCCGCCTTTACCGCTTCGGCTATTTTATCCAGATGTATATGCCCCGGTATGATTTCGCTTTTTGAATTGGCTATCCCTATAAGGGGCCTTCTTATTTCTTCGTCAGTATATCCCATTGCTTTTAAAAGTGAGCGGTGGGGAGCTTTTTCCACACCTTTCTTGATAACATCGCTTTTCATATTCTGGAACCTTCTTCCCTATTCTTATTTAACCTAGTGCCAAAAATTCCCTCACTTCAGTGACGGGAACTTGATTGACACGGTTCATAATAGTGACTTTGCCGGCGGAGCCAAGAGACCTCCACCGAATCTCTGTATGAGAATAGCCGGGGCAACCCGGCTATTTAATTTATTAACATTCTACTACTTCCACATTAAATGTGTCCAGAGGCTTTGTTAAAAAGGTTATTTTCATTAATTTAACTTATGCTCCGTCGTAATTTTCATTAAAAATAAAATATTATTCTATTCCGGAAACATCCAGTTCATGATGAGATTGTTTTCATAAAAGTAGGAAGCAATCAGCGATTTGTCCACAGCTTCGTAAAAGCCGTGAAACCAGGGAGCGGAACTAAAAAGCATCGTTATCGCAAAGATCAAATAAACGGTAAAAAGGCCTTCCAGTGAACCGAAAGCAAGGCCTCCCAGCTTGTCCATCTGCCTGAATAGAGGCAACTGGGCGATACCCCGAAGTATGACTTTTAAAAAGGCCAGGCCAATCCTCACAAGAACATACAATATTATGAGGCTCATAATGTCAATAACCATCCGGGCAAGTTCCCCACTTATGGCATCCAATATCCTTCCTCCATCAATCAGCTCCGACATGCCCGGTAAGCGGCTGTTAAGCGTACCTTTCAGAAAGCCGGGAAGCTGAAGTCTGCCAACAATGGCATGAGCTGCCGACTCCCCAACCTGTCCTCCGGATGCTGGCACCTGCATATCTTGCCGGATGATGAGGTTATGATAAATGGACTTCTTGAGATTTTCAAAAAGGTCTGTTTTCATAAGCATATCCGATATAACAGGATAGTACCTGATTGCGGCTATAGCCGAAATGAAAAAGGAGGCCAGCCTGAATATTGAGAATATAAAGCCTTTCTTCAATCCGGTTATGCCAAAAATACCTATTATGCCTATGACAAACCAGTCACTCCAGTTCATACAACCCTCCGCCGCTACTCAATGTTTATCACAGCAATGCTATTTTGGGTTATAACCACAGCTTCGCTTTTACTAAGGAAGAAAACATCATCCACATCTGTTTTGGATTTATAGTCGGCCTTAAACTCTCCCTTTGAATTTATAAAATGCACTTCTTTTCCCGTATTCACAGCTATTATTCCGTCATGGGCCTTAAGATTTATAACCTTGCCTTTCACTGAATACAGGTCTTCAACCTCGCCTTTCAGATCAATGGTTTTGATATGGGCTTCAGCCTTATCAAACAGTCCTGCTCCGTCTTCCTCTTTTACGGCGGCAACCACCTGCTTGTCCGACAACACAGCAGTGCTGTAAATCCTGTCAAAGCTATGCTCCCATCGGATATCCTTTTTGCTGTTAAAGCACAGGACAGTTTTGCTGCCGGCAGCAGCAATCCAACCATCCTTAAGCTCCCAGGCGGAAGGTATGATTTCACCCTGCCTGGTCAGAGCTGCCTGGGTTTTGCCATACATATCCACCAGCTCAAGATTCGTAGCCACCGAATCGCCCGATATATTAACTGAGGTGATCAGAACCATCGGAGAGGAGGACAATACCCTGGCGGAAAGGATATGGTCTTCAGCTCTGGCCGTTGTAAATATCCAGTTTCCATGAGAGTCGTATACCGTAACCGCACCTTTGTAGCCTTCCAATTCCGTGGCAACGGAAACATAACCCTTACTGTTTACGTCCGCATTTATGATAACATTATCAAGCTTTTCGCTCCATCGTACCGTTCGGTCCTTTATGACGTAAATATCCTTTCCTCCCATATCTGCCGCCATTATATAAGAACCTGCCGATTTTACCATCGGTTTGTTCAGGGCAATAAGCTTGGACCATTGATTTTCGCCGTTCTTGTCCAAAAGCCATATACCATCCTGGGCACATTTTACAATATAGCCGTTGTTGGTGGTAAAGCCTGTCGGCTCCTCAGGATTATATTTAAACTCCGCGATAACTTCTCCCGCTTCCTTTTTACCCACCACAGGCATACCCTTTGTGATAAGTTCTCTAATGTTCAATTCCTTTAAATCCACGCCCTGACTTTTCATATAAACTAGAAAAGCTATGCTTATAACTGCAACTATAAGAAGCAGCGAAGCAATAACTCCATACTTTCCGCCATGCTCCCTTGCACCAGCTTTTTCTGGAAACTCCACAAGATCTCACCCCGGATTTTTCTTTTGTAATTTGTAAAATCTAACATGTCCGTCTGCTCCTATTCTACCATATGAACAACAACATTACACACCTTTTTTGCTTTTCTTTACTTTTAAACCGGGATTTAGCCTCAAGCCCCAGATCAAAGCCGCAATGGTCAAGAATAAGCCAAAGTATCCGAAAACAGGATATAGCATCGATATCAGGTTGGAAAATCCCATTCCTGCCAGCGGTATGGTGAGAGGAAAGAACAGCAATGTCGCCAGCTTTTTGTTAATTTTTATCCTGGCGGTCAGCCTGTCAATAAAGCAGTACCCGGAAGTTACCGCCGATATAAGCATTGCCAGCCAGAGCAGCGCAGCATAAATGTTGCTCACGAAATTGCCGTATTTTTTGGTTATCTCCAATACGGGAAGTTCTTTGCCAAGAATGCCTGGGGCAAAAACCATTATAACGGTATTGAGGATCAGAGCTATAAGCCCCAGCAAAAGTCCCCCTGAAAGTCCACCAATAATCGCAACCCTGCGGCTTTTCAAATTCGGCAGCAGGCTGCACATGATGGATATGGATATTATGCTGTTGTATCCGACATAAAGCAGGGATGATGCCAGCCAGTTGTATCTGACATCGTGCAGGAAGCTGATAGGACTGAAAGCTTCGGATGAATCGGGATATATAAGAACTGAGATTCCTATAATGATTATCCCCAGGGTAAGCACGGGCATTATGAAGCTGCTAAGCGCCAATACCCCTTTAATGTCCCATAGAATGGCCATCATGCATAAAAAAGCCATTATAGTTATGCCGTAATTGAAAGGTACGGACAATTTATCCTGTATGACCCTTCCTGCCCCGGCAATCATGATGATTAAAACGGAGAGCATAAACAGTGTTGAAACAAAGCTCATTATGCGGCCGGGCAGCCACCCAACGGCAGGAATAAGAAACTCATCAAAGCTTTGTATCCTCTCCTTGTATACCTTGTCAAGTATTACGCATCCAAGGGCTGCAAACAATGCTCCTGCCACAAGAATACCATAAAATCCACCCTCAAAATAGCGGGTAAAAAACTGCACTATTTCCTGCCCGGAAGCAAATCCCGCCCCTATGATGCTTGCAGCATATACACAGCTTACCTTAAATGCATTCTTAAAATCTCCTGTCAAAAAAAACAACTCCTGGCATAGAATTATATCCAGTATAAATTCTATGCCGGAGCTGTTTTCTAAATTACGTTTTCCTGCTCTTTAAGTTTATTCAGCGTCTTTTGCTTTGTCCGCAGCCTCCATCAGGTTCTTGTATGTTTGTCTCGGACCATCGGGTGCATCAAACTTGTCTTTAGCTACGATAATGTTTGTATACTGACCGTTTCTTACTACATAGTAATATATATCATCCCTTGGTATGAATTCTACCTTCACCTCTTTGGGATCTTTCTTGCGGTAGTAAGTGAAGGTTATCTCAGGCTCACCTTGGGGCACCGCACCTATATCCAATTCACTCATGGTAATACCTATGAGTCCCTGATAGTATTTCCTGAACAGCTGACTGTCGGAACTATCCCTTACGTCGCTGACATCTCTGCCGTTTACGTAGAATTTGTCATTATCAGAGTCTTCCGGATCGGTTTTTATCTCGGAAACAACGGTTTGCCCATCCATTTCCACCACGATTTTCTCCACATCGGAAATGTTGGTTATATAAGCAAATACGTCGACAACTTCTTTCAGCGGTTTATCTATGAAATTCAATGCGCTTTCGTACAGCACAAATACTTCATTGCTGTCCGCAAATTTTGCATATATCTCCGAGCCTTTAGTCTTTTCATTGCCAAGAAGAATTGTGGTTGTACCCTTTGAAGATCCCAGACCTATTGCATATTTGGGCGAATCCAGTCCGTATTTGCTCAGATCTGAAGCATCTCTCTCAACAAACTCCGATGCATTGGTTCCCATAAAACTCTGCAGTATTGTCTCAATGCTTCCGGATTTTACTGAAGCTTCGATAGGCTCAGTCAGCTTCCATTCGTTTTCACCAGTTTTCTTGGTTTTGAATGCGGTTTTCCCTCCCCTTTCGAGAGAAAACTCGGTTATATCATCCGCTGTTTCGGTAAACAAGGTTTTGTCCCTGACATCATTATATTTGCTCCTCAAAAGTCCGCCGTCATAGGAGCTTATCACATAAACCTTGCTTTCTCCTTTAAGCTTCACATAGTATCCGCTGTCGCTCGGTGTCCTGTTTCCTATCTCCACTGTCTTAACTTCATTGTTCTCCAGTTTGACGGATATGGTGGCAGGTTTGTCCAAACCGTATTGGGCGAGATCGGAAGCATTTTCCTCAATGAGCTTGGTGGCATCCAGACTCGAAACAGCATAGGTTATGCTGCCTATCTTGCTTTGGTTGATCTTCATTCCTTCGGGTTCGGATGCTACCCACACTTCTTCGTATTCTACCTCTTTCTTATCCCCTGCATCATCCTTATCTTCCTTATCATCCTCATCTTCTTTATCTTCCTCTGTTTTCTCTTTTTCCACCAGAGTCTTTACAAATACCATCCTTCCGGATTCATTCTCCAGGGTTATCTCTGTTATTTTGTCTTTTTCCAGCTCAAGGATGCTTATTGTGTTGCTGTCCGTCTGGATATTTCCATCGTTACCGGCATTTTCCCTGCTTCTTAAAAACACATAGGCGCCTACTAGAATTGCCAGCACCAGCGTAAGGATAATGGCATTTCTGTAAAGCTTCATAAATGTCTCCTCCTTATCCATACGAACAAGCCTGTTCCGAAAATTAAGATCGGGAGAACAAACACTACAAATACCGCGGCAATGTTAGCTTGTGTCTCTGTAATATTTAGGTATCTTGTGTCAAAAGACTTAGGTGCTATTGTCACGTCATCTTTTCTGTCCTGCATCCAGTTTAATGAGTTAAGGAAGAAGTACATGCCGTTATTGGAAAGAGTACCATATCTGTTTATGGCATCGTCGCTCATAAAGCTGCTGTTACCCATAACCACTACCTTAGAAACCTTGCGGCCACCAGTGTATTCAGCAGCCACAGCCAAATCCAAAGGTCCCTGCTCCTGTTCACCTGTTCCTATGATTTCTCCCACAGCCTTATCGCTGGTTTTCATCAACGAATATACATTAAGATATTCTTTTTCATTTTTCATTATTTTTAAACTTCTGGATACCGGCATAATCATAAAGAAGTTGCCGGGGTTCAAGTTTGAGTTAATGGTATTGGACTGGATTTCAGGCAGTATATCATACGGATTTTGAGGTATGTGTCTGCTCTCATCGTTCTCCTTTACCTTGTCGTAATTCAGGGAAATGTTATAATCCGCCAGCACATTCTCAAACGCTGTAAACTTCACGTCGGACTCAAGGGAATCAAAAAGGAACAACACTTTACCACCGTTTTTCAGATACTGCTTAATCTTATATTCCTCATCGGTGGACAAATCGGTCTTGGGGGAAGCTATGATCAGGATTTCAGCATCCGACGGCACTTCCTCCTGGGTCATCAGGTTGACAGTCTTAACCGCATAGTTGTTCTGGTCAAGATAAATTTTTACTGTTTCATAGTAATCATCCACTTTGTTTTCCTGATGCCCTTCGGTGAAATATACAGTAGGAGTATAATCCGAAGTCACATATTTAATAGCACCGGTAAAAGCCTGCTCTGCCTTTATGCCTGTGACGTTGGTCTGATAAGAGTACTGGTCAAATTGCACATCGTACAGATCATAGGAGTCCAGAGTTTTTATCTTGTTGCCGCTTTTCACCACAAAATCAGCGTCTTCCAGCTCTTTAACCTTATCCTCACTGGGGCTTATTTCCTTAAGCAGTCCGGGAGCTGTGTCAGGATCTTTATAAATTATTTTTATGTGGTCATATTTGGCGTATTGATTCAGGATTTCAGCGATTCGCTTTAATGTCGTGTTTTTTTCAGTTAGACTCTCATCAAACAGTCCGTATATCTCAACGTCTTTTTCGTTGCTCTCAAGTATCTTCTTGGTTTCATCACCTATTGAAAACATCTTGTTCGAAGTCAAATCCCATTTCAAATCAGCCATACCTACCAGCAGATTAATAACCACTGCAATAGTTACAACAACTGCTATAAGTATGATTGAGTTTGAGCCATATTTCAGAGTCCTTTTATTAAAAGTCTTTTTGAAAAAAGCTTTTATATTGTTTACGTCCAGTCTAGCCATATCTCAATCACCCCCTGCTCCAACGTCTTTTTTCTATAACCCTGATGGTCAGGAAAATAAACACAAATATAAAACTCAAATAATACACTATGGAACCTAAATTTAAAATTCCTAAATTAAAATCATTATACCTCTCCAACAGGGAAAACCAGCTAAGAACCTTTGCCAGTATGCCTGTGGTAAAGTTGGATATATAGCCCATCAGCCACATGATAAGCAAGCTTATAATACCTGTAACGGCAGCTATAATCTGGCTTTCAGTCAGGGATGAGGCAAACACGCCCACTGAAATAAAGCTGGCTCCCAGCAGTATAAATGCCACGTATCCTCCAACCAGCTGGGCAACAGCCGGATCACCGAAGCCAAAGAGTATAAACTGGTATATAAAGGTTATTGCCGTCATTACCAGGAAAACTGCCAATGCAGCCAGGTATTTGCCGACAACAATCCCGGTGATGCTTACCGGAGAAGTCACCAGCAATACTTCCGTTCCATTCTTCCTATCCTCGGACAGTGTCCTCATGGTCAATATAGGCAGAATAAAAAGCAGCAAAAAGTTCATCTGGGAAAGGTTTGAATTAAATTCCGCATATCCTCCGTAAAGGTTTGAGAGAAAGAATATCGACGAAATTAAAATAAACAAACCGATCAAAACATAAGCAATAGGAGAATAAAAATAGGATTTTACCTCTCTTTTGAATATAGCCAGCATATTTTAACCTACCTCCTTCTCTTCGGTCGTCAACTGGAGGAATATGTCTTCGAGGGACAGGGCCAGAGACTTTAACTCCAGTATAGGATATCCATGCTTAGCAAGCTCATAGAAAATCGGCCTGCGCACATCCACTTCCTTGGACGAATCGACAATATAATCATTTACATCATTTTCCTTCAGTGGATGTACATCTACGGATTTAACTCCATAAACACCCTTAAGAAGGTTCAATACTGAATTTTTAGGTCCGGCTATTCTTATTGAAAATTGCGCAGATGTACCGAAACCTTTTGAGAGGTTCTCCGGTGTATCTATTGCCGCAATCTCTCCTTTATTTATTATAACAACACGTTCACATACGGCACTTACTTCCGGGAGAATGTGGGAGCTCAGTATGATGGTATGCTCCTTGCCCAATGCTTTGATGAGCTTTCTTATTTCTATTATCTGTTTGGGGTCAAGTCCTACCGTAGGCTCGTCCAGTATCAGCACCTCAGGATTTCCTATAAGCGCCTGCGCTAATCCCACCCTTTGCTTGTAACCTTTGGAAAGGTTCTTTATAAGCCTTTTTCTAACATCGGTTATTTTGACCAGCTCCATTATATCGCTGATCTGGCTTTTTTTCTTCGTCTTGTCAACACCTTTAAGCTCGGATAAAAAGTTTAGGTACTCCTGTACAGTCATATCCATATAAAGGGGTGGCAGTTCAGGAAGGTAGCCTATGCGCTTTTTTACTTCTTTAGGATTCTCCATTATATCATAACCATCAACCTTTACAGTTCCTTCAGTAGATGGTATGAAGCCGGTAATAATATTCATGGTGGTAGATTTTCCGGCTCCGTTAGGCCCGAGGAATCCAAGGATTTCACCTTTTTCAACGGTGAAACTGATGTTGTTAACAGCTTTTATCTGACCATAGGTTTTGGTCAAATTTTGAATTTCTATCATCTTATTCCCCCTTGCTTAAATAGCCTAGTTAGCATATCCTATTATGCTAGACAGTTTTTAATAATTTGTGAACAAATTGTAACATATATACAGAGAAAGTAAAAACAGTTGAAAGCACGTACGTATTTTCAACCATTTCATTCACTGCTTATAAGCTTGTACCAAATTTGTACCTACATCATTATATAGGTTTTCATATTGGATTTCAAGATGAGGTAATTTGTGAGAAAAGGACAAAACATGGGCCAATTGCATCAATCTGACTTTTGGGCTGCAGCTCTTATTCTGCTGATGCAAAACAAAAGGCATATCGAAGAGAGAACACCCAGGGCATCAATAGCCACATCAAAAGCCTGCATTGCACGTCCGGGGACAAAATATTGATGAACTTCATCGGTTATCGCATAGAATATGCCTGCAGCAGCAGGCTCCAGGATTTTTGCTTCTGGCTTTTTATAATTATAAAAGCTCATATAAAGCAAGATGCCGAGAATGAAATATTCGGTGTAATGGGCGGCCTTTCTGATCAACAAAACCGGTATCTCAGCGTCTTCACGCCCTGTCAGAAACTCAGCCACACTGTTTAATATCTGAGCTGCCCATCCGCTGTCCATGCTGGATTCATCGCCGGTTTTTGCGGACATATAAAAGATGACCCCACACCATAAAATTGTAAGTCCCCACCATATAAAATTCTTTTTCACATCGGTCCCCTTGTAAGTTTTGTTGTTAGTTGATATTTATTGTTGTTGCTAATTATTGCTGTAAGTTAGTTATTGCTTTTAGTTGCTGTTAGTTTTTTGTTGCTAATTTTATGTTGCTAATCGCTAGCTATTAACTAATGGTTGCTAGTTTTTAACTATTAGTTTTAGTTGTTATTTCTAGCTGTTAAATTTTGCTCTATTTCATAGAATATCACATGTCCGCATAAATGCAAGCCTTATATTGCCATTTACGACATTTCCTGAAGGCTTATCCGCGAAAAGCTCGTCCTCCTTCCCTTCCTCTTTGCTAAAAGATAAAAGCGGCAATTGACCATACCGTTCAGTTGCCGCTTTAGAAAAACTACCTTACGAGCTGATTCAGATTGCTGCATTTGCTGTGTATCGTTGCATATTGCTGCACATATTCCATAAGCAAAGCTTTACAGCCAGGATCTCAAATTATTTTTGCAAAACCAAGGTTGTCCTGGGGGCAAGACTTATCGCCGATTGGTTTATGGTGCTTTTCTCCGGTCCCGGCGTTTCAAATATGACTTTCAAGTCTTTGAAATCCTCTCCTATTAACTCAAAAGTTTCAAACTCACTGCTTAAATTATGCAGCACCATCACACTTTCTTTATCCTTGCCATCCATATCGTAATTTCTGCTATAAGCAATCACCCTGCTGCTGCCGGAATCGAGAGCTTTGAAATCTCCCATCTTCAGGGCCTTGCTGGATTGCCTAAGGGCTATTAGCTGCTTATAGCAGTTCAACAGCGAATTGGGATCCTCTTGCTGCTCCTTTACCGGAACAGTATCGGTGTTTTGTAAATCTGCTTCCCAGTAAGTTTGAGGCGCTTCCCGTTCTTTAGACCACACAAAGGGTTCCCGTATCCTTTCGTCCGGTTTTGTCCCCAGCATGCCTATTTCCTCACCATAATAGATAAAAGGATTGCCCGGCAGCGTAAGATAGATACCTGCTGCCAGCTTTGCCTTGCCCACATCCTTACCCAGTTGATTCATGCTGCGATTCTGATCGTGGTTGGTTAAAAAAGGCGCATCCAGGAAATTTCTTTCAACCTTTGTAAAATCCGAATATTTTTCTTCCAGCCATCGGGCAAATCCTTTACTGCTGACCGCTGCCCCGGTTCCTGAGTTTACCGCCTTAATAATCCCCTCTCCCACATCAAAATTGAAAAGGGAGTCCAATCCCTGATAATATGGAGCAACAACGGATGTTTTATCCCACACCTCTCCTACAAGATATGCCTTCGGATTCACCTCTTCCACATAGGCTCCGAATTCCTTCCACCACTGCAGGTTCTTTTTCTGATAATCCGTCCCCACAGGATTTTCATGGGCACCGTAAATGTGCAGCGCCGCATCCAGCCTAAAGCCGTCCACACCCTTCTCAAGCCAGAACTTTGCGATATTTTTGATTTCTTGCCTTACCTTAGGGTTGTCATAATTCAGATCCGGCATTTGATCCCAGAATATGCCGTAATAATAACTGTCGCCCTTTTTATGCCATGTATTGCTTCCCCATGGCGACTTCCCTTTTAGATTATAGCCTTCCTGGTCTGTCTTTGCCCACCGGTAATAGTCCCTATAGGGATTGTCCTCCGATTTGCATGACTCTATAAACCAGGGATGTTGTGAACTGGTATGGTTGATCACCAAATCCATTATCACTTTTAATCCCCTTTTGTGAGCTTCGGCCAGAAACTGTTCAAAATCCTCCATTGTACCATACTCGGGATCAATGCTGTAGTAATCGGTCACATCATATTTATGATAGCTGGGCGAAGCATTAACGGGCATAAGCCAAATCCCGTCCACGTTCAAATCCTCATCGCTGCTATCATCCTTCAGGTAGTCCAGCTGCCTGGTCAAGCCTTTGAAGTCGCCTATTCCGTCGCCATCGGAATCTGCGAAAGACCTTACAAAAATCTCATAATATATGCCGTATTTGCTGTCGATAACCCTTTCTTTCCTGGTCACATCCGGAAAGTATACGGTTTTTGGCCGGGGCTCACTCATTTCCTGTGCCTGTTCCGGCTCCGAATGTGGTGGAGCCGTCTCCTGTATCTGTTCCGGCGGCTCATTCCCGAGCTCATCACCCTGTTTTTGCTGGTGGCAGCCTGCTAAAAGCACAAGCGCCATTATCATGCATATTCCTCGCTTAACCCAATATAGGATACGGCTTGGCAAAGCGTTTCACCTTCCTTCACACTTCCAGTATGGCTCCGCTAATAGCATCAAGCTCAAGAGATACCTTTGAATCCGTTACCGGATATACCCTGTCATGCAGCAATTCGGTTACATTGCTGACGCTATCTCCCACTTTCACATCAACCCGGACAGGGTGCTCGCTATTATTGATCACTATATAGAGCTTTTTGCCTCCTGCCTCCCGGGAGTAGACATAGACATTCTTTAGGATATCCACTTCTCTGGTGACATAATTGCCCAGCATGACATCCATGTATTTTTTCCTTATTGAAATCAGCTTCCTGTAATAATTGAAAATATCCTTTGAACGTTCCGTGTCCTCCCACATCATGGGCCTTCTGTATTCGTCCTCAGTTATGCCTTCGATGCCTTTTTCATCCCCATAAAAAATATTGGGTATGCCTACATGCGTCATCATAAACAGCGTTGCGAGCTTCAGCACTCTGACATCTCCTCCGGCCAGCGAAAGGAACCTTGACACATCATGGCTGTCCAGAAGATTCATCTGGGCATATTGGATATCCTTTTTATATCTCATCCTTAAGTTTTGAATCCTGGCATCAAATTGCTCAACATTGATATTTCTTTTTACAAAAAAGTCAATACAGGCATATGTAAGCATATAGTTCATTGCAGAATCGAACTGATCCCCCTGAAGCCATTCCCTGGCATCATGCCATATTTCCCCCAGCAAAAAAGCATCGGGTTTCACTGATCTCACAGCTTTTCTGAAGGCTCTCCAAAAATTGTGGTCTATTTCATTGGCCACATCAAGCCTCCAGCCGTCAATGTCCGCTTCTTTTATCCAATAGGTGCCGACCTTTGTAAAATACTCAATGACTTCCGGATTTCCCGTGTTGAGCTTGGGCATAAACTTCACGTAGGCGAAACACTTATAATTGGGATTATCATCGTATCTTACCGGGAAATCATCTATAAAAAACCAGTCCTTGTACCTGGATTTTTCACCCTTCTCCAGCACATCCCGGAAGGCAAAGAAATCCGCGCCCGAGTGGTTGAACACCCCGTCCAGTATTACTTTTATCCCCGACTCATGGCATTTAGACACCAATTCTTTCAAAGTATCATTATCTCCAAAACATGGATCTACCGAATAATAGTCGACGGTGTCATATTTATGATAGGAGTTGGCAGTAAAGATAGGAGTAAGGTATATGCAATTTACCCCCAGCTCTTCAATATAAGGCAAATTTTCAATGATCCCCCTGAGATTTCCCCCTAATTTGCTTCGGACGGTAATACCTTCTCTTAAGGGCACTTCAATGCTCTTTCCTGATATATGGCCTTTTGATGTAGCAAAGCTGTCAGGAAAAATCTGGTATATGATAGCCCTCTTTGCCCACTCAGGCACGTCTGCAATATCTTCCTTCCGTATATAGGGAATTTGAAAATATAGGGTTCTGTTAATATTGGGATGCTCATGGAAACCACTGCCGTCATAATATATGGAAGACTTTCCGTCATATAGTATAAAGTAATAGCATATCCGCTCAAAACCGGTGGTGATCTCAGCTTCAAAATAATCAAACAGGCTGTCGGATGCAACTTTATTCATATCCACAGGGGTTACAAGGACATTCTCCCTGGGATAATACCTTTCGCCATAGCAGACTACACATTTGGATAAATCCCCTTTTTTAGCCCTTAGCCTTAAAAGAATCGTCTTTTCATCAATAGCGTGGCAGTATTCTGAATCGGTGGAATGGTATATAGCTTCCAGAAACATAAAAGTCCATCTCCTTCTCTATTTTTTAATCCTGATTTTTTACTCCTGATCGATTGTGGCGAAAAAACCCCATCAGCAAACCCAAGGTGTCTATCCATTAAGCAAGCAATGCTGCACCTTCTGAACCTTAGGTTTTTGAAGCCCCTTCGGCTATACCTCTTATCAAATACTTCTGGAGAGACATGTAAAGTATCGTGATGGGCAGCGCAACCAGCACTGCTCCGGCAGCAAACATCGTAAACTCCGTGTTCTGCCTTCCTGTAACCATCTCAAAAAGCCCTATTGCCAACGTCTTTTTGCTGGGTGTGCGCAGTACAAGCCGGGCAAAAATGTAATCCATCCACGGTCCTATAAAGCTGGATACGGAAACAAAGGTAATGATGGGAAACGACATGGGCAGCATTATCCTGAAGAAAATAGTACCGTTTCCTGCGCCATCTATTTTTGCAGCTTCCGGAATTGTACGGGGAATTCCGTCGAAATATCCTTTTACAAGCCACGTAAGCCCTGGAATGGCGCCTCCGGCATATACAATAATCAACCCCAGATGTGTGTCCAGCAAGCCGACATGGAGAAGCATCAAATATACGGCTATCATGCTCATAAATCCCGGGAACATGGTCATTATAAGCATGAACATCAATCCACCCTTGCGGCCTCTGAAGCGAAATTGGGAAAATACGTACGAAGTTATCACAACAAGGATTATCGTCAAAACCATTGAGGAGAAAGCTATTTTCAGAGTATTCATGTACCACAGCCCATAATCCTTCTTTACAAAGAGGTTATGAAAATGGTCCGTTGTGAGCCTATCCGGAAACATTTTGGTCGTGAAAAGCGAGTTGCCCGGGTTGAATGCTGCTATGACAACATAATACAGAGGCAGTATTGTTGTGATGGTTATCAAAATCAGAATGAGATATATAAAGGCCCTGACTATCTTTTGCTTAAGGCTTGTTTTCTTCTTTTTATGCATCATGCCTGTTTTACTCATTGTATCATATCCTCCTCTTTAAATGACCTTGTTCTTGTGAAATTGAAGGCAGAGATGGTAGCAATAATGATGAATATTATGATAGATACAGCACAAGCCTTGTTAAACTGGTTCTGATCCAGGGTAAGTTTGTAAATCCATGACAGCAAAATGTCAGTGTCTCCTGCATACTTATACTTTGTGTTTACCGGGTTTCCACTGTTCAGGAAATAGATCAGATTAAAATTGTTGAAATTATTGGCGAAACTCATAATGAGCAGTGGAGCTGTTGCAAACATGACCATGGGAAAAGTGATTTTGAAAAACTGCTGTAATTTGCTTGCCCCTTCCACTTCTGCAGCTTCATATAAATCTTTTGATATGCCGGTGAGAACCCCGGACATCAATGCCAAAAAATAAGGAAAGCCAAGCCACAGATTTACTGCCAGGCACACCACCTTGGCCCATGTAGGGTCGCCCAGCCACTGTATGCCATTAATGCCTATTGCTTTGAGCCATTGATTTAAAGGGCCAAATTGCGCATTAAAGATGTTGCGGAATACGAGTATTGAGATGTACCCGGGAACAGCCCACGGAAGGATAAAAATCGTGCGCCAGAACTTCTTTAGCTTTATTCCGTTGGATTCAATAATCACGGCAAATACAAGCCCGCTAAAAAAGGTGGTAACGGTAGAAAGCACAGCCCAGGTCACAGTCCATGAAAAAACACCAAGAAAGGTATCCTTGTATGCCGCCAGAGTGAACAAATCAATAAAGGTCTGAAATCCCACCCAGTCCACCAGAGTTCTTGGAGGTATATGGTTAGGAGAAGAATAGTTGGTGAATGCGACCAAAACACCAAAGAGCAAAGGCACTACCGTTAAAAACAGCGTAAAAAATGCGGCCGGTGAAAGCATAATATACGGGAATCCCTGCTCCCACATAACTTTTAAGGATTTTATAAAATTGTTCGGTTTTCCACCCTCGTCCCTTAATCTGCCAACCCTGTACGCATCTCTGCAATTCAGATAATACAAAACAGCAAAAATAAAAATCAACGCAAGAGAAATTATGCCATATATCATCAGGAAAATAGAATGATCGCCCTGCACAACCTTGCCGTTAACAAAAGCCTGGGGTTTTTCTCCCAGCGTATAGAGTCCCCACATTCCATAGCGTATGAATGGCAAGAAAAATACAATGAATATAACCTCAACCGCTGCAAAGATAACCCCTTTGATGATCTGCTTATTGTACAGCTGTCCAAGACCCATAAATAAAATAGAAAGTAAACACGCTATCTTAGAATGGGATTTCATCAGAACATCTCCTTGCATAATATATTTGTCAGGTTTTGACATAGAATTTTCCAGCTGCAAACCTTAAGGTATCGACTCCAAACTCACTGGAAACTATCTTGACAGTATGTTTATGAAAATTCATGATATCAGAAGTATTTATCAATATTAAAACGCAGGCAGCAGCTAAAGAACTGCTGCCTGCATACGACAAATCCATTTGTCCATTATTGCTTATAGAAATCGCTGTCCTTTATGTTCTGTACAGCTTTATCCAACTCTGTCTTTACATCGGCGTCAGGATTATTCCATAGTTCGGTTAAAGCTGTCTCCATATTTCCCCACACCGCCTGCATATGAGGTATTGTCGGCATAGGTTCTGAATATACGGCTTGCTCTAAAAATCCGCTGTTGACGGGATCATCTTTGATTTCAGGCACTTCCAGCAGATCGTTTCGAGGAGGCAATTGCCCTGTCATCTCATAACGTTTTAAAAGGGATTCCTTGCTGGTGAGGAACTTAGCCAGTAGCTTGGCTGCATTTGGGTAATCAGTATATGTATTTATACAATAGGTCCTTATTCCTGAGAAGGTAACGGGCCTCTTTCCGTTTGGAAGCAAAGGCATCGGTACAACCCCTACATCGATTCCTGCATCGTGGTACGCTTTGATGGCCCAGGGACCGTTAAAGTCAAAGATGAGTTTGCCTTCTGTGAATAAGCCGGATTTGATATCGTATGATATGTCCTCTCTCTGAAGGGGAATGATTTCTTTAAGACTTCTATAGTATTTTATAGCCTCCACGGCCGCATCGGAATTTAATCCGATATCATTGGGATCAGTGCCATGATTGCCGAATACATAGCCACCATATCCACTGATAAAGGAGTACGCATAATAGAAATTCCATACTTCCATCATAAAACCGTACTTATTTGCGTTCTTATCGAGAAAACCCTTGGTTATATCAATCAGCTCATCAAAGGTCTTAGGCGGTTCTTTTACAAGGCTTTTGTTATAAATCAGGGCCGGAGTTTCTATAGCCGCAGGAAAGCCATAAAGGGTTCCGCCGACAGAACAAGCCTCGACAGAGCTTTCCATGAACTCCGCTTTATCGGAAACATCATTGGGATATATAAAGCCCTGATCATGCATCTCTCCAATATGGTCACTTGCCAGGATAAACACATCGGCAGCAAGCTTCGCAGGACCATCGGTTTGAAGTTTGCCAGGAGCGTCGGTATGAGAAACCGTATCAAAAGTAACTTCAATACCGTATTTCTGCGTAAATTCCTGAATCATTTCCTCAGCCCATTTTCTAACGCCTTCGTCGTCAGAATCCCAGAGCTTTAATACAGCTCCCGGTTCCGGCGCTAATTCGTCGGAAGATCCACTTTCACTGGCATTGCCTTCAGTAGACCCATCCCCACTGGTATTGCCGGTAGTCGCATTATCAGTGGCATCCGCTTTTGTGCCGTCACCGGATTTGTCAGCTTCAGGCTTTGTGCATCCTGCCGCTCCAAGTACTATCAGCAATGCCAGTGACAATGCCAAAAACCTCGCAAAAAAACACTTTGACTTCTTACTCATGTTGTTATCCTCCTTTAAAATTACTTTATAAAAAGGCTCGGGAATTAGCCTTTTTGCCCTTCGACCATAAAAATGCAGTCTTTTAACCAACATTATGTGCATACGGTTTACCACCAAAGCAAAGCCATATATTCTTATATAATGCCGCTATTTTAGGCAATCGTTTTCCCTAAAAGGAATACATATGTTATCTAATAACCGTTCAAAGGCCATTATCTACTATCTTTTAAGTTCATAGTAATTGTTTAGTAACGCTGTAATTCAGGAAAATTGTAGTAAAGCTGCGACTCAGAAATTGTTATGACTTTTAAGTTGTATCAGAAAGTTGTGCAACCGTTTGTATTTTTGATTATATAATAGCATTTGCATATAATCGTGTCAATAGCAATACAAGAAATTTTATATTTTTACATGTTATTCAAAAATTTATAAAAACAAACAAAAGAATGTGTTAAATGCAGGAATTTCCGTATGATTATAAATTACGGGCAATTGGTGAAATAAAAAGAGGTGCAGGTGCTGCTGATTGTACCAGCTTACCTATGAGAAGTTTCACTTTTTCTGCGTAGATTCCCTTATAACCAGCTCCGCAGGTATGATTGCCCTATTAAAGCTCTTAAATTCACTATTTGCTCCTGCCATAAACAGCTCAAACGCTTTAGCCCCAAGGCTGAAGGCATTGATTTCTACGGAAGTCAGCGGCGGGGTAAAATAATTGGACAGCGGCACATTGTTAAAGCCTGCCACTGCAACATCGTCCGGTACTTTTAAACCGTTTTCATTCAGATATTTTATGGCCCCAAAAGCCAGAAAGTCATCGCAGGCTATTACCCCGGACGGTACTATTCCCTTATCCAGGACTTTTTTCATCAGCTCATAGCCTGCATCATCGACAAACTTCCCTTCCACTATCAATTTTTCATCAACTGGTATGTTATGATCGGCCAAAGCCATTTTATAGCCTTTCAAACGGTCAAGGGTAACTATGAACTCGGAATTGACCCCAAGAAAGGCAATGTCGGTACAGCCCATATCAATTAAATGTTTTGTCATTTTATATCCGATGGAAACATTGTCATTATCAACCCAGTTGACCTCATTTTCATTTTCAGGCCTTCCAACAATGACATATGGAAACTTGATGTCCGAAAGATAAGATATCGACGGGTCTTTTACCCGTGAAGAGAGCAGTATGATTCCGTCCGTAATACCACTCTGGGTAAGCTCGCCAACAATCTGCTTTTCTTCATCCAGACTGTTGACACTGGATATCAATATTTTATATTTGTTTTTATATGCTACAGAAGCAATCCCCCTTAATATCTCAGGGAAAAAAGGGTGCTGAAATGCTTTTTCGGTCGTTCCCATCACGACCACTCCTACTATGTTTGTTGATTTGTTGGCCAGGGAACGGGCAATATAATTAGGATGATAATTCATCTCCTCAATAATCTTGAATATTTTTTTCCTTGTTTTCTCACTTATCCTGGGATTGTTTGCGATAGCCCTGGATACGGTAGAGGGTGAAACATTGGCTGCTTTTGCAATATCTTCTATAGTAACTCCCATTCACAACACCTCTTTATAATATGCAACATATTATGCAAATATCGTGCAACCGTTTGCTCAATGGTTATATTATATTATTTAACTGGTATGATGTCAATTATATTTTGCCTTTCCTTCACAGCAAAGTCTAGATATAGGCATTTTAAAACCAGAGAAAAGCATACATCCTGCTCTCCTGTGAAGGCACCTTGACGCTTTTATTGCAGAATCCGAAAAATGCAGTAAACCGGCGGCATAACACAGACACATTTATTATATGTAAAAAGACGGACTTAAAATCCGCCTTTTTTTATTCCTCATCGCCATATAACTGCAATTTCGATTCCGCTTTTATCTTCTATGTTTGCCTTCCGCTTTATCTTCTACTTTTATTTCTTCTCTTGCCTTCCCTTCTGAAAAAACTGGATATCACAGGGCCGATGGAAGAAAGCCCCATTATACACAGCCAATCATTGTAGGTCAGGGTTACAGTTTTAAATATGCTTTGCAAAAACGGCACATATAAAACAATAAGCAGCATCACCGTAGAGCAGAGTACTGCTCCGATTAGGTAGAGGTTGTTGAAAATCGGCACCTCAAATATATTTTTTCTTTCCGATTTGCATTCAAATACATGAATGAGCTGAGTAACAACAAGGGTCGCAAATGCCGCTGTCCTTGCCGTATCGGTATTGCCGGTAAAGTACAACAGGCTTGCAAATACCGCCAGCGTGGTCAATCCTATAAGGATTCCTCTGAATAAAATCAACCCCAGCAGGCCGTCGGAAAAAATGCTCTCTTTCGCCCCTCTGGGCTTTCTCATCATTACATCCTTCTCCGGAGGATCAAAGCCAAGAGCGATAGCAGGAAGACCATCAGTTACAAGGTTAACCCACAGTATCTGTATCGGCAGAAGCGGCAGGGGAAGCCCCAGAAGCGTGCCCAAAAACATGGTAAGCACCTCTCCGATATTGCAGGCCAGCATGTATCTTATGAATTTTCTGATATTGTTGTATATTACCCGGCCTTCCTCAATAGCCGCTACAATTGTTGCAAAATTATCGTCCAGCAGTATCATGGAAGAAGCCTCTTTTGTGACATCCGTGCCTGTTATTCCCATTGATACGCCTATATCGGCTTCCTTTACCGCCGGAGCATCGTTGACTCCGTCACCGGTCATGGCTACAATATGACCAAGCCTTTTCAGGACTCTTACCACCATGAGTTTATGCTTGGGAGACACCCTTGCATAAACCGATACATCCCGGGCAATCTTCTCCAGCTGTGACTCGCTCATTTCATCCAATTCAGCCCCGGTCAGAACTTTATCACCTTTACTGTAAATATTCAACTCTTCAGCAATGGCCGTTGCTGTAGCTTTGTGATCACCGGTTATCATTACGGGCTTTATCCCGGCAATTTTACATTTCTGTACCGCTTCCATCACCTCTTTTCTCGGTGGATCGATCATTCCCATGAGGCCGACAAAAATCAGATCCTTTTCAAGGTCATTCCGTCTGTAGCTTCTGGAACTGAGCTTTTTATATGCAAAGCCCAGAACTCTCAACGCATCTCCTGCCATTTTGTCATTTATCCTTAAAACCCGTTTCCTGTAAAGACTGCTCAGTTCTTCAATTCCCCTGCCTGTATGCGCCTTGGTGCATTTGTCCAGTATGATGTCCGGAGCTCCCTTTGTAAACACAAAAATCTCACCTTTTTGATTTTCACAAAGGACGGACATGCACTTTCTGTCGGAGTCAAAAGGCAGTTCATCTATACGGCGATACCTTTTGTCCAATATGTCCCGCGTGATTCCGCCCTTGGCCGCCGCCACCAAAAGGGCGCCTTCGGTT
>ENA-OWPA01001135-OWPA01001135.1-bioreactor-metagenome-genome-assembly--contig:-NODE-1135-length-20494-cov-6.338590_pt1 | contig 20494 bp, 18 predicted proteins | sample MGYA00238139_ERZ651803 | MGnify/ENA primary metagenome ERZ651803 (study PRJEB26909, sample SAMN07631231) | bioreactor metagenome | isolation source: Switchgrass digestor | place: USA: Dartmouth... | reverse complement strand
CTTCTATGTCGTAAAGCTTAATCGCTTGTGTTTTACAGGCAACCCTACATACGCCGCAACCGTAACATTTTTCGGTGTTTATATAGCATTTGCCATGGGTAACGGAATATTCTATCGCACCGAATTGACAAAGGCTCATACAGTTCCGGCATCCAATGCAAAGTTCCATATCTATCTTAGCCCTATACTCAGCCTTGAACATGAGCTCAAGCAGGTCCGAACCTACCTGGTACCTGTAAGCAAGGCAGTCCCGATCGCAGTTGCAAATAGCTCCTATAAAAGGGCTCTTAAGGGTCCAAATAGAATGAACCAGGCCTTTTTTGTCAAAATCCCTCAGAACCATTTTTGCTTCCGAAGGGGTCAGCACTTCCAGATTTGCCTTTAGTTCCGGCCAATCAACATTGTAGTCCGTAGGGTTTATTCCAAGGAGCAGGCAGTACCTGGCATTGCTTTTTCCGGCAAGTACGGTGCGGCACACACAGGGCACTCTCGTGATGGTCTGAACCATTTCTACTATTTTTTCAGCATCTTCAAGGGGAACCACCTGACCGAAGTGGAACTTTTTGGCACTGACATTGGCTATCTTTCTTATAAAGCGGTGGGCAAGGGGCATCTTCTTTTTTACCCATTCCAGTCTCGATAAATTGTCTTTGGAACTTTTGCGCACTCTGGGAACGAACTGCTCTATGTAAGTCCTGCGGCCCGGGTCATTCAACAGTTCCCTTGAGTAATTCTCCATGATTTCGTACCACTTTTTCCCTTCACCGTGCTTGGTGCAGAATTCACACATTCTACCACCTCCAAAATATTAAATATATGGATGGATATATATGATTTTTTCCACTTAATTGGTATTTAATTCACATTTTATGCAAAAGGCGAGCATTTACAATTAAAAAAGCTGTGCCTTATCGCACAGCATTTCAAGCTTTTTTCGGTGTATAGCTGCTTATAGCAAATTGATTAGCATTTTTTCAAATTTTTTATCTGATAGTATTTCGTTTGTTATAAACTCACCATTATAAAACAGACTGTATGTAGTAAAAGGAGCCGGCGCATTTTGAGCCTGTTCTGTAGTCTCAAATCGAATTGATATAAAAGGTGTATTTCTTGAATGAGCAATGCCTTCAATCAGGGGAACGTATTTGGCGGTAAATGGGCATTGATGTGAGTAATAAAGAAATTGTCCAAGTATATATGGCGCGGAGGAGTCAACCAAATCCCAGTTGTTGACGGCTCCGATATTGTTGAGGTACGTGTTGACTATTTCTTCACGTTCCTTTTCATCCTTTGCCTTTTCAAACTTGTGGACCATCATGAAAAGGGCTGTAAGGCGGCATTCATGATAAGGTTCACTGAGCAGCTTTTCAATATCTTTCAAACTGACAAGCTTGTAATATTTCCTGGCCACTTTTCTCTGGTCCGGCACTACAACTCCCAAAAAACGGTCCCCTTCACCGTATCCGCCTTCAAAGGCTTGAAAGAACCTGGGGACAAAGGCGGCTTTTTCTTCATTAATATGTTTTTTTAGTTCCTCCTTGATTTTTTCTACATAGTTCAAAACAGTCACCTCATTACCATATCTTTGGTATGATTCTTTTGGTTTCTTCCATGTATTTTTCATACTCGGGTATTGCTCTTTTAAGGAATTCTTCTTCCACCCTTATTCTCCATATAAAGCAGATGATTGTGACCAGGGATAGTGTGATTTTCCCAAGTCTCTACTTCTCTTGAAAAATACTTACCTAGGGTTTTGATTCCTAAAGCTCTTATTGCTGTACCCAGTAACACTAAACACATTCCCAAAATGGTAAAATTTAAATTATATCTAACTATATATGCATGTTCTAAAACAGGCATAATTAATGCAGTAAACCAGGTCAACGATAAGAAGTTAGATGTCATGTCACGGGATTTGTTATCTCCTGATTTTTGGCCTTTCTAGAAGTATCTATCAGATACTATGCTTAATACTACAAGAGATATATATAGATAAACATAAGTTCTGTTTATTTTATTAATGCCTTTCTCGACCACATTCCAAGTGTAAACATACAACGATACGATAATTGCTTTTGTTAAAAGGTTAATAACCTTGTCCATACAAATCACCATCTAAACCTTTCACAAAACATCCCTTGTTTATGCCTTACTATATTAAAGATCACCTAGAAATTCTCTGACAGCCTTTTTTATAATACTATAAGGATAACCCCTTCTCTGTAAGAAAGCTATCAGTTTTCGCATCTTATCTTTCGGTGCATCGTTTCGATAGCTGGTATTTAGCTTCTTTTCGGCAAGCCTCATGCAAGCATCAAGGGATTCTTCCTCGTCGAGAAGGTCTCCTAGTACCCTTTGGGTAATTTCCTTTGATATGCCTTTTTGGAGCAGCTTTTGCTTTATTAGAGCCTCTCCGCTCTGTTTTAGGTTCAGTTCATCCTTGACTAAGGCTTTGGCAAAGGCGTAATCATTTAGAAAGCCTTTTTCTTTTAGAAATCGTACCGTCCCTTCAACGATGAAGCTTTCATATCCTTTTTGGGTCAACCTGCTTCGAATTTCCTGTTCGCTCCGCGCCCTATATCCCAAGAGGCGCAAAGCATAGCTATTTGCCTTGCTCTGTTCTTCAGCCAGCAATACTTTTTCCACATAATCTGCAGACAATTCCATTCCCACCGTCAAGTTGTGAGAAAGCAGCACATCCTCGTGAACTCCAAAAGCAAAGCTATCATCTATATAGACATTAAAGCGATTTTTGCTTCTCTTTTGCGCTTCGATTGCGGTAATTTTCCCCATTATTTTTGTCCTCTTTCTGCGGTGTTTATGTTAGCATTTACGATAGAAGTCAAAAATTACTATATATCTTAATATAACAACTGGCCTTCCATTACCGTTACTGCCTTGCCCGAAATCAATACCCTTTCCCCTGCAACTTTAACCTTCAATACTCCGCCCCTCTCCGAAGCTTGATATGCAATAAAGCTTGTTTTCTTCAGCTTTTTCATCCAGTAGGGCCCCAGGCAGCAATGGGCAGAACCTGTTACGGGGTCTTCGGGTATTCCAATCCCAGGGGCAAAAAATCTTGAGACAAAATCATACTCTTTGGAGCTTGCAGTTACAACTACTCCCCGCATGGGAATTTTCGCAAGCCTCATAAAATCAGGTTTAAGTTTTTTTACCACATCTTCCGATTCCACTTCAACTAAATAATCAAATATGTTTTTCCCTACATAAATAGGCTCGACCCCAATGGCTGATATGAGCTCTGCCGGGGCGTCAGCTTCCCTTTCAGGTGTAGCAGGGAAATCTAGCTGAATCCACCCATCAGTGATTGTGGCAGTAAGCAAGCCGCTCTTTGTATAGAATTTAGCTTCCTGCTCTTTGCTCAAATACCCTTTTTCCCACAGGATATGAGCGCTGGCAAGTGTGGCATGGCCGCAGAGGTCCACTTCGGCAGATGGCGTAAACCAGCGCAGGTTGTAGCCGTCACCATTGGCCAGCAAAAACGCAGTTTCGGAGAGATTCATTTCCTTGGCCACATTTTGCATCCAATCATCCTCTATCTGCTTGTCCAGCACACAGACTCCAGCAGGATTCCCCTTAAAGGGCTTTTCAGTAAAGGCATCCACCTGATAGATTTTCATATTATAACCTCCTGCATTATTATATAAAATGTCATCTGAGTTTACGCTGAGCATAATAGTAATTTTGTACATGATTAGTTATGGTTTGCAATAAGTTGAGCAGCCAATCGCTACCCCTAATACTTCTTTGCTGCCTCATCTACCAGCTCCTCACGACTTAACCCCCCAGCCATTGATAGACCCCCTCGGTTTTTCCACTATTTATTACATTAGGCTCTTTACTGCCAGCAGGCAGAGCATGTGCACAGGGTAAAATAGCCGGTAAACCGACCGATTTATTTTAACTTCCGGAAGGCTTTCCTGCAATGACCAAACAATAATTATGCTGCCCAATATGCTAAGGTGCTGCACCCAGGCAAAGTAGAAATTATAAGCAAGGTTTGCAGCTGCGTGTGCCAGCAGTATGATGGGTGGATCTTTGATAAACCTGTATATTAGTACCATCAAAACGGCGTAAGCGCCGTACTCGAAAAGGCCCGTTGCAAGGACCAGCGTCAGTAACAATGACATTATAATATAATGGATTTTTGGTTTTTCTACAAGTTTAAGGATTATTAGGCATGCTGCAAGGGTGAAAATGACGTTGAGCTTGTCCTCACCAAACAGTCTGCTGTATATGGGTTGACTGACAATGGCCAGCAGCCCAAGCCTCAAAAGATACTTCTGAAAGTTGCTGGTATGGTGAAAGCCTCTCACCAGCATGAAACAATACAGCGGAAAGGCTATGCGGCCGATGATCCTCAAATACACGACATCCGGGAAGAAAACTGCTCCAATATGGTCTATCAGCATTGTTGCCATTGCAATTATCTCTAACATATAGTTGCTCCTTTTACTTCAAGATCGTCACTCAGTTAAACCTTTTTGTCATGTCCTTTTACTTTCAATCTGTCATAGGGCAAAAACTTGCTAACCTCTTGCAATTTTTGCGGGATACCATTTGGCAAACCACACCGTAAGTATCCCCATCAATGATGGAACAAGTAAGTTGACAAATCCCACATAGTGTGACAGAGGACTCTCCATTAAGAAATAAGTATATATAGTAATTACTAGATACAGCAAACCCCAAGCTGCTGTTATGATCCTATTTGTCTTGATAAACAGGGGATTTTCGAAAGCCTCATCACCGTTATAATTATTGCTTGAATAGTAGGCCGTCAACGGAATCTTAACGAAGCAGGATATCAGCCACATTAAACCAAAGAAAAGATACGATAAGCAAATTATAAGGGTGGAGCTTGCATTAAACAAGGCCAGCATACTTAAGAAGGAAACCAGTACGATGCTGATTTTATCGTATATAGTAAGCCTATATTTGTATTCTAATAGGTGTATAACCGAACAGATGCCAATCCCTGCAACGCCGGCCCAAACTTTGTTAATAGGCAGCATCACCCACAGGGCAATCCATTGAAATAATAATATGTTCATGTTAGTTTTTGATTTGACTTCTGAGACTGGCCTTCTATTTCCGAAATACTCATCCAACTTCAACATCGTCTCAAAGTTGCCTAAAACCCTATATCGTCTTTCCATCATGGCAGCAGCGCCGTTAACTTTGCCCTGAGATATTTGAAGCCACAGGTCAAAGTCCGTTTCGATTCTTGTGGTATAGGGCACGAAATCATCAGTCTTTAGAATACATTTTTCCTGAGTTAAGCAAAGCTGGTACGTTTTATCTAAGTCTTTATAATAGAATTCAATTACCGTATCCTTTGTATAACTTTGCGGGTTGTATGCTGCCGCCATCTGGCGCATAAAACTAAAGGATTTATCTTTAACAACATCATCTGAAAGCTCAATGACTTCCCAGCTGGCATTTGCCATTTCCAGGTATCTTTCAGGAGGGTATAGCAGTTCACTTAATCTGTTCTGCATAGCATTGGAAATTCTGCCGTGCTCTGCAAATTCCTCTCCTGCCTGCTTTGCATAGCTCAGATATTCAGAAGTTCTCGCTTTCAGCTGGGGAGTGGAAAACAGCTCTCCTTCTGGACAAATAATCGTCGTCAATTTATCTCCAAACAATATCTCAAATTGGCGCAAAAGGGCGTCAAAATTATTTTTCACAGTGTAAAACCCACATGTGGAGATAAGGACATGGCGTTGATGGGACAAATCATATCTTGGATGGTGACTGGTTGTTCCATCTTCGTTTATGCTCATATACGGCAGACTTGTAGGCAGGGTTCTATCAAGAAAAGCCTTTATTATGGAAGGCATACCGAAATAATACAGGGGAAAGCTCCAAATGATTAAATCTGCATTTATGTACTGCTCTAAAAGTTTTCCCATGTCATCTTTAATGACACAGCTGCCTGGGGTCTTTGTCCAGCAGTTAAAGCAACCCCGACAATGATGAATTTCCCTCTCGCAAATATGTACAATATTGATGTTGTGGCGCTGCTTACTACTTAGCCCATCCAGAAAAGCTGTGGTAATCTTAAATGTGTTGCTTCGTTCACCTTTTGGACTGCCGTTGAGAACAAGAATATCCATACAAACCTATCCCCATTATCTTTTATTGGTTTTCCTTTCACCAACGCCCAAAATGTGCTTTTTCGATAACAGACAACTTATCTTCCTATTCTGTACGCCCAATCGGTTAACCTTTTTGCAATCCAATATTGAGCTAAGATCAAGTCACGAAACTCAAGCTGCCCCACCAGCCTGCAAGAAATCAAATGATTGGAAGCACAGGGCCAATTATTGCGCCTATAAAGATTAATTCCAGCTTACTCAATGCTCCATACCCCCAAAAATACATCCAGGAACAAAAGGAGGAGCTCAAATTAATCTTGATTTGTTCATAAGAAGGCATATTTGCCCGGAATGTTTCAATAATTTACTTGATGCCTACAACACAATTATATTCCAGTAATTCTGCATAGAACATAATATTCCTTTATTTTTTTAAGTTATTTAAAAAGAACAAAAATGACAGGCTTTTGAAGGGCATTAGCTTTTTGAGATCCCCTTTATATCTGTCGGCAGTTTATACTGCAGATATAAGCATTATGAAAATCATTCATTCCGTTGAACTTCTACTTCGACAGTCTGCAGCAAAACATGTACAGAGGAATCAAATAGCTCCCAATTGTTCACAGCTCCGATGTAAAAAATCGTCTTACCCTCCCCCAGGTAAAACTTATTTTGTGTGGCACCGCCTTTTAAATAAGTCATACCATTGGCATGACATTGTTCATGAACGGCAGTAGGTAAGTTTCTCAAGATATCGTCGTTCAGAAACCACATCATGAAATTTTTGCTCTGTGAAAGAATGTAATGACTTTCAGGGCTGAATCGCTTGACAAGATACAGAACTTGCTCTGCTTTGGAGCGATTCAAATTTACATATTGCAACATTAAATTAGGCATGTTAAGATATTCATATGTTTTACCTAATTTTTACCATATAGGGAGGAAATTTAATGAAAAAAATCTTTGCATCGTTTCTTGTGATAAGTTTACTGCTGACCATGGTATCAACGGCTGCTTATGCACAAACTCCTTCTGCATGGGCCCAGGAAGCCGTTGAGGAATTAAAATCCACTGGATATTTTGATGCTAATCGCTTTAAAGACTTTCAAAAGCCTATTACGCGCCTTGAATTTATTTATTTTGCTGTGAGATTGTTTGAAGTCTTAAGCGGACAAGAGGTTCAGGTAGATACTAACGTATCATTTAATGATACTTCAGATATTTGGGCTCTTAAAGGCGCATCTGTAGGTATAACCTCTGGAGTAGGAAACGGCAAATTCGATCCAAACAGCATTCTCAATCGGGAGCAACTGGCTACCATGCTGGTTAAAACCATGCAGCTTGCCAAATTGCCTCTCAAAAATCCTGGCGAATACAGATTTTCCGATGACAGCGAGATTAGCTCCTGGGCAAAAGAAGCCATGTATATTGCTAGAGAAAACAATGTTTTAGGCGGTGTAGGCAATAACATGGCTGCACCAAAGCAGAGCGCCACTGTAGAGCAGTGCATTATTTTGATAAACAGGGTACTGACAAATTATCAAAAAAACACAGCCAAATATGAATTTGATGTAATAGCAGATGAGAATGGAATCTATGCTGGAGAAATAACCAACAATATTCCAAATGGTTTTGGTGCAATAATTCTATCAATGGATGGCCAAGATGCAAAATCCATTGGCCAATGGAAAGACGGTTCATTGAACGGACGGGGAATAATATACACTCCAGATGGATTTAGGGTAATTGGTGATATCAAAAATAATGTACCTGATGGTCAAGGCATTTTAATAATGCCAAGTATCGGAATTTATAAGGGACAGTTTAAAAATGGCAAGATGCACGGCGAAGGTATAGTTGTAAACGCCGATGGTATTGCGGCAAAAGGCCAGTGGAACAACAATGAAATTCTTGGCAATCCCATATTATTACCAGGTCACGTAGTTAGCCTTAATCTAGAATCCGGATACTTTTTCGGTGAAATCAAAGACGACATGGCTGATGGTTTTGGCACTTTCATAACAAATAGCGGTGATATGTATGAAGGAGAATTTAAAAACGGCAAGATGCACGGCTTAGGAATAATAACAGCCTCTGACGGTTCTGAATATGCAGGTGAATTTGTTGACCACGATTTAGTAAGAGGAATGGCTTACATTCCCGGTGATTCCCTGTATGTGGGCGAATTTAAAAACTTTAAGTACCATGGCCAAGGCATTTTGGTTTCTCTCGACGGGAAAACAAAATACGTTGGCGAGTTCAAAGATGGCCAATTTGTAAAGTAGGCGGATTAAAAGGCGACAAGGGATATCACCTGTCATCAAACTGTAGATAAAATGGCATCCAAGTTTTTGCTTGGATGCCATTTTTATGATACTTTGGCAACAAACCTAAGTGGCATATAAGGACGCTTTAAGCCTGCCTTAAATTGTAACTTCTTTCCTGTGCTTGGCAACGTAATTGGCGGTTTCAGAGCCCACATACAGCTGCTTTGCTGGGAAGCAAAGAATATGAACGAGATGCATTGCCCATAGCCACAGGTCTCTCTGCCGGACGCCACGCTAGTGAACTTTACTGATTTTGCCTTAAGTTGCCACCATTGCTGGACGGATGATAACAAAATTAACATAAGGGGATAAGCTAGATGAGCTTGTCTAGACTTATCCCCTCATTAATTTATTAATTTATTTTTATTCTATTGCCATAGCTGCATAGAAACCTGTGCGAATGGCGTTGCCTACTTTGCCTACCTTTTCGGCATCTCCCACCACAGTAGTCTTCATGTAATATTTCGCCACGACTTCGTCAACAAAGTCATTTTTGTTAGTTTGACCGAAAGCAATGATGACGGTATCTGCCGGGATTTCCTCCCTAACTCCACCTTGTTTTTCCACCATCACGCCACGGGAAGTTATCTCCACCACTTTGCTGTTTGTCATAAGTGTCACATTGTTTTCAGCCAGCATTCTCATAAGGCTTATCCTATTTATGGGCATGGCATCCCGAGCGCATTCATCTAGCATTTCTACCACAGTTACCTTTTTACCTTTCATAGCTAATTCAAGAGCAGCATCGCATCCACTCAAACCGCCACCGCAGATGACGACATCCTTGCCGCTGATGCCCTTGTGATGGGCCTCTACCACATCTACCACATTAGCATTATCAATACCCTTTATTGCTGGCATAATTGGCTCTGAACCTGTAGCTATGATAATGTGGTCGGCAGCTTTCAGCATTGGGTCATCAGCTTTCACTTCAGTGCCCAAGACTACCTTTACACCAAGCTTTTTGAGCTGGACATCATACCAGTCGATGAGCTCACGAAGGCGCTTTTTGAACGGTGCAGTAGCTACCATCTTCACAATTCCACCAATAAAATCGTGCTTTTCATACACCGTAACATTATGGCCTTTCAAGGCTGCGGTCCTGGCTGCCTCCAAGCCAGCGGGGCCAGCACCAATTACCACAATGTTTTTGGGCTCGTAAGTCTCCTCGATCTCCATATAATCTTCAAAGCCTGCACTGGGATTGACTGCACAGCTCAGCTGGGTTAAGCGGTCAAAAATCCTTCCGATACACTCTTCATTACACAAAATACAGGGGCGTATATCTTCCCGGCGGTTCTCCATAAGCTTTTTGGGGAAATATGGGTCTGCTATGGCTTGGCGCCCAAACATTACAAAATCGCAGTCACCGGAATTGAGGAGTTCCAGGGCAGTTTCTGGGCTGTGGTTTCCGGAATTCAGGATAGGCACATTCACATGCTTTCTTGCCTCTTTGCAGACATAGGCCATGCAGGCTTCACCAAGGTAGTGTGGCGGGAAAATGTAATCCATACTCTCGTAAGCTCCGGCGTCCACATCAAAGGCATCCACGCCTGCTTCCTCCAGTATCTTGAGCAATGGCATGCTGTCCTCTATAGTCCGGCCTCCATTGAATCTATGATCAAGGGCTATTCTAAATAGAATGGGCATGTCATCTCCCACAACACTGCGAAAGGTCTTTACAATTTCTACAGCAAAGCGCGCCCGGTTCTCCAGGCTCCCGCCGTATTCATCGGTGCGCTTATTCCAGATGGGGGACAAAAACTGGTCGATCAGGTAACCTGCATGGGCGTGAATCTCAATGGCATCAAAGCCTGCCCTTTTTGCAAACAGGGCAGCGTTGGCCCAATCCTTCATCATCTCATGAATCTCTTCAGTGGTTAAAGCTCGGCATATGATGTTGGGGTCGTAGAAAGAAGGGATTTCTGAAGAAGAAATGGGAACTCGTTCACCAATGTTTGGCATGCCATTGCGGCCTGTTCCGGGACTCAAAGAAATGCAAATCTTGGCTCCCCATCTGTGCACTCGCTCACAAAGGACTGTTGCTTTAGGAATTGCACGTGGGTTATCAACGGCAATAGTAGGGCCTCCCTGGGCTGTCACCTCATTTATAAACATGGAACCGGTTATTATCAGTCCTACTCCGCCGCGGGCTCGCTCTTCATAGTATCTGATGCCCTCTTCGCTTTCAGTGCCGTCCTGCATTGGAGTAAAAGTTCCCATGGGGGACATAACGATGCGGTTCTTCACCAGCATTTTGCCTATTCTCATGGGCTCAAATAATTTGGCGTACTTGTTCTCCATATCCATTTTCCTCCCCTTATAAAATCCTGCTATTATTATTTGCCTGTAACTTTAATATATCCCACCACTTTCCTTAAAGCAAGAAAGTATTATCTCAGTATTCTTACAATATGGGCGTCCTAGGGTGAAATTTAGTTTCTTGCGCTTTTTTAATCTATTTCTTGTCTCTTTCGACAGAAAAATAACATACGTTGGCGAGATAGATATGGCCAATTTAACGGTGGCGACCTTTACGATTTTTTGAGGGACTCCATAGGCAGCGACCAAATTCCCAACCATCTCCACCATGACCGTGCCACTTATTGTTATTTCTATGTAAATATCTCCAGAACTGTACAATGTCTCGTCCTTGCATATTGTGAGAAATATGAATATAATAAAATCAATTCTTAATATATCGTGAAATTTGTAGGAGGTTTTGATATGCTAACCTACGATGTAATAATAATAGGCGCCGGAATAGTGGGCACATCAATCGCTAGAAATCTCTCCCGCTTTAAGTTGGATATATTGCTGCTGGAAAAGGCCAATGATGCATCTACGGGAGCCACTAAAGCTAATAGTGCAATTGTTCACGGGGGTTATGCTGAAAAACATACCACACTTAAAGGAAAACTGTGCTATAAGGGCAGGGTCCAGTTTAAGCGGCTGAATGAAGAGCTGAATTTCGGATTTGCCCAAACCGGCTCCCTGGTCGTTACTACGGAAGATGACACCAAGCCCCTGGAAGAGCTCATGGAAAATGGCATAAAAAACGGTCTACATGACTTATCAATAATAGGAGCTGAAAAGATTAGGGAATTGGAACCAGAGCTGTCTCGTGACATAAAATACGCATTATACTGTGAGGGGGCTGGGGTTTGCTCTCCTTATGAAATGGCCATAGCTTTGGCAGAAAATGCAGTGAAAAACGGCGTCGAGCTGAAACTGGAAGAGGAAGTAACATCTATTGAAAAAGTAGATGGTGTTTTTAGGGTAACCGTAAACGAAAAGAAGGAGTATTACGGCAGGTATGTAATAAATGCGGCAGGAATTTATGCAGATAAGATATCCAAGATGGTAGGGGTAGATGATTTTGAGATTCTCCCCAGAAGCGGTCAATTTATGATTTTTGCCAGAGGGTCGGGTGATCCCATCAACACGGTGGTGTTTCAGTTGCCGACAAAGCTAGGAAAAGGCGTGCTGTTGACCTCTACATACTACGGGAATCTGCTGCTTGGACCTGATGCAAAGGACGATGGGGAAAGGGAAGACACCTCCACCCACGTGGAGCGCTTAGCTGAAATCTATAGGCAAACCAAGGCCCTTTACCATAAGCTTGACCCGAGGCTTTTCATCAGAAGTTTTACCGGCATCAGGGCCAGGAGTTCTACGGACGATTTTATCATAGGAGAAACCCGCGTCCCCGGCTTTATAAATGTAGCCGGCATCCAGTCTCCGGGCATAACATCTTCTCCGGCCATTGCGGATATGGTGGTCGACATTTTAAGCAAGGCGGGTCTAATGCTTGAAGAAAATCCAAACTTTGATCCCTACAGAAAGCCTATCATCACCAAGAAGCCTCTGCGACCTTATAAGGAAATTAAGGATTTGCTTAATATACCATCAGCCCCTGAAAAAATCATATGCAGGTGCGAGCAGGTCACCGAAGCTGAAATTGTGGATGCCCTTCATAGGGGGATAGAGGTTAAGACTGTGGATGGTGTAAAGAGGAGAACCCGAGCCGGCATGGGCTGGTGCCAGGGGGATTTTTGCAGGTCAAGGGTTGTTGAAATAATGGAGAGGGAATACAAAAAGAGAATAGACCCGTCTTATGACGTTGAGCGCAGCGGTGTAAAAAGGGTAACAAAATCCGAGCTGCTGGAATACTTGAAAAGCCAGCAACTACTATGAATTTGTTTCATTGCAGTGACTGCTATAGTAGTTGAATAAAACAATGAGCTATTCTATAGGACAGATATCTTAAAAAGCACAAAAACGAAAAGTCTTAAAACAACCTAGAAATATTGATAAAAAGATGAAAGCTATGAAACATAGGAAAAAACGACAGGCAATATCTTATCACCTGTCGTCCGATTTTTTCTTTAGCACCTTTAGTCGGAAGAAATCCTCTCGCTCTTTTTCTTCCAGCACTTCAGATATGTTTTTCACCATGTCCTCATACTTTGGGATCTGTATATTTTGAAGGGCATTGGCCCTCTTCTGTGTGCGCTTAATCTCCGTGGCAAGCTTATATACGGAAGCCTCTATTTCTGCCAATTCATACAGCAGATATTTCACTTCGTGAAATTTAGTAAGAGCCACATCCAGGGCTGTATTTGTGTTATAGAAGCTATAATAATGGTCTAGCTCCTGCTCTTCATATTTTATTTCAGGTATTTCAACCCCCATGACGCTTCGGGTCAAAATTTTAAAGTCCGTGGCTAGTGGAATTGATTTGGCTACTTCATACACTTGAGAAATGCCTAATGTGATGTTGGCCGTCTGTAAAGCTTCATAAGCTTCCCGGAAAATGGCCTGGGCCTTTTGCTGAATTTCCTGAGCCCGGTCCATGAGGGCCATGACTTCCCTTATCAGCACGTTTCGCTTTTTATCCAACAGCTCGTAGCCCTTCTTCGAAAAGTCCAGGGCTGATTGAGCTGACATCAAATTGGCCTTGGTAGGAGCAATATTTTCCTGCAAGACGGATCACTTCCTCAGGTATTTTTTAACCAAAGCAGGATCAATTCTGGTAAGCTCATCTTCCGGCAGGATGGCAAGCAGCTCCCACATGAGATCGAGGGTCTCCTCTATACTTCGGTTTTCATCAAAGCCCTGTTTGGTGAACCGCTCTTCAAACTGTCTCCCGAACTCCATATATTTTTGGTCCACCTCAGACAGCTCATCCTCACCTATGACCTGAGCCAGCGCTCGGATTTCCTGAACTCTGGAATAGGCTGAAAAAATCTGATTTGCCAGGTCCGGATGGTCTTCCCTGGTATATTCCTTGCCGATGCCATCTTTCATGAGCCTGGACAGGGAAGGCAGCACATTGATGGGAGGATAGATGCCCATCTGGTATAGGGACCTGCTCAAGACTATCTGCCCTTCCGTGATGTATCCCGTGAGGTCCGGCACAGGATGTGTTATGTCATCATTGGGCATGGTGAGGATGGGGATTTGGGTGATGCTTCCCCCTGAGCCTTTCAGCATGCCTGCTCGCTCGTAGAGGCTTGCCAGATCCGAATACATGTAGCCGGGATAACCTTTTCTGGACGGCACTTCTTCCCGAGCCGATGATATTTCCCTTAAGGCCTCACAGTAGCTGGTCATGTCGGTCATGATCACCAGGACATGCATGTCACATTCAAAGGCCAGGTATTCGGCTGCAGTCAGTGCGCACCGAGGCGTGGATATCCTCTCAACGGCAGGGTCATCGGCAAGGTTTGCAAACATCACAACCCGATTCATTACGCCGGTTTCCTCGAACACCCTCTGGAAGAAATCCAGTTCATCGTGTTTTATGCCCATGGCTGCAAAGACTACGGCAAAATTGTTCCCCTTATCATCGGAAATCCTGGCCTGTTTTACTATCTGGGCTGCAAGCTGATTGTGTGGCAGGCCGTCGCCGGAGAAGATCGGGAGCTTCTGCCCCCTGATTAAAGTGGTTAAACCATCTATGGAAGATATGCCGGTTTGGATGTAGTTTCTGGGGTAGAGCCTTGCCACCGGATTCATGGGCCGGCCGTTGATATTGTAAAGCCTTTGGGCATAAATTTCCCCGGCTCCGTCTATGGGCTTGCCTACTCCGTTAAAAACCCTCCCCAGTATTTCCCTGGACAGGGGAATTTCCATGGGCTTGCCGCTGAAAGTGACAGCTACTTTATTTAGCGAAAGGTTGGCCGTGCCCTGATATACCTGTATGATAACTCTGCCGTGGTCCACCTGAACTACCTTCCCCATTCGGGTAGGTTCTCCCGGCATCTCAATTTCCACGATCTCATCATATGCAGCATCCTTTACATCGTCCATTACGATCAAAGGCCCAACTGCCTTTTCTAAGCGCAGGTATTTAACTTTCATTGCGGGCACCTTCTTTATACACTCTTTCCAGATTGTCGTAATACTGGTCAATTTTTTCCTCAATTCCCTGGAAGAACTCATTTCCAGTTGCATTGTACTTCATCATTATGATTTCCCTAAACAACCCTTCATCTTTTACTTTGGAAAGGGGAATACCCCTTTTAACTGCCGAAAAAGCTCTGTCGTAGAGTTTTTCTATTACTTTGAGCATGCTGTACTGTTCCTGTGGCTCCACATAAGCATCCTTTTCATGGTAGGCGTTCTGCTGCAAAAACCCTACCTTTATGACTTTGGCAATCTCCAAAGTAACCCTCTGGTCATCCGGAAGCACATCTTCGCCTACCAATTTCACTATATCCATGAGCTTGTTTTCTTCATGAAGAATCTTGAGCATCTTTTCCCTCAGGGAAAGCATATCGGAAGCCACGTTGTCTTTGAACCACTCTTCCAGCATAGCTGTATAGCCGCTGTAGGAAGAGAGCCAGTTGATTGACGGAAAGTGGCGGGCGTGGGCAAGTTCCCTATCTAAAGCGAGAAAGGCGCCTACCGCCCTCTTTGTCGCCTGGGTTACAGGCTCTGAGAAATCACCGCCGGCCGGGGATACGGCACCTATTATGGTCACGGAACCTTCGCTGCCGTTTAAGTTTTTGACATAGCCTGCCCTCTCGTAAAACTGGGCAAGCCTTGAAGCAAGATATGCAGGATACCCTTCCTCTGCCGGCATTTCTTCCAGCCTGCCTGCAATCTCCCGAAGGGCCTCCGCCCACCTGGATGTGGAGTCTGCCATAATGGCCACATTGTAGCCCATGTCCCTGTAGTACTCGGCTATGGTAATCCCTGTGTATATGGAGGCTTCCCTGGCGGCCACAGGCATGTTGGAAGTGTTGGCAATGAGCACGGTCCTGTCCATCAAGGGGTGGCCGGTCCTTGGGTCCTTTAGCTTCGGAAAGTCTTCCAGGACTTCCGTCATTTCATTGCCCCTTTCGCCGCAGCCTACATACACGATTATGTCCGCATCGCTCCACTTTGCCAGCTGATGCTGAGTAATGGTTTTGCCTGTGCCAAAACCTCCGGGAATGGCAGCGGTGCCGCCTTTAGCTAATGGAAAGAAGGTATCTATTACCCTCTGGCCGGTAACTAAGAGCTTCTGTATGGGCATTCTCCGGTCTACGGGCCTTGGCGTCCTTACAGGCCATTCCTGGGCAAGTTTTAGTTCATAGTGCTTATCGCCATCTTCCAGCACGGCAAGAGTTTCCGCAATAGAATAGGCACCGCTTTTCACGATGCTCTTCACCCTGCCTTTTGCGCCAGGAGGCACCATGACCTTGTGCAGCACCAGAGATGTCTCCTGCACTTGGGCAAACACGTCGCCGCTCTTTAAATACTCCCCTTCCTTTGCAAGGATCTCTACATCCCAGAGCTTATCCTCATCCAGGGTAATAAGGCCTATCCCTTCCGGGATAAATCCGCCTCCTGCCTGATAGATCTTTGAAAGGGGCCTCTGAATGCCGTCAAAGATGTTAGTAATGATGCCCGGGCCCAATTTTACCGAAAGGGGTTTGCCGGTACCTGTTACCATTTCTCCGGTTCGAAGGCCGGAAGTCTCCTCGTATACCTGTATGGTGCCTGTGCCCCTTTCCAGGGAAATGACTTCACCGATGAGCTTCTTTTCACCCACCATTACCATTTCTCGCATCAAAAAATCATCCATGCCCTCGGCCTTGACTACCGGCCCATTGATATACACGATTTTACCGTATCTCGCCATCGGTCTCTTCCTCCCGGTAAAGCTTCTCAGCCAAGAGCTGCCCGATAAGCTGCCGGCTGTCCTCAATGCCCGATGCCAGCGTGCAATCTATCTGTATGTGATCCTCTTTTGTCTTGGCAAATACTCCGCCGATCATCTCATCACTGCCCTCTTCCAGCCTAAAGGCCTTTCCCTGCCGAAGTCTCGTTAAACGCTCTGTAATTTTGGCTCTGAATTTTGATATGTCGTGGCGCGTCAGGACATAAACTATTTCATCTTCTTCTGCAAGTTGCTCTGTAACCTGCTCCAAAACCTTTTCCAAAAAATCACTGTATGCCTCGGTCTCCAAAGACTCCCGCGCCCTTTCCTTAGCTTTTTCCACAATGCGGTCAATGAACTCCTGCCGCTTTTTGATAAGCATTAGTCTACATTCCGAAGCAGCTTTGGATTCCATCTGGCTTTTTTTCAAGGTAGCCTGTTTTACTGCCTCATCCAATGCCGCTTTCCTCTTTTGCTGGAACTCCTCTTGTAGCTCTTTTTCTTGCCTTTCATATTCCTCAATGAGCCTTTGGCGCTTCTCTTCGAATTCGTGCTCTATTCTCTCTAGTAACACCTTGGTAAACAAAGCTATTTTATCTTCAATTGTTGTAGACATTTACGTCACCTCAAATTGAGACCCCAATCGCCTCTTTTATATAGCGGGTCAAAAAGTCCGGCGGCCGCCGCGTTCCGTGGCGGTCGGGTATTTCTATAACAAGTGGCAGCTTTTTTGAAAGCTTCATGCGGTTTATTTCTTCCGGCAATCTTTCCGCAAGGGTCTCTGTAATTAGAAGAATGCCTATATCGCCGCTTTCCCTGGCTTTTTTTAGCTCATCCAATAGTTCTGCTTCTTCGTGGACAACGATACCGTCCACGCCCGCAAGTCTCATGCCGGTAAGGGTATCATGGTTGTCGCTTATCAAAAAGATTCTCATACATACCCCTTCTAGACTTTTCCCAAAATCATTATGGAAATAATCAGGCCGTAAATGGCGATACCTTCAGCAAGGCCTACAAAAATAAGAGATCTTCCTAAAATATTCGGATCCTCGGATACCGCTCCCAAAGCAGATGAACCTACAGCCCCTACCGCATAACCGGCGGCGATGGTTGCAAGGCCAGTAGACAGTGCTGCTGAAATAAATGCCATGCTAGCTGACGGATTGGGAGCTGTGGCAGCCTTTGCTGTATTAGGCAGAAAAAAAATCAAAAATGCTGCTATCAGCACCGCATATACCGCTACGCTGGCCTTTATCCATCTTTTGATTTTCACAGCATTTTTACCGCCAGCGTGTGAGATGTAAAAACCTGCAAAAATTGTTAAACCGCATATAGCCATAGCTATAAATAAAACCAGATACATACAAAAGACCTCCATTTATATGGTTTTGATTTTTATATTTTTAGCCTAATGGGCAATTGTCCTAAAGGGATTCCGGGGCGCATGAGCCAAACCTTTTAATTTCACAGGCCTATATTCTATGCCATCTCCCTTATAAAATTTGCTAAACAGCTCATAATACTCAAGCCTCAAGGCCTGGATAAATACCACAAGGCCCTCCAGGCCTATGATTATTACGTTGCCAAGAATCAACATGGCTATATTGCCCACTTGAGAACCCATCATCTCTCCTACTGTTTCAAAGGCGATGTACAAGCCTACATGGTTTAAGGCAAAGGCCCCTACTCTTATAAAGGAAATGGTATTTGACAATGTGGAAAGCAGCGTTTCAACTACTCCGAAGCCCTCTTCCATGAAGTAACTGCCAGCTGATTCATCATAGAGCCTCTCCATCCCCTCGAGCTTGTGGGCCAGGGGCTGTTTTAGCACCATCAGCGCTATGAACCCTAGCATAAGAGCAATAGACACAGGAGAGACGCTGTTCCCTCCTAAAGCTGCCTTTATTACGGAATAAATTAGAACCAGGTAAAACCCCAAGCCTGCCCAGCCGTTTCTCCCAAAAAGGCCTTCTTCAATGTTCCCCTGAATGCAGGCATTTAGTATACTCCATATGGTGCTGGCTACGAGAAGCAGGACCCCTAAAAACACCGCTGCAACTAACATGGTATTGATATTTGCCATAGGTCGAATTACCAATGCGGGGATCAGGTCTTCAGAACCAAAGACGCTTCCGTAAAGGAAGCCAAAGATGGTAGAACTAAATCCCAACCTTGCCAAAATCCCGCCGAAGTTGCCATCACTCATGACTTTTTCCATTATCAAGCCTGCCACCAGCATCACAAGCCCCTGACCTACATCGCCGAACATGGCGCCGAAGAGCAACATGTAGGTTATGGCAAAGAATACCGTAGGATCTTTTTCGTCGTAAGCGGGAGTGCCGTACATCTTAACCAGCAGCTCAAAGGGTTTAAAAAGTTTCACATTGCGAAGCTGCGTAGGCGGCGTGATGCCCCTTCCGGATTTTGCAATGTCGTCGACTAAGATAATCAGGTCATCGCCAAAGCCGGATTCCAATTGGGCTTTTAATTCTCCCACACAGTTTTCCGGCACAAAGCCGAACAAAAAGAACCAGTGCTTGCCCAGAGCCGCGTCAGATTTTAAATCTTCCACTTGCTTTTCCATCTGCAATCTGGAAAAAGCCTTTTCAACAACTGAAGCGTATTTTTCTCTGTAGTGGGAAAGGGAGGCTTTTAACTCCTCAACAGTCCGCTCATCTTCTTCTATCTTTTGCTCAAGCTCTCGAATTACCTCAGAGGCAAGGCCACTGTATCCATTGGGCAGTGGCAGAGGTGTATAATTTAGTGAGTCTAATATTTTATTGACCGTCTCTTCAAGGGTACCTGGTGTCATAATGGCAACTACTACATCTTTGCCTTCATCGCCAACTTTCATCACAACCGCCGGGATATTTTCATAATTCTTTTTAAGCTTTTCATAGTTTTCTTTTGTAATCTTCAAAAGCCTAAAGGTCAGATACTTCATTCCTGCGAGGCGTCCCATATCAAATTGGTGCTCTTTTAAGTAACTCAGGTTGCTTATATATTCCCTTTTTTCTTCAATTGAGCGCTCCCTTTCCTGAATCTCTTCGGTGGTGTGGCGGATTTCCTCATCGATACTTAGTATTTCTTTGATAAACTCGTCATAATCATAATCCTGCAACAGGTGTTCCAGCTTTACCTGGGGTTCGATTCCAAAAAGCTGCATGAAACCGGTGATTATTTTTTCATCCTCTGAAAAGTCCCTATGGGCTGAATAGGATTTCAGGAAGGGCAGCTCCTCTAATGCTTCTATGTTCTTCTCTGTGGGGAGAATCTTAAAATCGCTGGAATTTATCCGCACCAAGGCATTTACCGCATGCAGGCTGCCATCTAGCACCAATTGGCGGAGGATTTTGTTCATCAGCTCGTTTTTCCCGATAAACCCCATCATTTTCATTGTTTCTACCGCCATAGAATTCGCCTCCTTTTCAAAACGCCCTTATAAGAAACCTTCTGGCTTCTTCCGGAGTTATACGATATCTTATTGATTCGCATATAGCAAAAATGTCTTTTATCTCATAGTCCAAAAACCACACGTAACATATGGTCTGGATTATTGTCATGGGATACTTTCTGTTTAAAGCTTTCAGCAAATGGTAGATGTACCTGTTTATTCTTCTTTCCATATATATATCCTGGGTTTGATTCTTCTTGAATAGGAATTGGTAACCCGTTGATTGGACTAGTTCATAAAACTCTTCCAGATTTGCCGCATAGCACAAGGCCTTTCGCTTAGTAAAGCTCAGCTCTTCGCCAAAATCCAAGGTGTAGTTCAAAAGCTCCTCAGGCAATAAGCGGTAGAACTTCTTGCCCCGATATATCCACTGAATGTTGTACAGATCGGCCACAGTGCCTTCCCAAAATTGCACGATTCTATAATCAGTGCCGGAGAC
>ENA-OWPA01001133-OWPA01001133.1-bioreactor-metagenome-genome-assembly--contig:-NODE-1133-length-20582-cov-4.287783_pt1 | contig 20582 bp, 17 predicted proteins | sample MGYA00238139_ERZ651803 | MGnify/ENA primary metagenome ERZ651803 (study PRJEB26909, sample SAMN07631231) | bioreactor metagenome | isolation source: Switchgrass digestor | place: USA: Dartmouth... | reverse complement strand
TAGTCACAACAGTAAATAAATATACCCATGTCCAGTTGACATATTGCGGGATGCTGAGTCCACTGGCTCCTCCCACTGCCTCTACGTTCAGAATAAGTATTCTTATGATTTCACCCATGCCAAGAGTAGCTATGGCAAGATAGTCACCTTTAAGCCTCAATGTAGGTATTCCGATCAGTATTCCGACAAGGGCTGCTGCTATCGCCCCGGCAAAAATTCCTATCAAAAAAGAAAACTCTTGTTTCACGGTAACTGTGATATACCCGCACACATACGCCCCTATTGCCATAAAGCCGGCATGTCCCAGGGAGAATTGACCGGTAAATCCGGTTATAAGGTTCAGGCTAACCGACAATATGATATTTAAGCATATCATAACCAGCAAAATCTGATAGTAATCATCTACAATGCCCACCATTATCAATGCCTGAACAATCACATATATTAATATTATTCCAATCAATGCTTTTAGATTCTTGGCTTTCAATATATTATTCATATTCCCACCTACACTTTCTCACGGACATTTTTACCAAGAAGCCCCGATGGTTTGACTATCAGCACCAAAATCAGTATGGCATAAGCTGCCGCATCCTTGTATAATGAGCTTCCATATCCGCTTACAAAAGTCTCTATAACTCCAATGGAAATACCGCCCAGCATAGCTCCGGGAATTATCCCTATACCTCCCAGCACGGCGGCCACGAAAGCTTTAATACCAGGTATCATTCCCATGAGGGGGTCAATGGAATTATAATAAATTCCAACCAGGATTCCTGCAGCACCTGCCAGTGCGGAGCCAATGGCAAAGGTAAAGGATATGGTTCTGTCCACATTAATGCCCATGAGCCTTGCCGCATCCTGGTCTGTTGATACAGCGCGCATGGCTTTTCCCATCCTGGTCATGCGTACAATGTACTGCAGCAGTATCATCAACACGATAGTTACCAGCAAAATATAAATCTGGGTCACATTGATGACAACACCATCTATAATTTCAAATCTGGATTGTGGAAATACCTGCGGGAATGTACGTATTGTGGGACCCACGATTGCCATGGTTCCATACTCCAAAAACAAAGAAACTCCTATGGCGGTAATCAGCACTGCAATCCTGGCAGCATTTCTCAAAGGCTTGTAAGCCAACTTTTCAATCAGGATACCCAGTACTGCGCACAGTATCATGGAGATGATCAGAGATGGCACAAAACCAAGCCCAAGATAGGTTATACACACAAAACCAATATATGCGCCCAACATATATATATCTCCGTGGGCGAAATTAATGAGCTTTATGATACCATAAACCATGGTATACCCCAGGGCTATCAGAGCATAAATGCTTCCTAAGGATATGCCGTTTATCAACTGCTGTAAAAACTGCGTCAAAAGCCTCACACCTTCCAAATCTAAAAAATTCAAAAAAATATAAACATTTCAAAAAACACATTAAATATAATAAATGAGAGGATTTCTCCTCTCACTCATTATATATCCAAATAAGGTATATGTCCAACAATTGTTCACTTATATAACTGAATTATGGTTCGATTTTTTCCTTAACGGATTGTACACCATCTTTCAATTCAATAATTGTGATTGATTTAACCGGGTTATGATTTTCATCTATACTCAATACACCGGTGATTGCCGGGAAGTCTTTGGTCTGCTCAAGGGCTTCTTTGATCTTTACTGAGTCAGCTTCACCGGCTCTTTCAATGGCATCAGCTATAAAGTATCCGAGGTCATAACCAAGAGCGTGGAATGCATCCGGTTCCTTACCATATTTAGCCTTGAAGTTTTCTACAAATTCTACAACCTTGGCATCAGTGTCCTGAGAAGAGTAGTGGTTTGAGAAGAAAACATTGTTGAGGGCTGATGCACCTGCGATCTTTATGAGCTCCGGTGAATCATATCCGTCTCCGCCAAGGAAAGGCTTATCTATTCCAAGATCCCTTGCCTGCTTGATTATGAGCCCAACTTCTTCATAATATGCCGGAAGATAAATGACATCAAAATCCATTCCCTTTATCTTTGTGAGGACGGCATTAAAGTCCTTTTCATCTGCCACAAAAGCCTCTTCTGCAACAATGGTTCCACCGTTTGCAGTGAAAGTCTCCTTAAAGCTCTTTGCCAAGCCCTTGCTGTAATCGTTGGCATTATCCGTCAATATTACAGCCTTGGAGGCATTCAGAGTCTTTGAAGCAAAGTTTGCCATTGATGTTCCCTGAAAAGCATCATTGAAGCATGTTTTGAAAGCGTATTCCTTAACTCCGTTCTTGTCCACCGTTACATCATCGGCGGTAGCAGAGGATGAAATAGCAGGTACTTTACGCTTGGTAGCCGCAGGAATTGTAGCCTTGAAAGCACCGGATATAGCCGGTCCTAAAACTGCGACAACCTTTTCTTTATTTACCAGCTTTGTGGTTACGCTGGTAGCTTCATCAGCTTTTGAACTGTTATCCATTACGACAGGCTCTATCTTTTTACCGAGGACGCCACCTTTTGCATTTATTTCATCAAATGCCATCAATATGCCGTCCCTGGAGCTCTGTCCATAGGCAGCGACACCACCCGACAACTCATAGTTCAAACCGATCTTTATAGTATCTCCTGTACTCTTGTTGCCATTGCCACCACCGGAAGAGCATCCGGCAGCCAGAGACGCAAACATCAAAGCAGCAGTTGCCATGCTCATTGCCCTTTTTAAAAATGACATGTCTATTCCCCCTTAGAATAATACAAATAGTAGTAAGTATAATCTTCAAACAATCCGCAACAGCTTTGCCCTTTATCTTACGCAAAACCTACTAAGGAAACTCGCCATTGCTGTATTTCTTATATTATATATATTTTTTTGAAAAATGCAAATAAGTTTCCTTCATTTTTCTGAATGTTTTTTGCTTAGTTTAGGGACGCCGCCATTTCAGAATTTCATATAAGCCTTACGGTATTTGGCTTTAAAACTTTAAATTCTCTTTTCATGAACAGTATTGCTTTCAAATAATGAAACAATTCATTCAGTTTTATGCAAATTCGCCGTTTATTACCGTTTCCATAAGCCAATTTCTAATTTCCGGATTGGCTGGAAAGACTGTCCCTGTATTCGCTGGGGGAAATTCCGAAATAATTTTTAAATGCCCGTGTAAAATGTTTTGGATTGCCATATCCTACGCTCACGGCAATATCATGGATGCGGTATACAGGATTGTTCAGGAGCTCCAGAGCCTTTTCCATGCGTGTTTTTATCAGATAATCGGTATAATTCATACCGGTTTCATCCTTGAATAATTTGCTGAAATAGGTATAGCTCATGGAGACCATATTAGCCGCTATTGCCATGTCTATATCCTTGTTGAAATTCTCCCGGACGAATTTCTTGACCAAATCCACCGGTGATTTACCTCGATTTTTTTCCTTGATATGAGCAATAGCATCGTGTATAACTGCTTTTAGATAAATTCTTATATCACTTAAGCTATGAAATTCTGATATATCTCCACGGATTTCAGCAAACATTCGCAAATTACAATTTTCCGCCATATCAGTTATTCTCCTTACTATACTTCTATACAGCAGGCGTATGCTTTCCATATTATAATTTTTAAGATGCTCCCGGCTGAAAATCCCGTCAATCAGATTGCTTATTTCCACGGAATTCTGGTCTCGGATATACCTATCCAGTTTTTGCAAAAGATTCTCCATGTTTCCCATGCTGGAATTCTTGGCTTTCAAGCTTGGATAGCGTATCACTTCATAGGGGTTGTAAATTAATCTATACTCAAGGGCTTCCCTGGCCTGCTCATAGCATTTTGGCAGCTTTTCCACATCCTTCTCAATCCCGCCAAGGGACATGAAGCATTCCATAGGTGTATTTTTCTTAATCCTTTCGGACATCTTTATCATGCACGCTGAAAGCTTCTCATGGTCAACAAGCGGACTGATATTGAAAACCATCACTATATCATTTCTGTAATCAAAAAAATATAAAATATCCATATCATCTTTATCAGACAGGATACTTCCAATATCATCAATGTTTTGGAGGACTATCCTTCCCGCCTCCCCGTCGGAGGACGCATACACCGGAGAAATAATGCCTACGCTGAAACAAGGCTTTTTAAGGGTTATTCCCAGCTCATGGAATAGTTTCTTCACTCCTTCTTCCGGTTGCAGTCCCCCGGAAAATATCTTGTTCAGACTGTTCTCCAGCACAGCATGCAAATACCGGCTTTTTCTGTGCTCCTGGCTTAGTTTCTGCTGATGTTCTTCCTTTATATTGGCAATCACCTTCTCCAGGACATCTTTCAGTTCCTCCATGCCCGCCGGCTTTAGCAGGTAATCCTGAACACCAAGCTTAAAAGCTTCTTTAACGTATTCAAAATCATCATATCCGCTGAGGACTATGAATTTGCTGTCGATAGCCTGCTCGGATGCTGCTCTGATGATATCCAGTCCCGAATATACAGGCATCCTTATGTCGGTAATGATTATATCGGGCTTTTTTTCCCTCATTTCATCCAATGCTTTATCCCCATCGTAAGCGGTGTAGATTTCATCGATATCAACATGACCGATACGTTCAAGCATTGACTTTAGTCCCCTGCATATCACTTCTTCATCATCCACCAGAAGAACGCTATACATAAAATCACCCCGGATTTGAGTCATATGGAATACTTATATGGATTCTTGTGTATTCATCAGGTTCACTATCCATTCTGATATAATATTGCTCTCCATAAAACAGTTTGAGCCTGTTATTGATATTTTCCAGACCTATGCTTCTTCCGTTTTCTATATTTCTCCCATCCGAAATATTTGAATACTTAAGCTGGTAATTTAGTCTATCAAGCTGTTCCGGAGGTATTCCCTTCCCGCTGTCGATCACGTCTATTTCCAGGCGGTTATTCCGAACTTCAAGCTTTATGTGAATGCGGAGTATCTGTAAAGCACCGCTAATTCCGTGTTTAATGCTGTTTTCAACTATAGGCTGCAGCATAAACCTGATAATCCTAGCGGATTTTACCTCTTCAGGTACATCCACACTGTATTCAATTCTCTCTCCCCATCTTATTTTTTGCAGTGTGATGTACTTTTCGACATACTCCACCTCCTCCCGGACAGTTGCATATTTGGAGTTGCTGCTGATATTATACCTCAGCATCTTGCCGAAATAAGTTATGGCATCAGCCATTTCATAATCCCCTTTAAGCTCCATTTTCATGCGGAAAGTATCAATTGTATTATATATGAAATGGGGATTTATCTGGTATTGCAGCGCGGCTATCTGAGCATCCTTCTGTGCGGTTTCCTTCCTTATCGAGTCACTAATGAGCTGGTTGATTTTTTCTATTAAAATATTGAAATCCGTAGCCAACTGACCCACTTCATCGTTATAGTTCCCGGGTATTCTGATACTGAAGTTTCCTTTCGCAACAGCATTCATGATTTTGACAATCTGCTTCAACCTGGAAAAAATGATTTTCAGCATGAAATATGTGAATATCTCAAGTATGGATACCCCCAATATCACTACGGTAATCATCCACCTGCTTTGGGAGGACGAATTGCTGATCATATCTGCGGCATTGGTTTTGCTGACAATTTTAATGTTCAGAGGTTCAATGGTTTCATAACTGTATATTATGTCACCATCAAAGAAATGCCCCCTGGGATTCCCTTTAATGTTTCTGTTGAACAGCTCCAGCTGCTTCGCTGTATTCTTGTACTCTTCGGGATAAATAATATGGTTTTTATCATTGATGACATAAACATCCTGCCCATCGTTATCAAAATTGATGGGTGAGAACATCTCTTCTTCGAGTATGTCAAGGGCCACCGCTCCCAGATACTTTCCGTCTATGGTTTCAATCTTCTTAACCAATTTGAAAACCGTCGTGTTCCCACTTACACCATTGTATTTGAACCTGTCGCTTTTTGCCGGATATATCCACATGCTCTTTAGATCACTGCTTTTAAAATCCTTAAACCACTGTACATTGCTTATCCGTTCTTCTCTGAAAAAACTGCCGTACTCAGGTATTGTCTCATTGGAGTAATATACGCAAAGCTGATAAATACTGGCATCATTAAAATTTAGTGCATAATTTATCGGCCCTGCTATGTTTTTTCTGAAATTGATCAGCGCCTCCGGCGTAAAATCCATTTCATAGTACAACAGGTTCTGGATTTTGCTGTCATTGGCAATATTACCCACCATGCCCTCAGCAACGAACATTTTCCTATCCACATTATATTTTATCTGCAGTAGGTTCTGACGGGCATTATGAGCCAGTTCATTCCTCATATATGTCCGGGATTGGAAGTAATTATAGGCTCCTATTGTTACCGACGGTATAAGTATAGCTATCGCATAAGCAAAGGTCAGCTTCTTCAACATGCTTTGATTGGATATGAAATATGATATTCTTTTCCATAGGCCTGCAATGATATTCATTTTCCGTCTCCTCTGAAAAGGGATATAATGTGCTGCACAGCAAAGCAAAATTCTGCTCTTTTCAATGGCGCGGATAGCTTACATCCCTGCCCAGCTTGGCTTTCTGCTCCTTGTACTTTTTATTACACGCTTCGTATACTTCGGCGTATCCCATCTCATACACATGCTCTACGGCAGCATTATATATATGTTCCACTTCTTCCTCGGACTTTGCCATGATCATTCTTATGTTTTGCTCCGACCAGTATTCGCCGATCATTATGTTTATGCCGGCTTCCCTTGTACCTTTGTCAGGAATGATACCCATGGTTTCAGGAGTCCAGACGGAATACCCGGAAAAATACCTCCGGATGGCCATATAATGCCGGTCTACCTCCGGCAAATCCCCACTATCAACGGTACGCTGAAAAAACATGCTTTGCTGCAGAGGCCAAAAAGTGTCAACCCCATAAATTCTCTTGGCCATATCGGGGTTGTCCGACTTCATCTTTTTGTATGCTTCGGAATATCTCACTTTTCCGTCTACTATCTCATAGGTCTCCCCTTCAACACCATACCACGTAAGCATCTGGCCTTCATCGCTGGCGAGGAAGGTAAGCAGCCTTATTGCCCTGTCAGGATTTCTCGATTGTTTTGTGATAAAGGTGGAAGTCCATCCTGTGCCGGCCTGATCATATAAAGGTTCTTCCCCATCCAAAGCATGAATCGGTCCCACAGGAACATAAACAATTCTCTTGTCCTTTCTGAACGCGGCAGCAATGGAATCCCTCACATCATCGGTATTTCCCATGTATGAAAAACAGATGCCCTGGGATATTTTTTCTCCGGCCCAGCTGGTAAAGTTGTCATTGTGCATCAACCCATGGCGCCACAACCTGTTAAGAAACTTATACATTTCAAGATACTTGGGATGCATGTTTATGTCCTGCCAGTCGCCCTCCGGGGTTTCCCATGGAATGGCCCACATTCTGGCCATTGCCCAGTCATTCCACTGGGTAAAAAAAGGTATGATATCTTTTCCATCATATTTCAAACAGGCGTTTTTCACCTTTAACAGCGCATCAACAGCACCATCCTGGGTGGTGAAGTCCTCCGGCTTTATCCCCAATTGATCCATTATATCCTTCCTAGCAATTATACCGTTGCTGTTCTCGATATAGGCATCTCCCACCAGCCATTCCGGGCCTGTATAATAATTTGCGATGGCATACCAGTTGCCATCTTCTTCCGTATACCACTTTATCATGCTCTCAGGGATATATTTGTAAAGATCGGGAGCGTATTCTTCTGCAAGCTTGTTCAATGGATGGAACAGACCTGAGTTAGATAGGTCGGTACGAATTGACGACCAGTTGTCCAGGGTAACCAGATCGGGCAAATCGCCGGAAGCTATCATGGATGTCAGCTTTCCGTCCCCGTTTCCTGCGGGTACAATTATGTTTATATCCACCCCGGTTTGTTCGGTCACAACCTTATCAAACAGGGTATTTCCCGCATCCCATTTTTTGTCGTACCATCCGAAGTTAATATACCAGTCCAGCTTAACCGGTGAAATGTCAAGGGTCCAGCTACCTTCCCCCACCCGTGGCTCCGTGATTTTCTGATTTCCTTCTGTTTGTCGGGAGGTTTCCTCGCTACTATCATTTTTTTCCACTGCACTGCAGTTTGTGAAAGAAGCCACCATCAGCAAAATAACAAGGATGGTTGCTGATATCCTAATCAGCTTGAACATTGCGCTCCCCCTCTTGATATGCACCTTCTCCCGGTTGCCGCGTTATACACCTGTTTCGGATATTTCGTATTGTGATAAAAGCAGGGCGAATCCCCAGCAAATCCAACTATAATTCTGCTTTTACAAATCGACTTTGGATAAATTCATGATAGCAATTTTTTATATAATTTGCTATATTCATTATACAGGAAATATATATTAAAAAAGGTACCATTTTTTATTATTTGGTACCTTTTTTTATGATTGCCGGTAAGGCATGACGCCTGCTATACGCTAATTCCGCCCTTTGGACACACTCTTATGCATATGCCGCAGACAGAGCCGCGGCCTATATGCTTGTAATTTTTGTTCATGAATTCGGAGCAGGCTTTTGCATCGACTATCTCCTCACGCTTTGCGCCTACATGCCATTCATTTCCCGTCAATGCCTTTGCCGGGCAGGCATCCACACACCTACTGCAGGAAGCGCATCTACTCTCTGCCGATATGCTGCCGCAAGGAAGCTCCATATTGGTCAGCACAGTGCCCAGCCTGACCCTGGGGCCAAAATCCTTATGGATGAAAAGGCCGTTTTTGCCTATCCATCCCATACCGGAGACAACAGCCCCGGTTTTATGGGGAAATATACCGCTGTAGGGCACGGGCGCATCCGGGATGGTCTGGGATGCAGCAATCGTATAAGCCCGATAACCGTTATCCTGTATGAGCAGCATGGTTCTTAACCCTATCTGGTCAATGAGGGTATTTACCGAACGGTAATGATTAAAATAATTAAAAGTGGGCTTGTCCCCAATCTCATCGATTATCGCATCCGATAGCCGGATCCCGAAAGTGATGGCATAGGGGTATTTTTTCAAAGGCTCCGGCAGCAAATCCGAAACATTGGAATATCCCACAAAAGACGCTCCAAGCCCACGGATAAACGCCGTAAGATCTTTATCCGAAATTCTCATAATTCCCTCCTGGCAGTGCATGTCTATAACAGCATTTTTATTATTTTTAATTCTCTTTGTGCTGGCTTTTTCGATAGCAGAGTTCCATTTAATTTAGCTCCGGGTACAATTATACCACAAAACTGAAGAAGGTGCTTTGCCGGTAAAGCTGAGGTCTTTTGTCCCGGGCAATATGGTATAATTTGTACAAACATGATATAATACTTATGGAAATCCGGGATGGAGGTATCAAAGGTATGAGTTTGGGCAGCAGTAAGGAATTGGCGGAAAACAAAATCATACTGCTTTATATGATAGACAAGGTAAATATGCCTGTCAGCAATCACCATATAACGAAGCTGGTTTTGGAGAATAAGTTCATGAACTACTTCATATTGCAGCAGTTCTTAAATGAACTCTGTGACAGTGGTTTTCTTGAACTCAGCGAAAATGGCGGCAAGTCTTTTTACAGCATAACTCCTAACGGAAAGAAAACTCTGGAGTATTTCGTAAACCTTATACCTTTTGGTATTAAATCCATAATTGATAACACCATACCTGAAATTCGCAGCGATATAAAAAAGGAATCCCTCATTTCAGCGGATTACACGCCGAAAAGCGAAAACGAATATATAGTCTCCTGCAAATTGAAGGAAGATAATTTTACCTTGATTGACCTATGCATCACCGTAGGAACAAAGAGTGATGCCCGCACCATATGTGAAAACTGGAAGAACAATCCCCAGCAAATATATTCTGAAATAATTGCCTCGTTGACAAGAAAGAGGGATAAAACGAACAGGGACAAGGATGAGGATTAAAATAAGGTGTTTTTTCCAATCAAACGGCTTTTCCGGAATAAGCAAAGAATACGGAATTGTCCGGTTCAACTTTGCCCCTGCTTTTAACCCTTGCTTTCGCCTTACCCTGACAATCAGGGCAGCTCGATAACCTTGTTTTTCTTTGACTCCCTGTATAATACAAATTTACTCCCTATAATCTGAACAATCTCAGAACCTGTTAATTCTGCGATCTCTTCGCATATATCCCTGGTATCCGCCAAAGCGTTCTTCAATACATTTGCCTTTACCAGTTCTCTGGCTTCCAAAGCTTCATCAAACTGTTTTACCACATTTTCGGTTATGCCGCCCTTTCCTATCTGGAAAATCGGCTCGATATTGTTGGCCAATCCTCTGAGATAACTACGCTGCTTGCTTGTAATCATTCATGTATCTCCTTTTGCAAATTTTATCCTGATTTTGCTATATAGACTCATTAAAACAGAGTCCTCATCAGAAGGGCAACTTTTAGCTCGATGGGCTCCCATTCACCTGTTCGACAACAAACTATCGGATCTTCTAAAAAGGGCATCCTGTTTTTTGGGCATCAAAGTTTATGCAGCCTATATCCTGCTTTTCACATGCCGGTATTGGCAGCTTTCTCTTTCAGCACCATATCCCTTTTTCACCTAAGCTAATCGTATACCCAACAACAAAAAGGATAGAATTGAATTCTATCCCCCGACGGCTAAACCTCAACTTCCTTCCGAGTCTTTCTCCTATGTGTTTCGTAACTCGGATCCCCTTTCTTCCAGCCACTTCTGTTTTTTTCTACCGGCCTTTGCTTGATTTCCTCATTCACTACGAAATCGTTCTTCATCAAGCAGAAATAAGCAATGCTTCCACTTTTACAGTTGCCACAGTTTAAGCATTCCATAGATCCTAATACTGCCCCTCCGATATTCATTTATTTATGTATCTATATTTTACAATGGTATTAAAGCTTTGTCTAGATACTATTTACAGTATCCAATGCTATCTTACATAATCAAACTCCAGATCATACATCTTGACGGTATCCCCTTCCGAAATGCCCATTTTTTCTAATTCATCGACAATGCCTTTTCTTTTTATTGCCCGTTGAAAATACTGAAGGGATTCATAATTGTCAAAATTCGTTGAACCTACCAGCTTTCTCACCCAATTGCCTTCAACAATATATACATCCCCTTCTTTGCGTATTTCGAAAGGCTTTTCCTCTTTAGCAGTATACACAATTTCATCATCAGTATCTTCCGTCAAGATAACATCGGGCAGATCTTTCAAAACTTCGTATATATATCGCATAAGCTCATCTAAACCTTTATTGGTGGCTGCCGATATGGTGAAAATTTTATAACCTCTGTTGCCGATTATTTCCATGAACCTTTTTGCATTCTCTTCGGCTCCGGTGATATCGGATTTATTAAGGGCAATAATCTGTGGCTTTTCTGCCAAGGCCGGATTGTACTCCTTAAGTTCTCCATTTATCACCTCAAAGTCCTGTACCGGGTCCCGTCCTTCAACAGCAGCTATATCAATCACGTGCAACAGGAGCTTAGTCCTCTCCACATGCTTTAAAAAATTGATTCCAAGGCCTACGCCTTCATGGGCTCCTTCAATAAGCCCGGGAATATCAGCCATCACAAAGCTGTTTCCCTCTCCCAAACTGACGACACCCAGATTCGGATTCAAGGTTGTGAAGTGGTAGTTAGCAATCTTTGGTCTTGCTGCTGTCACCATCGACAAAATAGTCGACTTTCCCACATTGGGATATCCAATCAGTCCCACGTCCGCCAGCAGCTTAAGCTCCAGGATAATCCAACGGGATTCTCCGGCATCCCCTGCTTTTGCAAAATTAGGCACCTGCCGGGTGGAAGTGGCAAAATGCTGATTTCCTTTACCTCCCTTGCCTCCTTTTGCAATCACAGCCTTTTGTCCGGGCTTTACCAAATCTGCCAGTATGCGTCCGGTTTCTTCATCCTTTATTGTCGTTCCTGCAGGAACCTTTATTATAAGGTCGCTTCCATTACGCCCCGTGCAATTGGAAGAGCCTCCGTTTTGTCCGGATTCTGCCTTATATTTTCTTTTGTACCTGAAGTCAACCAGCGTCCTGACCCCTTCGTCGGCAACAAATATGACGTCCCCGCCTTTTCCGCCGTCGCCTCCGTCCGGGCCACCGGCTGCTATATACTTCTCCCTGTGGAAAGATACCGCGCCGTTTCCGCCGTTTCCTGCCTCAACGTATATTCTTGCGCTATCTATAAACATCTTATACTCCTCCATCGAGCGATTAGCCATCAGCAACTGATGACCGGTTCCGGTCATTACCGGAAATATTATTTATACCGGCATCGCATTAACCACCGGTATTTTTATTATGTACAACTATGTAATAAAAAATAAATCCCGGAATCAACCGGGATTATCCTTTATACACTTATTACGCTTACCTGTTTTCTGTCCTTACCCAATCTTGAGAACTTAACCTTTCCATCTACCAATGCGAAGAGGGTATCATCACTACCTTTTCCTACATTCTCTCCCGGATGGATCTTTGTTCCTCTCTGTCTCACCAGGATGTTCCCAGCCAGTACAAACTGACCGTCTGCTCTCTTGACGCCAAGTCTTTTAGCTTCGCTGTCACGACCGTTTCTGGAGCTTCCAACTCCCTTTTTGTGAGCAAACAACTGAAGATTTATTCTAATCATTGGATTACACCTCCTCATCCATTACCGATACATACTTTCCATACTCGTTTTCTATCTGTTTAAATCCTATTGTCATAGCCTCCAGGATTATTCTTGCTTTACTCCTGGCATCCTCCGGAGTATCCGAAGGTATGCTGCATTTTATATATCCATCCCGTTCGGTATAGTTTCTTATACCTGTCAACTCATCAAGGGCACCGAGAGCAGTATATGCTATTGCTGATACTGCTGCACATACTATATCGCTCCCGTACTCGCCAAAGCCTGCATGGCCTTTGACGGTAAACTCCCAAATAAAACCTGTTTTATCTCTTACTATCGAAATATTAATCATTTGATACTGCCTTTTTTAATAAGCCCTTAAGCATTGATCTTTTCAATGTTTATTTTGGTGTAGGGCTGTCTATGTCCCTGTTTCTTTCTATAATTTTTCTTGGGCTTATATTTGAAGACGATTATCTTTTTGTCCTTGCCATGGCCAAGTACTTTTGCGCTTACGCTTGCGCCTTCAACCACAGGATTTCCTACGCTGAAGGTGCCTTCCTTTGATACTGCGAGAACCTTGTCGAATGTGACAACGGAACCCTCCTCAGCGTCCAGCCTCTCTATAAATAATACGTCGCCTTCCTGTACCTTGTACTGTTTTCCACCGGTTTCAATTATAGCGTACATTCTACACACCTCCTCAATCCAGTCTCGCCGGAAAGATAGCGGACTTCATTAAAGTCCGGAATCCCATAAGGCAGTAATCCTGATTGATAACACACCATCATAAGCAAACAACATTCATACTGAACATCCGTCAGATGTTGGTTATCAATTGAAAATTACATTTGTTGGCCTTTGCCGTGCGGCTACCGCATTATTTTAACATACCAGAGTATCAATGTCAATCTCGTGGATTTTTATTTCTTCATATTTTATATTATTGGTCGGTTTTACGACAATTTTTTTGTCAAAAGCCTTCTCCAGCTCGGGTATAATCTGCCCACCCTCCCGGGTCAGCACCGATCCAACGAAGGGATGAACTTCAACGGCTACAGTCTTTGAGGCAGTTTTGCCAAGATAGCTGATCAGCTCCTTCTCCGCCTTGCGGGCTATCACTTCAGGAGCAAGAACCTTGCCTGTACCGTCGCAGCATGAGCAATCCACCTTCATCACGGAAGAAAGCTCCTGCCTTACCTTTTTTCTTGTCATTTCAATCAGACCAAGCCCTGTCATCCCCACAACGATGGTTTTTGTCCTGTCCTTTTTCAGCTCCCGCTTCAAAGTGTCCAACACCATTTTCTGGTGCTCATGCTCGTGCATGTCAATAAAATCGATTATTATTATCCCACCGATATCTCTCAAACGCAGTTGCTTTGCAATCTCTTTTGCGGCATCCACATTTGTTTTCAGCACGGTATCCTCAAGGTTGTTTCCGCCTATATACTTGCCCGTATTAACATCTATGACCGTCAGGGCTTCCGTCTGGTCTATAACCAGATAACCCCCGCACTTCAGCCAAACTTTCCGCGCCAGGGCCCTGGTTATCTTTGACTCTATATTGTAGTATTCAAAAATATCATAATCTTTATTATAATACTCAACCCTTGTTTTTAATGAAGGAGAAATCATATCGACAAGGTCCAGCACCTTTTCATACTCTTTCCGGTTGTTTATGACAAATTTGTCAATGTTCCATGAAAACAAGTCCCTTACGGATCTGTGTATCAGGTTAAAATCCCTGTGAAGGCACCTGGGTACGGGACCGCTCCTCTCCTTCTGGTGGATGGTATCCCATAGCTTTGTCAAGAAGTTTATGTCATTTTTAAAATCGTCGGCAGTCTTTCCCTCTGAGGCTGTCCTTACTATGAGCCCCATCCCCTTTGGTTTTACTTCCTCCGCCATCGCTTTTAACTTGCTTCTCTCAGCGTCACTCTCAATGCGCCTCGAAACTCCTATATAGTCAGCCTTTGGCATAAGTACAAGGTTCCTTCCCGGTAGAGTGATATTGGTTGTCACCCGAGGTCCTTTTGTTCCTATAGGTTCCTTTATCACCTGAACGGTTATCTCCTGCCCCGGTTTCAATATCTCGTCGATATTATGCTCCCGGGATACCTCGTATTCCTCATCATCTTCCTCGGAATATTCCCTTTGGGGTATCGCATCTCCGACATATAAAAATGCGTTTTTCTCATATCCTATGTCAACAAAAGCGGCCTGCATGCCCGGAAGAACACTCTTCACCTTACCTCTGTAGATGTTCCCCACAAGCCTTTGAGGATATGGCCTTTCAATGTATAATTCCACAAGCTCATTATCTTCCAGCAAAGCTACCCTTGTTTCCTCAATTCCAACGTCAACAATTATTTCGCTTAACACACTACTGCCTCCTAATTTTTACAAAGCATTACCATCGAGAGGTTCCAGCAGCTTACCCTCCTTCTCGACAAACAAACCTGTCCTGTGGATCTTGACAATTTTTAGTTCCTGTCCGATGTATCTTCCAAAAGTTTCTATCAGAAGCTCCGGTTTCAGGTTGGCCATGCTGCCGGCACTCAGCAGTGCATCAATACGCCGGATGCTCTCTCTTTCATAGCTTGGAGGCAGCACATCAGCTCTGTAAAGGCTTTCTACATATTCCTCCAGCCATACATCCGGATCCATGTATTTCATATCCGAACATGCGCTTTTAGAATCCTTGTTGGCGTTTCGGCATCCTTCCCTTTCATCTCCGGGCTTCTTCAATTCCAACCGGATGATCATAGGCTTTATGTCTATGGCCTTTTTACCTTTCTTACCTTCCTTTTCCGCAACTATAGCATCTTCCTGCATGAAATCTGCCAGCTTTTGAGCCAAAGCTTCATCATCCATGTTTTCAGCCACTGCAAACAGGATGCTGTAAGAAGCAGCATTGATGGACGCCATTATATTGGACTTTTTACTTATGATTTTGGCCTCCATCACCTTAAATCCCGGCGGAAGGCTGCTGTTCAGCTTCTTCATAAACTCATCGGGAGAAAATCCATCTTCCAGATCGAAATCAGCATATTCAGCCTGACTGGTAACTCCCACAGACAAGGGCAGGCCAAACACCATATGAGGATGGGGGTTGAAGCCTTCCGAATATACTATTGGGATACCCGCGCGTCTTATAGCCCTGTCAAACACTTTCATCAGGTCGAGATGGGATATGAACTTAACTTCCTCACCCCGTACAAACCTCACTCGTATGCTATTCAATGCAAATACCTCCTCCAAAGGCAGTGGCTCCACAACCCGAGCAGTTAGCTCTGCAGTTTGGCGTCACCTCTCCCCGGTGTGCCTTCTCGTTTTCCCGCATTAGAAACTTTTTGGACACTCCGATATCAATGTGATCCCATGGCAAAACCTCATCCAGTTCTCTCTTCCTGTTGGCATAGAAATACGGGTCTATGCCGCATTCTTCCATGGCTTCCATCCAGCTTTGGAATTTGAAATGCTCTCCCCAGCTGTCAAATTTGCACCCTTTTCTCCAGGCTGTTTCCAGCAGCCTGCCCAGGCGTCTGTCTCCCCGTGCAAAAATCGCTTCCAGGAAACTCAGTTCCGGGTCGTGCCAGTTGTAGGTAATGTATTTGCTCTTGATGCAGCTTTTCAGATACCTTTGCTTTTCCCGCAATGTCTCTATTGTATCCTGGGGTTCCCACTGAAAAGGTGTAAAGGGCTTTGGAACAAAGGATGAAGTGCTTATGGTGACGTTCAAGCCTTTGCCGCGCTTTTCCTTCGGCACGCTCATATATGCGCTCACTACCTTGCTGCCCAAATCAGCTATACCTGCCACATCTTCAAGAGTTTCTGAGGGCAAACCCAGCATGAAATACAGCTTGACACCGCTCCATCCGCCATTAAAAGCCAGCGTTACGGAATTTAGAAGATCTTCCTCCGTTACCCCTTTGTTGATCACATCCCGAAGGCGCTGCGTCCCAGCTTCGGGAGCAAAGGTCAGCCCGCTCTTTCTTACCTTTTGAGCCTTTTCCATGAGATCCAAGGAGAAAGAATCTATCCTCAGGGAAGGCAGGGAGAGATTTATCCTCTTTTCCTCCATTTCCTTTATAAGGCCTTCGGTCAAAGGAGCAAAACCGGTGTAATCGCTGGTACTCAGCGAAGCTAGGGAAATCTCGTCATACCCGGTGCTGTTCTCCAGCCTTCTTGCCTGTTCCAGAAGGGTTTGGGGCGATTTTTCCCTCACCGGACGGTATACAAATCCTGCCTGGCAGAATCTGCAGCCCCTTATGCAACCCCGGAAGAGCTCCAGCATTATCCTGTTATGAACAATGTCGGTAAAGGGGACTATTATCTTATCAGGAAAATATACAGTGTCCACATCCTTGATGATCCTCTTTCTGATTTTTGCAGGATATTCCTTATTTTTCGGACTTATGCCTGCGATGGTTCCGTCCTCATTATAGTCCACAGAATAAAATTCAGGCACATAGACACCCTGTATATGCGCTATCCTGGAAAGAAACTCCTCCCGGGATGCCTTCTCTTCCCTCCAGATATTGTATTCATCCAATATTTCATTGATTATTTCCTCTCCCTCACCCAGCACGAAAAAGTCAAAAAAATCCGCCAGGGGCTCCGGGTTATATGCACAAGGTCCTCCGGCACACACAAAAGGATCGTCCTTCGTCCTATCCTTGCTGTGCAGCGGAATTCCCGCGAGGTCCAGCATGTTCAGAATATTGGTATAGCTCATTTCATACTGCAGGGTGAAGCCGATAAAGTCAAAATTCTTTATAGGATCATGGGTTTCTAAGGCAAAAAGAGGAATATTGTTTTCCCTCATCTTTGCCTCCATATCGGTCCAGGGTGCAAACACCCTTTCACAATAGGTATCCTCCCTCTCATTCAGCAGATGGTAAAGTATCTTCATGCCCAGATGGGACATGCCTATTTCGTATGTATCCGGAAAGCAGAAAGCATACCTGATTTTTACCTTATTCAAATCCTTATGAACGCTGTTTAGCTCATTTCCTATGTATCTCGTTGGCTTTTCCACACTTTGCAGTATCTCGTCATTTATCTTAAAACTCATCATATCCTCCATGTAGGGGTATTGGTTATTGCTCTATAGCTGTAACTACCATTCATGCACACTTTTTGAAAAACCTTTATGGGGACAGCAACGCCTTGTCCGGCAGTCTACCGCTGTCCCACAATGGTCATCTATTACAATATATTACCCAATTAGAACTTTTTTAGCAATAAAAATAACAGGCCATCGTTAACTCTTGTGATATCCCGGGCCATACTCAGCAGCCAGCCGGATGGCTTCCTCCATGCTCACTGAGCTGGCGATGCCTCGGCCTGCAATATCAAAGGCAGTGCCATGATCCACCGATGTCCTTAAGAAAGGCATGCCTATGGTAAGGGAAATCGTCCTTTCAAAATCCAAGGTCTTGGTGGCTATGTGCCCCTGATCGTGATAAAGGGACAAAACAGCATCATACTTTCCTTTTAAGGCCAGGTAGAATACCGAATCCGCCGATACAGGCCCGGTAACATCAATGCCTTTTTCCCTGAGCTTGTTCACTGCCGGCTCAATTTCCCTGACCTCTTCATCGCCAAACATGCCGTGCTCTCCGCTGTGGGGATTCAGCCCGGCTATTGCTATCCTTCTTTCGTTAAGCCCAAGCCTCCTTAATGCTTCATCACAACGCAGGACATAATCTATGATCCTGTCAGCAGTCACCATATCACAGGCCTTTCTCAATGATACATGCCGGGACAGAAAAAAGACCCTTAAATTGTTTACCTGGAACATGGTAAGGGGGTCTTTTGTATTGGCAAGCTCCGCCAGCATTTCCGTATGCCCTATGAAATTCACTCCGGCAGCTTTTATTGCTTCTTTATTTATCGGAGTGGTAGCAATAGCAGTTATTTTTCCTGAGTTTGCCAGCTCAGCAGCCTTTACTATGTACTCAAAAGCCGCCTTGCCTGCCGCAGCCTGAACCTTGCCGAATTCCAAAGCTTCTGCATCTATGTTTCCCAGGGAAATAACATCCACCGATCCATAGCAATATTTGCCCTGTTCAGGGTCATCTATCCTGTATAGCTCAAGCTCTGACCCGATTATCCCGCCAATTCTTTGAAGCACGCCGATATCACCCACCACCAGTGGTTTGCATATATCGTATATCCACTTGTTGTTAAGGGCCTTCAATACAATTTCCGGGCCTATTCCTGCCGGATCGCCGATTGGTATGCCTATTATTGGTTTGTTCACAAGCAACACTCCTTTGCTGGGAATTTTATATAAAATGTAATATCATAGACAGTTAAGAGAATTCTAATCCATATAAGCGAAAGACCACCTTATGCAGGTGGTCTACACATTATTAATATTGGTCGGAGTGACTGGACTTGAACCAGCGGCCTCAACGTCCCGAACGTCGCGCTCTACCATCTGAGCCACACCCCGATGACACCAATATATTTTAACACACAACCCGGGAATAAAGCAATAGGTAATTTAATCTTTTTGGCAAAAATATTGTGAGTTAATTTTACCACTAAATTCATAGTTTTCAATTCTACAATTTCGTTATATACTTAAGTTAAAGATCTGGTTAAAATGCATGTGTGTGGATGAGTGTAACGGGTTTATATCTTGTCGCATTTTTTCACATTAAGCCGGAAAAAGCTTGTATTTGGGTTCTTTCTGTCTATGTATTCAAAATGCTGTTCTATGTTTACACATTAAACCGGGGGTGTTTTACTTATGGTAGAGATAAAGGAAGTAAAAACTCGGCAAGATCTTAAAAAATTCATTTGTTTTCCCAATATGTTATACGCCCGAAATCCCAACTGGGTACCGCCTTTGATGCTTGATGAAATGAACACCCTCAGGAGCGATAAAAACCCGGCTTTTGAGTACTGTGAAGCCCGGTGCTGGATGGCCTTCAAGGACGGAAAACCTGTCGGACGCATTGCAGGAATTATAAATCACAAATATATCGAAAAATGGGGCAATAAATATGCCCGATTCGGATGGTTGGATTTTATAGATGATGAAGAAGTCTCCCGTGCTCTTTTGAGCACCGTTGAAGCATGGGCGAAAGAAAAAGGCCTGAACGGAGTACATGGTCCTTTGGGCTTTTGCGATCTGGACAAGCAAGGCATGCTCATACAAGGCTTTGATGAAAAGTCGATGATGATCACTTTGTACAACCATCCCTATTATATGGCTCATATGGAGAAACACGGCTACAGGAAAGATGTGGACTGGGTTGAATATGAAATAAAGGTGCCGGACGCAATCCCCGAAAAGATAAAAAAGATCAATGACTATGTATTAAAGCGTCTGAATCTCAGGGTCCTCAGATTTAAATCGACAAAAGAACTTCTTGGCTATGCCGATGAAGTCTTTAAACTTCTGGACGAGGCATACGAGCATCTCTATGGTGTTGTTCCCTTGACGGACAAGCAGGTAAAGGCTTATACAAAGCAATATTTGAGCTTCATAAATCCAGATTATGTCAGAGTAATAGTTGATGAAAACTCTCAGCTGGTTGCTTTTGGAATAGCTATTCCAGCTTTGGCTGACGCTTTCCAGAAGGCAAAGGGAAAGCTTTTGCCTTTTGGATTCTATCATATCCTGAAAGCCCTGCGCAGGAATGACAGGCTTGACCTTTTGCTTGTGGCCGTAAAGCCTGAGCTTAAAGGCAGGGGAGTGAATTCTCTCCTACTAGCGGAAATTAACGAGAGCGCCTCTGCCAACGGGCTAAAATATGCAGAAACCGGCCCGGAACTTGAGGATAATGTGGACATTCAAGGCCTATGGAAGTATTATGAAACAAGGCAGCACAAGCGCAGGAGATGCTATATCAAGCATATCTAATGAAAATAAGCGTCAAACGAGACAGGCTTCTAGTATAAAAATGTCAGACTACTTTTGCCCAGCCA
>ENA-OWPA01001132-OWPA01001132.1-bioreactor-metagenome-genome-assembly--contig:-NODE-1132-length-20582-cov-35.889685_pt1 | contig 20582 bp, 16 predicted proteins | sample MGYA00238139_ERZ651803 | MGnify/ENA primary metagenome ERZ651803 (study PRJEB26909, sample SAMN07631231) | bioreactor metagenome | isolation source: Switchgrass digestor | place: USA: Dartmouth... | reverse complement strand
GGAAATGTACCGGTAATATTCTTCAACAAGGAAATAACGGATGAATCCGTTATGCAGTCCTACGACAAAGTATACTTCGTCGGCTCGACCGGCGTCGACTACGGAGCTACTATCCAGGGAGAGATGATCGTTGACGCATGGAAGAAGAATCCATCATTCGACAAGAACGGCGACGGCAAGATACAGATGGTATACCTGATGGGAGACCCCGGACATACCGCTGCAAAGCCGAGGGCTGATTATGTCAAGAAGGCTATAACCGACGCCGGGATAGAAATCGATCTGCTGGCTGAAGACACAGGAATGTGGGTCACAGCTACTGCTAAGGACAAGATGGACGCCTGGATATCCAAATACGGCGACGAAATCGAATTCATAGTAACAGCCAATGATGCCATGGCATTCGGAGCTCTTGCTTCGATCCAGGCAGCAGGCTTCAATACAAACGGAGCACAGAGCGATCTGTATATACCTGTTATCGGTATCGACGCTCTTCCTGAAGCTCTCGATAAGATAAAGAGCGGCGAGATGATCGGTTCGGTACTCCAGGATGCAAGAAGCCAGGGCGTAGCTATAGTTAAGATCGCTCAGAACCTCGCGGCAGGAAAAGGTCCCGTTGAAGGACTCGAATATACGCTTGATGAAGCAAAAGCTGTTCGTATCCCGTACAAAGCTATCACAGCTGACAATATAAATGAGGCTGAAGAGACATATGCCGAGAAGTAGTAAGGAAAGGGGACACTGAGAGAGGAAAGGGGACACTCCTCTTGCAAGGAGTATTCCGAAAGAGGAGAGGGGACACTCCTCTTACAGGAGGTATTCCTTAACAGATGAGGAGTGTCCCCTAACATCCCCTGATGTCCCATGGAAGAGGAAATGGGACACTCCTCTGACAAGAAGTATTCCTTGATAGATGAGAAATGTCCCCATTTTTTCAGCAGATGTTCCGGGGAGCTTTTGCAAATAAACTGGGAGGGATAAAGATTGGGAGCCGGTAGCAGCGAGTATTTATTGGAAATGAATCATATATCGAAGCAATTCCCGGGCGTGAAAGCACTGGATGATGTCTGCTTCAGGGTCAGGCCGGGAACTGTGCATTCCCTTATGGGTGAAAACGGCGCCGGAAAATCCACCCTGATGAAATGTCTGTTTGGTATATACACCCCGGATAGCGGCGAGATACTGATCGATGGGAAAAAGGTAAATATCACCTGCCCTGCCGAAGCGCTGGCATACCATGTATCGATGGTCCATCAGGAGCTCAACCAGGTCCTCCATCAGAGCGTTATGGAGAACATGTGGCTTGGCCGTTATCCCGGAAAGAACGGTTTTATCGATGAGAAAAAGATGTATAAAGACACGAAGGAGATATTGGACAGACTCAATATAGATGTCGATCCGAGAAAAAAGGTAGGTACTCTGCCCGTTTCGCAGAAACAGATGGTTGAGATCGCCAAAGCGGTTTCATACAATGCAAGGGTCATAGTAATGGACGAGCCCACTTCCTCACTTACGGAAAAAGAAGTGGAGCATCTTTTCAGCATCATTGAAACTTTGAAAAAGAATAATACAAGCATTATATATATATCTCACAAAATGGAGGAGATCCTCAGGATATCGGATGAAGTCACTGTCATGAGAGACGGCAGATGGATCGCAACAAAGCCGGCGTCCGAGCTGACCATTGACGATATCATCAGGATGATGGTCGGCAGGGAACTGACGGAGAGGTATCCCAGGAAGGAAACAGAACCGGGAGAGGTACTGCTTGAGGTCCAAAACCTTTCTTCGATGTCGCCTGCCTTCGAGGATGTCAGCTTTACGCTGCACCGCGGAGAGATCCTTGGCATAGCAGGCCTGGTAGGCTCAAAGAGAACGGAGCTGCTCGAGACCCTGTTCGGCATCAGGCGAAAAGGCAGGGGCAGGATACTGATGAACGGAAAGGAGATAGAGAACAAGTCTCCGCTGGATGCAATGAAAAACGGCTTCGCGATGCTGACGGAGGAACGAAGGAGCAACGGTATCTTTGCATGCCTTAACGTTTCCTTCAATATGATCATAGCAAACCTGGCGCAATACTCGAAAAATGGTTTTCTCAGCAACAACAGGATCAGGCAGGATGTTCAGAAAATGATAGACGCCATGAATATCAAGACGCCGTCTGCCAGGACAAATATCAGCAACCTTTCGGGAGGGAATCAGCAAAAGGTGATACTTAGCCGTTGGCTGCTCACCCAGCCCGAAGTGCTTCTGCTGGACGAGCCCACGAGAGGGATCGATGTCGGCGCAAAGTATGAGATATATCAATTGATGAACAAGCTCGCATCAGAAGGGAAAGGGATAATCGTCGTCAGCTCTGAGATGCCGGAGCTGCTGGGGATCTGCGACAGGATCCTTGTAATGAGCAACGGACGCCAGTCAGATATATTCCGGGCTGATGAAACGACCCAGGTAAAGATCATGGAAGCATCGGCAAAATATTTATGATCCGAAATATGCGCTAAAGGAGGATTAAGATCAATGAAAGCTTTGAAGAGCAAGCTGGCGGGGAACAACACATCGATAAAGCAGCTTTTGGCTGAGAAAGCTATCTATATCGTGCTGGTGGCCCTTCTTGTCCTTGTCATCATTGTCGAACCCAAGTTTTTATCGTTCGGCAATTTTAAGAACATATTTGCACAGTCGGCCACAAGGATCATCATTGCATTAGCTGCGGGCATGGTCCTTATAATCCAGGGCGTCGACCTTTCAACAGGACGTATGATCGGACTTGCGGCTGTTATATCGGCTTCTCTCCTGCAGTCGGCAAGCTATGCCTACAGGATGTATCCGAATCTGCAGGAACTGCCTATCATTGTGCCGATATTGCTGGTCATGGTCATCTGTGCGGTGCTCGGACTGATCACAGGCGTGGCTGTGTCCATTTTCAAGGTACCGCCATTTATCGCCACCCTTGCCATGTCGCTGATACTTTATGGACTATCGTCCATATATTTTGACCGTCCTCCATACGGTGCACAGCCGATAGGCGGCATTACCAAGGAATTTACCAAGCTGGCCACAGGATCCATAGGTATCGGCGGGCTGAAGATCCCTTATCTGATAATTTATGCATTGATAATTTGTGTGGCTATATGGATATTGTGGAACAAGACGAGATTCGGCAAATACATGTTTGCTGTCGGAGGGAACCCGGAAGCGGCAAAAGTATCCGGCGTCAATGTAATACGTACCCAGATAAGCGTTTATGCACTGGCAGGCATGATGTACGCACTGGCTGCAGCCCTTGAGGTAGCACGTATAGGAAGTGCATCCAATACCACGGGAAACGGCTATGAACTGGATGCCGTTGCAGCATGCGTGGTCGGCGGTGTTTCACTCTCGGGCGGCGTAGGCAGTGTCGGTGGAATTGTTATAGGCGTACTGATATTTACCGTCATCAATTATGGCCTGGCATTTATAGGCGTCAACATGTATTTCCAGTATATAATCAAGGGCCTGATAATACTGCTTGCCGTTATTATCGATATGAGAAAATACGTAAAGAAAAAGTAAGAAATCCGATCGGGCATGGCAACTGATCCGGTATGTTCGGCAAACAATATCAATCTAATATTTTAAGAAGGGGTGCTGATATTATGAGAGAAATGGTAGCCAGGACAAAATTGACGGAGAACTGCAGCAAGGAAACGATACGTTTATTTGTGGATGAGATCATACCGCAGCTGACATTGGAGGAGAAGATCGGGATAATGTCAGGACAGTCGACTGAACAGAAGCTTATGGATGATCTGTTCGTCATATGTCACTACAATATGAAGCCATATCCGACTATGGCAGTAGAACGTCTTGGCCTGCCGAACGTCCGGTTCGTGGACGGACCCAGGGGCGTCGTCGCCGGCTCATCCACATGCTTCCCGGTATCCATGGCCAGGGGAGCGACCTTTGACCGCGACCTGGAAGAAAGCATAGGAAAGGCCATCGGCGCCGAGATACGGGCCCAGGGCGGAAACTATTACGGAGGCGTTTGCATAAACCTGCCCCGCAACCCCAGGTGGGGGCGTGCACAGGAATGCTACGGCGAAGACCAGTATCATATGGGAGAAATGGGAGCAGCGCTGACAAGGGGAGTGCAAAGCCAGAACGTAATGGCCTGTATCAAGCATTTTGCTTTGAACAGCATTGAAAATGCCCGTTTCAAGGTTGACGTCCATGTAGACAAAAGAACACTGCATGAGGTGTATTTGCCCCATTTCAAACGCTGTATCGAAGAAGGGGCCGCATCAGTAATGGGCGCCTACAACAAGGTCGAGGGTCACCAGGCTTCAGAGAGCAAAATGCTGCTGAGAGACATACTGAGAGATAAATGGGGATTCGAAGGTTTTACGCTCTCCGACTTCATTTGGGCTGTAAAGGACGCGGTAAAGGCTGTCAAGAACGGCATGAATATCGAGATGCCAAGTATAATGCATTATCATAATGAACTGCCCAAGGCTGTCGAGGAAGGCAGGATAGATATCGAAGATATAGATGAAGCAGTTGGATATATCCTCAGAACAATAATCTATTATGAGACAAGAAAAGACCCGATGGAATATACGCCTGATATTATCGCATGTCCCGAACATATAGCATTGGCCAGAAGGGCCGCTGAAGAATCAATGGTCCTGCTCAAAAATAAGGATGGAGTGCTGCCCTTCAGCAAGCAGGATACAAAGAGGATCGTCGTGCTCGGCGTACTTGGCGATACTGAAAATATCGGCGACCACGGTTCCAGCAAAGTCCATCCATATTACACGGTAACACCGCTGCGCGGCTTGATGAAGAAAATGCCTACAGCAGAAATAATCTATAATGACGGTGCCGACATCGAAACTGCAAGGGCTCTTGCCAGGGATGCCGATGCGGTGGTCGTAGTTGCAGGCTACATTCACTCCGATGAGGGTGAGTTCCTTGCCGACAGGAGCGACATAGCCGAGAAGGGCGGCGACCGCGCCTCCATGAGGCTACACAAGAGAGATACGGATCTGATAAAGGGACTGGAAGGCGTCAACAAGAACATGGTGTGCGTTTTGATAGGAAGCAGCGCTATCCTTATAGATGAGTGGGAAGATAAGATGCCTGCCATCATATTTAGCTTCTATAGCGGTATGGAAGGCGGAAATGCACTGGCGGACATACTCTTTGGAGATGTATGCCCGAGCGGGAAGCTCCCGTACACGGTGGCAAAGTCCGAGAATGATTATCCGTTCTTTGATCCCGACTGCGAGAGTATCGTTTATGAGTATTATCATGGTTATGCGAAAATGGACAAGGAAGGTATTACTCCTTTGTATCCGTTTGGTTACGGACTTTCCTATACCACATTCACTATAAGCGATCCAAAGGTCGAGGTGTTCAATAATACCGCAAAGGTAACCGTCTGTGTAAAAAACACCGGCAATGTAAAGGGCGCAGAGGTCGTACAGCTGTATGTCGGCTGCAGGGACAGCGCAGTTGACCGCCCGGTCAAAGTGCTTAGGGATTTCGAGAGAATTGAACTGAGCCCCGGTGAAGAGAAATTGGTTTCACTGGAAGTCACAAAAAAGGCGATGGCATACTTTGATGAGGCAAAGGACGATTTTGTGGAGGAAGATATCACATATATCGCTTATGTGGGCAATTCCAGCGCTGCAAAGGACCTGAAATCAGTCGAGTTCAGGTTCTGACAGTACTGAAATCCAGACTGTAAGCAATGACCAGATGTGACGGGCAGCAGGCGAAAGCTTGCTGCCCGCTTATATACCGGTGGGAGATGCTCCCACCGCTTCGCTCGAGGATATAAAAGGCATTAGGATATAAAATCCTGATGCCTTTTATTAGCTGCTGATACTGAAGCAAAGTCATTGTACTTAAGGTGAACCTGCAAAGCCGGTGATAGAAGCGGAACTCTGCATGTTGATATCCGGTGCGGATATGAAGCTAACATGTAAATGCCAGCAAATCCGCACTGAGAAATTATGAGTTTATTGTCGAAAAAGTTAGTGGCTGATGGAGGCGGTGTAAAATTAGGCCTATCTATTTGTGCAAAATGCTGATAATGTTATAATATATAATGTATCGTTTTAGTAATATTTGCTGTCTCTCCCCGCATGGGGAGAGTGGATTGAAATCAGCTGCCGGTGTTACAGTCGCCGGTGTTATAGGTCTCTCCCCGCATGGGGAGAGTGGATTGAAATCATTAAGAAGTGATGTAACGTCACCCATAATGTGCGTCTCTCCCCGCATGGGGAGAGTGGATTGAAATCCATGTAATTAACATTGTTTTTTTGTGGTGGGGCGTCTCTCCCCGCATGGGGAGAGTGGATTGAAATTCCAATGCCGGAACATGAATACGCCGTGAAGGTGGTCTCTCCCCGCATGGGGAGAGTGGATTGAAATTATATCCATGACGGATTCTTTGCGATGTGGTATGTCTCTCCCCGCATGGGGAGAGTGGATTGAAATATTCGGAGCAAAGGGATTGACATTAATGCCATGGTCTCTCCCCGCATGGGGAGAGTGGATTGAAATCTGCATACCTAGAGGATGCGGTACAGGCAGTCATGGTCTCTCCCCGCATGGGGAGAGTGGATTGAAATCCCCTCTCAAAGTAAAACACTCCATCCCACGGCGTCTCTCCCCGCATGGGGAGAGTGGATTGAAATACAAGTGTTTCGTAGTTGACTGTTTTTGCCGGCGTCTCTCCCCGCATGGGGAGAGTGGATTGAAATCTGCTCCCAGTATTCTTTTGACTTCCTGCAACATGTCTCTCCCCGCATGGGGAGAGTGGATTGAAATACTGTGTTGGGGTCAAATGACTTGCCAATAGCTCGGTCTCTCCCCGCATGGGGAGAGTGGATTGAAATGTGGTACATCTATTACGTCAAATACGACATTATCGTCTCTCCCCGCATGGGGAGAGTGGATTGAAATTTGTCAGCCCCGAATGCGGCCTCGAATGCCTTTCCGTCTCTCCCCGCATGGGGAGAGTGGATTGAAATATTTTCGCAAGGCTTACACATAACAAGAGTTTTTGTCTCTCCCCGCATGGGGAGAGTGGATTGAAATACATGCACATCAGCTGTGACGTTGCTTTGTACCTCTGTCTCTCCCCGCGAGGGGAGAGTGGATTGAAATAACGGACCAGTCACCGATATGTAGCGGAAGTTGGTCTCTCCCCGCGAGGGGAGAGTGGATTGAAATGTAGCCCAGCGCAGTGGAGGATTATCGCCCCAACAAGTCTCTCCCCGCATGGGGAGAGTGGATTGAATTATCCTTTGTGTTGAGCACAGCAGCTATGCTCCTGTGTTTCTTTCCATTCATAAAAAAGAAAACCACCAAATAATTACGTTATACAGAGTTGACAAATTATTTCAAAAATTATAAAATTATGTTAACTAGCTAGTGTTTTTCATGTAACATTAAGGACATTACCATAATGGTTTATCTTCATTGTCAGTTGTATCAGTTACTAAAATACATTTTTCCAGAAAGGTGATAGTTTATGTATATAGCTCATAAGAGGGATGATGGAAAGCAGCAACCGCTTATAGACCATTTGATTGGTACTGCTGAAAAAGCGGCTAGCTTTGCCCAACACTTTGGAAAGAGCGATACAGCGTTTATCTGTGGATTGCTGCATGATGTCGGCAAGTATTCAGACGAGTTCCAAAACAGGATTAAAAACGACGGACAACTGTGTGACCATTCTACTGCAGGTGCAAAGGTGTTGAAATCAATGAGCCCGACGATAGGTAACCTGCTGGGATATGTAATAACGGGCCATCATGCCGGCCTGCTCAATGGAGGAGGATGGGGAGCCGTACGCGAAGACGGTAGTCTGCAAGGAAGATTGAAGAAAGATGTTCCGGACTTTTATGCTTATAATAACGAGATTACTGCCGATCTGTATCCGCCCTTACTGAATATAGCAATACAGTTAGCTGATACTAAACCACTTGATGAACGAGATCAGGGATATAGTTTTTCATTTCTGGTCAGAATGATTTTTTCCTGTCTGGTCGATGCTGATTTTATTGACACAGAGGAATTCATGAATGAAGGGAAGATAACAAGAGGTATAGAATGCATTTTTCCTGAACTCGAAGATAAGTTAATCCGGTATGCAGATGGGCTTGACACTATACGAGAAATAAATAAAAAGCGCAGAGAGATATTCGAACAGTGCCTTGAAAAGGCGGAAGAAACTCCGGGATTATACAAACTGTCTGTTCCGACAGGGGGAGGAAAAACAATATCGTCTATGGCATTTTCGTTAAGGCATATCAGGTATAATCCAACATTGAGAAGAATCATTTATGTTATTCCTTTTACAACCATAATAGAGCAAAATGCAAAAGTATTTTCAGATATCCTTGGAGACAAATATATACTTGAGCATCATTCCAATTATGATTTTGATCAAGATGATGAGCAAAACTATAATATTAAAAAGCTTTCCGCAGAGAACTGGGATATCCCTGTTGTTGTAACGACCAATGTACAGTTCTTCGAATCGATTTACGGAAATAAGTCGTCAAAACTCAGGAAGCTCCACAATATTGCTAATAGTGTCATTATCCTGGATGAAGTTCAGATGCTTCCTATAGAATATCTTATTCCTTGTGCAAAGGCGCTCGAAGAACTTGTTAATAACTACAACTGTTCAGTTGTATTATGCAGTGCTACTCAGCCGGAAGTAGAGCGGTTTATATCAGATAAAATAAAAGCGGTGGAAATCTGCAGCAATATTACAGAGTTATATGATTTTTTTAACAAAACCAGGATCAAATTTATTGGCAAAATAACAGCAGATGATCTTGTGAGCAGACTGGACGGTGTAAATCAATGCCTTTTGATTGTAAATACCAAAAAACAGGCGAGGAAACTATATGAAAAAATAAAAAAGTCATATGGACAGGATGGTGTGTTTCATCTTTCTACATACATGTGTCCAATCCATCGGTTCGAAAAGATAGAAGAGATACGAAAACGTCTTGATGATGGAAAAAAGTGCATTGTTGTATCCACTTCTCTGATAGAAGCAGGTGTTGATGTTGATTTTCCTGTTGTTTATCGTGCATCGTGTGGCCTTGATTCTATTATTCAGGCCGCAGGCAGATGCAATCGCGAGCGTCGGAACGATTTAGCATATTTATATGTCTTTGATTTTACAGATGAAGAGTATAAGATAAACAAGTCTTCACCATATGGTAATTATTTATGGCAAAGACAGAGTATTACTGAAATATTAGCGGGGAAGCATGATGACGTCACAAGGCCGGAAGCTATAAAAGAATATTATGATATACTTTATAGCAACACTTCATTATCTGAACTGGATAAAAAGAACATTGTAAAGAGGCTAAATGAAGGATTTGATAAAACTCCACCGATGGACTTTAACTTTGATTTCGAAGATATTGCGCATGACTTCAAAATGATTGAAGACAATGACTATTCTGTTATCGTCAAGTATAATGATAATGCAGTTGAGAAAATAAACGAACTTGTATACGGCTATTACACCAGAGACAAGCTACGCTCGCTTCAAAAATACACAATCAGCTTGAGCATCCAAGAATATGGCAAATTGAAGGATATAAATGCAGTTAAGGCACTTGGAGAGAGAATAGGAATATTAGTATCGAGAGAAGATTATTCTGATGAAGTCGGGATTGCAATACCGGATCTATTAGGTGTTGCAGAATTCATATAAAAATCCCACTATTCGTAATAGTGGGATTTTTATATATAACAACACAATTCTAATTTCAATCCACGCCATAGGCGACACCTAGATTTTAGCATATTCCAGCAAATGCAGTCAACTTACATAAAACATGTTCGGGCAATGATAGTCAAACAAAATTATAACATACTTGACAAATTTTGATGCATGTAATATTTTAAATATAATAACAACACAATTCTAGAAAAGGGTGGTGGTGAGATGGGATATGGTGTAAAAGTGCTTGTCGAAGGTGATTATGCGCTTTTTACCCGTCCGGAATTGAAAGTAGAAAGGTATTCATATGATTTCATAACACCTTCGGCAGCAAGAGGAATTCTTGAATCGGTGTACTGGAAACCCCAGATAAAGTGGAGAATCAACAGGATCCATGTTCTAAAAAAGCCGGAGTTCACGACGATAATGAGAAACGAAGTAGACTGCAAAATATCTGACTCCGATGCTAAAAAACTTATGGAAAACAGCCAGTCTGCAAAAGGTTATATTGACACCGCAAAATCGATCCAACAAAGATCGGCTACAGTTCTGAAGAATGTAGAGTACGTTATTGAAGCTGATTTTGTAATGACCGGGATAAACAGTGAAGAAGGAGACACGCCCGAAAAACATTACAACGTCATTTTAAGAAGACTGCGTAATGGTCAGTATTTCCACAAGAGTTATCTAGGCACCAGAGAATTTCCTGCAAAAGTAACTTTGCTGGAAGGAGAGTGCCCAAAGAGCGAACTGACCGGAGAACAGGATTACGGATTAATGCTTTTTGATATGGATTACACTGACAAGAACAACATAATACCGATTTTTTTCAGAGCTAAAATGGTCGATGGCATCATTGATCTTACAAATGTTGAGAAAGTGAGGTGATTTAATGCTGCATGATTTAGTACGGTATTATGAAATCCTTGCGGCTGAAGAAAACAGCACCATACCCCAAATAGGATATGGCACAGCAAGTATTTCTTTCTCTCTAAATATTGATGACGACGGTAATCTTATCAATATTACTTCATGCAAAATAGCCGCTGGAAAGAAAACGGTTGCAAAACCTATGACAGTACCAGAGCCGGTAAAAGGGAGAACAACAAAAATACTGCCTGACTTCCTTTTTGGAAATTCCAGCTATGTATTGGGATTCGACAATAAAGGGAAGCCTGACAGAGCGAAGGCATGTTTTGAATCATTTAAAAAGTATAACATCTCGATACTTCGTAATGCGCGCTGCAAAGAAGCAAACGCAGTTGTTAAGTTCCTGGAGAAGTGGAATCCCGGAAAAGCTTTGGACAATCCGGCAATCAGTGAGAATATTGACGAGATATATAAAGGTGCAAATTTTATATTCCGTTATAATGGCAATGTTGATGTACATAATGTACCGGCAGTAAAAGAGGCTTGGATGCAGTATAAGAGTAAATCATCCGAGAGTCCTGTCCAGCAATGCCTCGTTACCGGAGAGAAAGCTCCAATAGCTATTTTGCATCCAGATATAAATGGGCTATATAATGCACAGGCAGCAAAAGTTAAACTTGTTTCCTATAATAGAGAGGCTTTTGAATCTTACAACACTTCAAAAGAAAAAAGACGGGGTTTAAACGGCCCGGTCAGCGAGTATGCGGCTTTTGCCTATGGGACTGCACTTAATGCACTGCTTGCGGATAAAAGCCATAAGATCATACTGGGCGACACCACTGTGGTTTTCTGGGCTGAAACAACGTCTGTGGTTTACCAGGACATGTTTTCATTGTTCCTGGACTGTTCGCAGTTACATGCTCAAGAGGGAAATATGAAGACAGTGCGTTCACCACTGGCAGAAAAGACAATAAGAACTGTACTGGAAAAAATAGCTCAGGGCAAAACGGCGGATGTCGAAGAGGTGTATAAGGAAGCAGTAGACAAAAATGTACGATTCTATATCTTGGGGATGTCTCCTAACGCAGCAAGGATTTCTGTTCGTTTCTACCTTAAAGGGTCCTTCGGCAGCTTTATGGGAAAAATACAGCAGCATTACGAAGATATGGCGATACAAAAACAGTACGATAATGAAATGACTTTTGTGCCAGTATGGAAAATACTTGGGGAAACTCAACCAAAGACTTCTGATGACAGATCGGTTTCTACTTATTTATCGACATCGCTGATGCGAGCTGTCCTATTGGGAGAGGATTATCCCAACTCACTGTATCAGACCATTTTGCTAAGGATACATGCTGAACAGGACATAAACTACTATAAAGCATCCATTATAAAAGCATGCCTGCTGAGAAAGGCCAGAAAAACCGGAAATAATGTGTATAAGGAGGTTTTAACATTGTCTTTGAATGAAAATTCTAAACTAAAAGTGTACCATTTAGGACGGCTTTTTGCGGTTTTGGAATATGTACAAAAACTTTCTAATCCAGATATTAAAACAACAATACGTAATAAGTATATCTCATCTGCCAGTACGACACCTGCCTCTACATTTCCGACTTTACTTGCATTGGCTCAGCATCATATTTCAAAGCTGGATTACAGCGCACATTTTGACAAAATGATTGGCGAAATCATGGACAAGCTTGAAGTAGATGATGATCCATTTCCAAAGAATTTATCATTGGATGAACAAGGTATTTTCTATCTTGGTTTTTATCATCAGCGTATTAAGCTTTTTGATGGCAAGAAACAATTATAATGGTTTTTTAAATGCTTAATTTCAAGAATGGGGGTAAATAGGATGAGTGAAGTTATCAATAACAGGTATGAGTTCAGTCTTTTCTTCGAGGTTGAAAACGGAAATCCAAATGGCGACCCTGACGCAGGCAACATGCCAAGAAGGGATGCAGAAACAGGGTACGGTATCATAACTGACGTCTGTCTGAAGAGAAAAATAAGAAACTATGTCGACATAGTTAAGCAGGATGCTGTGGGTTACAAAATATACGTAAGGAATGGCGTACCGCTTGATACAAACAGAAAGTGGGCATATGAAGAATGTAAAGTCGAAGTGCCAATGAAGGATGGTAAGGTTACAGCTGATGAACCTGATAAAGAGAAATATAAAATGCTGACAAGCTTCATGTGTCAGAACTTCTACGATATCCGTGCATTCGGAGCTGTGATGACACTGGCATATAACTGCGGGCAGGTCAGAGGTCCGGTGCAGTTAGGCTTCGCAAAAAGCCTTGATGTCATATCTCCGCAGGAAATTGGCATAACAAGCTGTACATATGCAAATGAAGGGGAAAAGAGCTCTAAAATGGGCAGAAAGAACATTGTACCATATGCTTTATACAGAGTTGATGGATTTGTTTCTCCATGCCTGGCACAAAAAGAGACCGGTGGAACAGGATTTACAAATGATGATTTGCACCTGCTGTGGGAAGCGCTAATAAACATGTTTGATTTCGATCATTCTGCTGCAAGAGGCAAGATGGCTTCAAGAGCGTTATTCGTATTCAAGCATGACAGCATATATGGAAATTGCCCGGCTTATAAACTTTTTGAAGTCATTACTGCTTTTAAAAAAGAAGGAGTAACCGTGCCAAGAAGTTTCAGCGATTATGTGATCAGCGCCAACGAAGATGAAATTCCCGAAGGAGTTACTCTTGAGAGGTTACTGTGATGCCTTACAAAGAAGATGAATACCTTAGCCTTTCTGGTATACAGCATTTCATGTTCTGCCGGAGGCAATGGGCACTGATCCATATTGAGCAGCAGTGGGAGGAAAACCTGCGGACCGTTGAAGGTCACCTGATGCACGAGAGAGCCCATGATTCAATGAAAACCGAAACCCGCGGTGATGTCATAGTCACCCGCGGGCTTCCGGTCTTTTCGAAAGAACTGGGTGTATATGGCGTCTGCGATGTTGTCGAGTTCCAAAGATCTGATGACGGTGTTTGCTTGTTTGGACGAGAGGGCAGGTATTTACCCTGCCCGATCGAATATAAAAAAGGCCGTCCCAAAGAAACTGATATGGATCGCTTGCAATTGGCTGCTCAGGCCATTTGCCTGGAAGAAATGCTGTGTTGTTCTATAAAATCGGCATATCTGTATTACGGTGAGACACGGCACAGGGTCGAAGTTCCAATTACACAGGAAATACGTGATAAAGTAAGAAGTGTGTTTACAGAAATGCACCATTATTATAACCGCAGATATACACCAAAAGTGAAGCCTACAAAGCAATGTAAGGCATGTTCACTAAAGGATATATGTCTGCCCGTTTTGTGTAAAAACAAGAGAGCAGGTACCTTTATAAATCAAATGCTTAAGGAGGAGATCAGTGAAAAAGCTACTTAATACGCTATATGTCACATCTGCTGATTCATATCTGTCCCTCGACGGAGAAACGATGGTAGTTCTCAATCAGGATAAGGTTTTAGGCAGAATACCGCTGCACAACCTTGAAGGGATAGTAGCATTTGGTTATACTGGAGCAAGTCCGGCCTTAATGGGTGAATGCGCAAACCGCAATATTTCATTGTGCTTTCTTAACCCCAACGGCAGATTTCTTGCCAGAGTTACAGGAAAGGTATATGGGAATGTTACACTGCGAAAGGAACAATACCGGATTTCAGATAATCCTGAGTTATCCTGCAGAATTGCGAAAAATTTCATCATTGGCAAGGTGTTCAATGCAAGATGGGTAATAGAGAGAGCTACCAGGGAACATTCTCTCAGTGTTGACTGCGAAAAGCTAAAAAAGGTATCTTCTCAGCTTCAGAATTTTATAGAGCTGATCCGAGAATGTACATCGACTGAACAGTTGCGTGGCTACGAGGGTGAGGCCGCATCATTGTATTTTTCAGTGCTTGATGATCTCATATTACAGCAAAAGGAGCATTTTTATTTCAGGGGAAGGAACAAAAGGCCACCGATGGATCGTGTCAACACTTTATTGTCGTTTGTTTACACGCTGTTAGCAAATAATACTGCTTCAGCTCTGGAAACTGTTGGGCTTGATCCATATGTCGGTTTCCTGCACACTGATCGGCCCGGGAGGATATCATTGGCGCTTGATCTGATGGAAGAACTCAGACCGGTTATGGCAGACCGTTTTGTCCTTTCGCTGATAAATAAACGCATGTTAAACGCTGACGGGTTTATTATCAGAGAAAATGGTTCGGTGGAAATGACTGACGAAACCAGAAAAGCAGTTTTAACACAATGGCAAAATCGTAAGCAGGAGAAAATAAACCATCCGTTTTTGGAAGAAAAAGTAGAGTGGGGACTGGTACCATACGCTCAGGCTTTACTGCTTGCGAGAACTATAAGAAGTGACCTTGACGAATATCCTCCATTTTTATGGAAGTAGGTGAATGATTGAATGTTGCTCCTGATAACATATGATGTCAACACTGAAACTGAGAGCGGTAAAACGCGGCTCAGAAAGGTGGCAAAGGTTTGCACAAATTATGGTCAACGTGTGCAGCATTCTGTGTTTGAATGTATATTGGATGCTGCCAAGGCCAGAGAATTGAAAGCCAAGCTGGAGAAGTTGATCGACAAGGAAAAGGACAGTTTACGGTTCTACAATTTAGGCAATAACTATAAAGCAAAAGTTGATCATATTGGCGCAAAACCAGGTTTTGATTTGGAAGGGGTTTTGACGTTATAAAGTAATTGGGATAATTCAAGAATTATCCAAGCTTTTACGAGTGCGGATGTGAAGCTAACATAAAATGCCGGGCAGATCCGCACCGAGAAAATAGGCTAATATTGTCGAAATATTTGAAAGAGTTTATATATTTTGACCTGTGATATTACTGTTTCTGTGCAAAATGCTGCCTTTTAAGTGTAATTAGCACGTGATTTATTAGTTAATTTTGCTGTCTCTCCCCGCATGGGGAGAGTGGATTGAAATTACCATTTCAACCCCTCCTATACGGTTTCATATGCCGTCTCTCCCCGCATGGGGAGAGTGGATTGAAATTCATTGCCGACGGAAATCACCGCGGTAAGCCCAAGTCTCTCCCCGCATGGGGAGAGTGGATTGAAATCAAGTATAATCCGCCCACTCTATCTTTGTTTTATGTCTCTCCCCGCATGGGGAGAGTGGATTGAAATAACAAGCTGAACAAAGAATTTTCATTTACACTTGAGTCTCTCCCCGCATGGGGAGAGTGGATTGAAATGACGATAAGCTCTCTGGAGATTATTTTACATTGGGTCTCTCCCCGCATGGGGAGAGTGGATTGAAATCATTCCTCATAAGCCTTTTTAACCTTGCCGTAGGGTCTCTCCCCGCATGGGGAGAGTGGATTGAAATCGTCATCGGCATAAAATGTGTATTTGACCTTGCAGGTCTCTCCCCGCATGGGGAGAGTGGATTGAAATGGGCATGATGTAGACTACTCCATACTTTTCAACCTTGTCTCTCCCCGCATGGGGAGAGTGGATTGAAATCTGTGTAATTTTATCCACCCGTCTATACCGCCTCAGTCTCTCCCCGCATGGGGAGAGTGGATTGAAATCTGTTGGCACAAATATAGTTCCACCGGTTGCTGGGTCTCTCCCCGCATGGGGAGAGTGGATTGAAATTTGTTTATATTGTTGGGTTGCCGTTGCTTTCGTGGTCTCTCCCCGCATGGGGAGAGTGGATTGAAATTCTTCTGGACATGTAATCATATTACCCCCGTCCACGTCTCTCCCCGCATGGGGAGAGTGGATTGAAATCTTCCTGCCTATTAAGGCGTTGAAAAATTTTTTTGTCTCTCCCCGCATGGGGAGAGTGGATTGAAATAATATCTGCTATTGCCTGGAATATTGGATAGGCTTGGTCTCTCCCCGCATGGGGAGAGTGGATTGAAATAAGTTATGGGACAGCAGATAACTAATCTAATGCTGGGTCTCTCCCCGCATGGGGAGAGTGGATTGAAATCGGTATGCAAGGCAATGCTGGACCTTGGTCCTGAAGTCTCTCCCCGCATGGGGAGAGTGGATTGAAATACAAGGAATAAGTGGAGTAGCATTGTTGCCTATGTCTCTCCCCGCATGGGGAGAGTGGATTGAAATCCCAGGATCACATATGTACCGCCCACCTTAACAAGTCTCTCCCCGCATGGGGAGAGTGGATTGAAATCGAGGCGTGGGAGGGTGAATAATGCAAATAAAAAGTCTCTCCCCGCATGGGGAGAGTGGATTGAAATATCCTCAGCATCGTCATAGTCGCTCACTATGCTTTGTCTCTCCCCGCATGGGGAGAGTGGATTGAAATCATTACGGCGGCTTTTAAAGCGTTGGGTACACCGTCTCTCCCCGCATGGGGAGAGTGGATTGAAATACGTTTTTTAAATACATCGAGACCATATAATACTTGTCTCTCCCCGCATGGGGAGAGTGGATTGAAATCTCAATCAAATTGACTATTTCTCCATCTTTTGTGGGTCTCTCCCCGCATGGGGAGAGTGGATTGAAATCGGTGATACCTGCAGCAGCGCAGTCAATTTTGCTGTCTCTCCCCGCATGGGGAGAGTGGATTGAAATATTTCTCCGACTGTAACAACGTTGCGCATCTGGGTCTCTCCCCGCATGGGGAGAGTGGATTGAAATTTGCTGTCGAGTATCTTGAGGATCCCGCCTTGTTCGTCTCTCCCCGCATGGGGAGAGTGGATTGAAATAACTTCCGTGACATCAACAAAACTTACTTCGTGCAGTCTCTCCCCGCATGGGGAGAGTGGATTGAAATGTGTGTAGCTGATGTGATTGACCGCCAAAGCCAGGTCTCTCCCCGCATGGGGAGAGTGGATTGAAATAGTTGTCAAGGTGCATAGCGTCGGTTTCCCGGCGTCTCTCCCCGCATGGGGAGAGTGGATTGAAATATTTCTCCGACTGTAACAACGTTGCGCATCTGGAGTCTCTCCCCGCATGGGGAGAGTGGATTGAAATTTGACTAAATCGCTTTGATACATCTACTGGTATAGTCTCTCCCCGCATGGGGAGAGTGGATTGAAATCACTCAAATACTGGGACCTGCTGTCGCCGGCGGGTCTCTCCCCGCATGGGGAGAGTGGATTGAAATCGGGCCGATCAGACTACCGGAACCGGTGACATCGGGTCTCTCCCCGCATGGGGAGAGTGGATTGAAATGTCATCCGCATAGACAATGACCGCGACAGGATCGTCTCTCCCCGCATGGGGAGAGTGGATTGAAATTATGAGATCATTGATGCTCTGGGGCGAGTCAAAAGTCTCTCCCCGCATGGGGAGAGTGGATTGAAATATTACTTTTAAGTATTTTTCATATGCTTCAGACTTTGTCTCTCCCCGCATGGGGAGAGTGGATTGAAATGCGCTGAAGCAGATGCTTCCGAGGCTGATGCTTTGTCTCTCCCCGCATGGGGAGAGTGGATTGAAATTCTTCGCAGTCACATACACCGTGCCAATCGTGGCAGTCTCTCCCCGCATGGGGAGAGTGGATTGAAATTGATGGCCGTTGTTTCAAATTCCATTTCCTTGACGGTCTCTCCCCGCATGGGGAGAGTGGATTGAAATTTATAGGCGGTTATTTTAGTGGCGGGAATAATGCGTCTCTCCCCGCATGGGGAGAGTGGATTGAAATAACAAAAACAGCCTTAGAAATGGACATTGCAAGGTCTCTCCCCGCATGGGGAGAGTGGATTGAAATTACTACCTGCTGTACAGCTTCCTCAGGCAGCCCTGTCTCTCCCCGCATGGGGAGAGTGGATTGAAATCAGTAAAAATTTGTAAACATAGGGGGGTATATATAGTCTCTCCCCGCATGGGGAGAGTGGATTGAAATTGGTCGGCCGTCAACCTGGTTGCGAATGCTGTGAGCAGTCTCTCCCCGCATGGGGAGAGTGGATTGAAATGATAGTGATTTTATACTGTCCTTCCAGATCTACGTCTCTCCCCGCATGGGGAGAGTGGATTGAAATTGCCATGATTGCTCGCCTCCTATCCATCTACATAAGTCTCTCCCCGCATGGGGAGAGTGGATTGAAATATATCACCTCATCCTCTCTTAATAAATCTATTAATGTCTCTCCCCGCATGGGGAGAGTGGATTGAAATGGCATTCCTCCGGCATTGCTCCGGGGCGATGTCCAGTCTCTCCCCGCATGGGGAGAGTGGATTGAAATGGCTTCTCCGGGGTCGCAGGTTGCCCCGAGGGAACGTCTCTCCCCGCATGGGGAGAGTGGATTGAAATTTTTTCTGTTTTTATTAGTTCGGCTTCCGCTTTGTTGTCTCTCCCCGCATGGGGAGAGTGGATTGAAATAGGAAGAACGGCACATTAGCAGAAATGCACTGTTCGTCTCTCCCCGCATGGGGAGAGTGGATTGAAATGTCAGCTAACAAGCGAGGAAACCGCATACTACAAGTCTCTCCCCGCATGGGGAGAGTGGATTGAAATAGGATGTCAAGGCTATAATTGCATTCGACCATGAGTCTCTCCCCGCATGGGGAGAGTGGATTGAAATCGTTGTCCGTGGCTGTGGATTTTTTGGTATATGCCGTCTCTCCCCGCATGGGGAGAGTGGATTGAAATTCCCGGACTTGTGACCGGCACGTGCATTACCGCCGTCTCTCCCCGCATGGGGAGAGTGGATTGAAATTCCGTCATCCCCTGGCTGATCCAATCATATATATCGTCTCTCCCCGCATGGGGAGAGTGGATTGAAATTTTGTAATCATTCTTAAAACCTCCATATAATTTAGTCTCTCCCCGCATGGGGAGAGTGGGTTAAATTACTCGACAAATCTGCCAATGTCGAACCTGGGGTTTTTCAACACGTAAGTTGTTAACTTCAGTATATATCTTTTGCTCGTAAAAAGTACCGATGACGAAGTGATTAACTCTATGCTATATCTGTACTGACTCTTCTTACACGGAGAGATTTTTATCAGGGATTTATTCCAGTAGGAAAACTCACTAAAACATATTTTCCTCCCTTTAAGCAAAAAATAACCATGACAAAAATCCAAAGGGAGGAATCGCTATGCAGCTGATACCGTGGTTACCTTTCGGTGATACGGACTATATCAGCAGGGAACTAAACAGCGTCCTTGATTATCCGGTAAAACTTTTTACAGGCAACGGCCCCAGGGTCGACGTCTACCAGACTGAAAACGATGTTGTGGTAAAGGCGGAAATCCCCGGTGTTTCAAGGGATGATCTGCACCTGTATATCGACGACAGGTCGATCCGTTTGTCCGGCGAGACCAGGAGGGAAGAAGAGTACAGCGAGAAAGACACATACAGGTCGGAGAAGTTTTACGGCAGTTTCTCAAGGACCATCCCTCTGCCGGTGGAGGTAAAACCTGATGAGGCCAAAGCGGATTACAAGGACGGTATCCTGTCGATAATCGTACCAAAGTCGGAGCCATCAAAGTCAAAAGGCAGGAAAATCGATATACAATAATATAATATTAGAAAGTAAAACCGACAGTAATAAGCAGAGGTAAAACGAAGCAAAAATGATCAAAACCAGGTAAACGATATAAAGTAAAAAAGAACGAATCACCAGGTGATGATCATCTCGGTCGGGCGGTTCTGTATGGCAGAAACCGCCTGATTTCGTGCAATATGGCTTTATGTTTATGATGGTTAATTTCAGCAATTCCGCAAAATGTTGCATAACAGGGCATTATTTTTATATATTCTGCCAGTTGAATTGACCAGTTTTACTTGGTTATTATTATGACAAGGTCAAATATTTAACAACTTAAGATAGTATGAACAGAAAGAGGAAGAAAGCTTGATTACACAGAAAGAAATCGCACGGATGTGCGGAGTTTCAACATCGACCATATCGAATGTCCTGAACGGAAAGCGCAAGGTCAGTGAGGCCACCAGGCAGAAGGTCCTGGAAAT
>ENA-OWPA01001129-OWPA01001129.1-bioreactor-metagenome-genome-assembly--contig:-NODE-1129-length-20633-cov-5.093014_pt1 | contig 20633 bp, 15 predicted proteins | sample MGYA00238139_ERZ651803 | MGnify/ENA primary metagenome ERZ651803 (study PRJEB26909, sample SAMN07631231) | bioreactor metagenome | isolation source: Switchgrass digestor | place: USA: Dartmouth... | reverse complement strand
TTTGTTTTTGACACTTCTATCATAACATATGGGGCTATTCTTTTTTGTATTTTTTCCTACAATTATTTTACACTAACTTAATTAGGTGTAGTTATTGTAGGATATTTTTTTAGACAACCCCAAAAACTTTTTAATTCAAAGCTTTCATAAACTCCAAAAAATTATATAATATTTTCATATTTTATTGATTTCAAAATCCTATACATTGGTGTTATTTTCCCAATATTTAATATTGTTATATTATTTATTGCTTCACCTGAAGAATTATTTATTCTTTTTATAGTTTCTTTTATCTTCTTTTTTCTTATTTTAAACGCTTTGTTCTCTTCCTTATATATGCTTGTTTTCCTTAAATTACCTCCGTTCCTGCTAAATACCCTTAGCTTTGCCATTATTTTTAATCCTTCTTTGCTCCATCCTAATGGCCTACTGCTTAACCTTTCTGATAATACATGGCTTATATGTCCTTCTGCACTGCATCCAATTACATCCTCTTCTTTATATACTACTATCCCTTCCCAATTGTTTAATATATATCTTCTTGCTTCTTTTATCCTCTCTTTTTAAACTTTAGTTTCTGCTACACTTAATAACTCCTTAAATATTTCTCTTATTGCCTTCTTATCCCCTTCATTTATCGCTTCCCATATCTTTACTCTGTATTTTTCTCTCTTTGCAGTCCTTCTTATCACGTATTTGTTTAAGTGATATCTGTCTAACACAAACTTCGCTTTTGGAACCCATCCTATTCCTTCCTTTATCCACCTTGCCCCGTCTCCTGCTATGTATATCTTTTCTATGCTCTCTATTTCATAATTGTCATTCACATAATTAGCTACATCTATCCATATTTCTTCCGCTTCTACTCCAACATATGCTTTGTAATATACATTCTTTAATTCGTTTCTCCCATTTTTGCTTTGCCTTCCTTCGTGTATATATACAAGCCTTGGCATCTCCTTCTTCCCATCCTGCAATGCCACATGATCCTCATCTGCTTCTATGTATAGCACTCTTACTTTCCTCTTTTCTTTTACTTCCCTTTTTACTTCTACTTCTCCTACCTGTCTTATTGCATTAAATACCGTCTGTCTACTTAGTTTCTCCGGACATGTTATTTTACTACTCTCCTCATAGGACATATTAATTGCGTTCTCTACAAGCTTTATCTTTACTTCTTTATCTACCTTCTCATGTTTGCTTATCCCTATAATTTCATCAAGTAAATATCTATATTCCCCATTCTTCTTAGATTTGTAATACGTTCTTGCATATTCTATTTCGCCTAGCATTGTTACAATCTTTTTCTTGTCTTTCCTTTCTACTACCCATCCCTTTTTCCTTTTTTCATCTTCTTTAATCGTTTTATCTAATTCTTCTAAAAAGTCCTTTATTATGTTTGCTCCTAATTCATCAGTCATTTTTTTAACTACATCAACAAGTTTTGTTAAATCCCATTCTTTTGATATAGTTTCTTCAACATTTTTTATTAATTTAGTAGTGAAATTTATTAAATGTTGTTGTATAATATTATTCAAAAGAGACACCCCCTTATTGGTTTGTGTGTTTTTTTCACTTTTATTTTATCACAGGGGTGGTCTTTTTTAAATTTTTTGTCTTTTTTCGTCCTACAATAATTTTACACTATGGACAAAGAGGGAAATTTTCAGTAAATAGTGTTAAATTAACAAAGCCCCTTTTGGACTATTTGCAGGAAAGTCCTTACCATATAACCAATTAGCAAGGGCTTTCCTGCTAGCCAAAGAGGCTTAAAGTATTCCAATATCCCTTCTGTAGTATGCTCCCTCAAATTGTATATTATCTATATTTGAATACACCCTATCCCTTGCTTCTTCTAATGAACTAGCTAAGGCTGTAAGCGATAATACCCTTCCTCCAGCAGTTAGCAGCTTCCCATTTTCGTATTTAGTTCCATTGTGAAATAGGATTATATCCTCATCCAGATTGTCCCATCCAGCTATTTCATATCCTTTCTTGTAATCCATTGGATATCCCTTTGATGTTAGCACTACCGTTAGGCAGCTATCCTTTTTCCACCTTATATGGGAAGGGTCTAAAGTCCCATCTATAGTCCTTTCAAATAGTTCCACTAGGTCTGTATCAAGGCGAGGAATGAGCACCTCTGCTTCTGGGTCTCCAAATCTCACGTTGAACTCCAACACCTTAGGCTCTCCATTTACTATCATAAGGCCTATATATAGGATGCCTTTGTATTTTAACCCCTCACTTTCGAGGCCATGTTGAATCCTCTCAATTATGTCCTTTTTAACCTTTTCCATAATCTCTTCTGTAAAAATTGGGCTAGGGGAAATGCATCCTACTCCTCCTGTGTTAGGACCTAGGTCCCCTTCATATATCTTCTTGTAATCCTTGGCGCTTTCCATGGGGAAAAACCTATTGTCTGATACAAAACACAATAGGGAAGCTTCCACCCCATCTAAATACTCCTCTATTACTACAGTTTTTCCTTCCTTGCCAAACTTCTCCTTTACCATTACATCCTCTAAGACCTTTACTGCCTCTTCTCTAGTGTTGCAGATTTCTACTCCTTTTCCTAAGCACAATCCATCAGCTTTTATTACCAGAGGATATGAAAACTCATCAAGGCCAGCTACAGCGTCATCAAAGCTATCAAAAGCCATGTAGTTGGCAGTTGGTATGTGGTACTTCTTCATAAACTGCTTGGCGTGAGATTTACTTCCTTCCAACAAGGCACACTTCTTATCTGGCCCAAATATTTTTAATCCCTTTTCTTGGAATTTGTCTACAATGCCTAGAGCAAGCGGATCCTCAGGCCCTACTACCGTCAGATCTATTTCATTTTCTAAGGCAAAGTTCAGTAGTCCCTCTATGTCATTGGCCTTTATGTCCACATTTTCAGCTACAAGCCTTGTTCCTCCATTGCCTGGGGCACAGTATACTTTTTCAACTCTCTCTGACTGGGCTATTTTCCAGCACAATGCGTGTTCCCTTCCACCGCTACCTATAACTAGAACCTTCATATATATACCCTCCTAGTGTTTGAAATGTCTAATTCTAGTAAATACCATAGCTATGTTATGCCTATTGGCTTCCGCAATAACTTCCTCGTCTCTGATAGAACCTCCTGGTTGAATAATTGCTGTAACCCCAGCTTTTCCTAGTATCTCAATGGAATCCTTAAAGGGGAAGAATCCATCTGAAGCGGCTACGCTGCCAGCTACTTTATCCTTTGCCCTCTTTATTGCGTTTTCTACTGCCCAGAACCTGTTTACCTCTCCTAGCCCTATACCAATGGTGCCTTTATCCTTTGCAATTACTACTCCATTAGATTTTACGTTCTTTACAGCTTTCCAAGCAAACAATAGGTCTTCCAATTCCTTTTCAGTTGGGCTTCTATCAGTAACCACTTCAAAGGTATCCAAAAGTTGAATTCTATCCTTTTCCTGAAGAAGAAGCCCTCCGGAAACATGTTTATATTCAAACTTTTCCTCATCTACGCCCAATTTTCCTACTTCTAGTAGCCTAATATTCTTCTTTTTAGTTAAAATCCCAAGAGCCTCATCGGTAAAGGATGGAGATATCAGTACCTCTATAAATATCTTGCTTATCTCTTCAGCCACATCCCCATCTATCTCCCTATTGGCTGCAATAATGCCACCGTATATGGACTCAGTGTCGCATTCGTACGCTTTCCTATAGGCTTCTAATAAGTTTTTTCCACTGCCTATACCGCAGGGATTAGTATGCTTTACTGCCACTATGGTGGGGTCATGGAACTCCTTAACTATGCTTAAGGCTGCTTCTCCATCATTTATATTGTTAAAGGATAGCTCTTTCCCGTGAAGCTTTCTTGCCCTGGAAATAGTAGATTGGGCTGGGTTTGGGCTTTGATAGAAAGCTGCTCTCTGATGGGGGTTTTCTCCGTACCTTAATTGCCCTTTTATCCTATATCCAAGGGTTAGATATTCAGGAAAATCTACTTTATTTAAATCGTTAAAGTAGGCGGATATCAAATAATCGTAATAGGCAGTATAGTTGAATACCTTTCTTGCAAGATATAGCCGTGTTTCCATCGTAGTGTCTCCATGGTCTTTTAGCTCATCCAATACCCTTTGGTAATCCTCTGGATCAACTACTACAGTTACATATTTGTAGTTTTTAGCTGCTGCCCTTATCATGGAAGGCCCACCTATGTCTATATTCTCAATTATGTCCTCATGGGTTGCCCTTTCATCTTTTATGGTCTCTTCAAATGGATATAGGTTATTTACAACCATGTCTATAGGCCCTATGTTCATCTTCTCCAAGGTATCCACATGGGATTTATCATCCCTTTTAAATAGTATCCCTCCGTGTATATAGGGATTTAAGGTTTTTACTCTTCCCTCCAATATCTCTGGAAAGCCTGTAACCTCTTCTATATCTACCACTTCAATACCAGCATTCTTAAGCTCCTTATAGGTACCGCCAGTGGATATTATCTCCCAGCCTAGACCTTTAAGCTCTCTTGTAAACTCCACAATTCCCTTTTTGTCATAGACGCTAATAAGTGCCCTTTTCATCTAATCACTCCTTAACTATTTTTACCTTTCTGCCATCTACTATGAGCTTGTTTTTACAGTACAGGCTTACTGCCTCAACCAGTATCCTGTGCTCTACCTCTAATACTCTTTGGCTTAAGGTTTCTACGGTATCCTCATCATAAACAGGTACTACTTCCTGCAGTATTATAGGCCCTGTATCAGTTCCTTCATCTACAAAGTGGACTGTAGCACCAGTGTACTTAACCCCATAATCAAGGGCTGCTCTGTGGACCCTTTCTCCGTAGTAGCCTTTTCCTGAAAAGCTAGGTATTAAAGATGGATGGATATTTATTATCCTGTTTTCGTAGTTCTTTACAAACTCCTTAGAAAGGACTCTCATATATCCTGCTAAGACTATTAGGTCTATATCTCTCTTTTTAAACTCTTCCATAAGCCTTCTGTTATAGGCAAGGTCGTCATATTCTTTAGGATTTATATACATGGACTCAATATTTTCCTTTTGACACCTGACAAGGCCATAGGCATCCTTCCTATTGGATATTACTAGCTTAATGCTGCCATTGATCCTGCCTTTTTTAATGCCATCTATTATGGCCTGTAGGTTTGTGCCGTTTCCTGAAATCAAAACACCTATATTTACCATAAGACTACCCCTTCCTGGCCAGCCTTTACTTCTCCTAGTATATAGAAGGATTCTCCTCTGCTTCTTAGATGCTCAGCTATAGAATCTAGCTCATCTTTATCCACTGCTAATACCATTCCAACTCCCATGTTGAAGGTACTGTACATCTCCTTTTTATCTATATTTCCCCATTGCTGCAGTAGATGGAAAATCACTGGCACCTGTATAGGAGAAGTATCAATATGGGCTGCTAATCCTTCAGGGAGCATTCTTGGAATGTTTTCATAAAATCCTCCACCAGTTATATGGCTTATGCCCTTAATGTTGAACTTTTCAATCAGGTCTAAAACTACTGGTACGTAGATTCTTGTAGGTATTAGGAGCTCTTCCCCCAAGGTTTTCCCTAGTTCAGGAATATAGGTATCCACATCCATCTTTTTCTTTTCAAAGACTATCTTCCTTACAAGGGAATAGCCGTTGCTGTGGATTCCACTAGAGGGAAGACCTATGAGCATATCCCCTTCTTTGATATTTTCTCCAGTTATTATCCTATCCTTGTCCACTATGCCAACACAGAATCCAGCTAAATCGTATTCATCCTCTTTATAGAAGCCAGGCATCTCTGCTGTTTCTCCCCCGATTAGCGCACATCCTGCCAGCTTGCACCCATTAGCTACTCCTTCTACAATGCTGGCCATCTTCTCTGGTATGAGCTTTCCAGTGGCAATATAGTCTAGGAAAAATAGGGGCTTTGCTCCTTGGCAAGCTATATCGTTAACACACATGGCAACACAGTCCTGGCCTATAGTGTCGTGTTTATCCATCATAAAGGCTATTTTAAGCTTTGTTCCAACTCCATCGGTGCCAGATACTAACACTGGCTCCTTATACTCCTTTGTATCCAGCTGAAAGAGCCCGGAAAAACCTCCAATGTCTGACAGCACCCCGGGTATATAGGTTTTTTTCACCATTTCCTTTATAAGCTTAACTTCCTTGTATCCTGCTTCCTTATCCACACCAGAATCCTTGTAGCTTAAAGACATATTATCACCTCATCTTTTCCACAGGATATTCCCCATTGAAACATCCTGTACAAAATCCCATATTTTCTCCTATTGCTTTCACAAGACCTTCAATGGATAGATAATATAGGGAATCTGCTCCTATTTCATTGCATATCTCCTCTACAGTCATATTGGCTGCAGTGAGATTCTCCTTGGCTGGGGTGTCAATTCCTAAATGACAGGGATTGGTTACAGGAGGAGAGGCTATCCTCACATGGATTTCCTTTGCACCAGCCTCCCTCAATATCTTTAAAGTCCTCTTAATGGTTGTACCTCTTACTATGGAATCATCCACCAGAATAATTCTCTTTCCCTTGATGCTCTCCCTTAAGGCATTTAGCTTTATCCTAACTCCCATCTCCCTAAGCTGTTGGGTTGGCTGGATAAAGGTCCTGCCAATATATCTGTTTTTGATAAGCCCTTTTCCATAGGGTATCTTTGATTCCTCAGCGTAGCCAATGGCAGCTTCTATGCCAGAATCTGGAGCTCCTATGACCAAGTCGGCTTCAGTAGGATGCTCTCTATAAAGCGCTTTCCCAGCTTCAACTCTAGCTTGATATACGCTTCTACCATCTAAATAGCTGTCTGGCCTAGCAAAGTATATGAACTCAAAGAGGCAGTGTCTTCTCTCTTTTGGCTTTTTCTCCAACACATTAACTCCTTTTTCATCGATGGAAATAACCTCTCCTGGCTCTATATCCCTTATAAACTCTGCTCCTATAGTGTCAAAAGCGCAGGATTCAGAAGCTAGCACATAGTCATCCCTTAACCTTCCTAAAGCTAGAGTCTTTAATCCGAAGGGGTCCCTTGCCCCTATTAGCCTATCCTGAGTCATGATGACTAGGCTGTAGGAGCCTTTTATTTCAGATAGGGCTTTTGAAACTGCTTCTTCAAAGCTCATAGAGCTGTACTTAGTTATTAACCTGGCAATTACCTCTGCATCCACATCCCACTGGAAGATTACTCCTTTCTCCTGCAATCTTTCCTTCAGCAAGTATGAGTTCACAATCATCCCATCAAGAGCTAAAGCTAATGCACCTTTTTTGTATCCGCAAGTAAGAGGCAGTATGCTATCCACTCCATTTCCCTCATGGTAGGATGCATATCTTACATGGCCAATGGCTATATTACCCATAAACCTTTCCAACACGTCTTGGGAAAATACTTCATGAATAAACCCTAATCCCTTGTGATAATCTATGAATCCATTGTTGTTTATGGCCATTCCACAGCTTACCTGCCCTCTATGCTGCAGCGCATAGAGCCCATAGTAAGTTATCTGTGGAATGTCATTCTTATCTTTGCTGTAGATACCTATTATTCCGCTCAATTTATAACCTCCTTATAGAGATTGAAGCTCTCTGTCCATTTTCACCACATCTTCAGCCATCTCTTCCTTGTATTCCTTAAACTTGCGCCTTAGTTCAGTATATTTCACCGAAAGAATTTGAACTGCCAAAAGGCCTGCATTTTCTCCTCCATCAATGGCAACGGTAGCCACTGGAACTCCCTTTGGCATCTGCACTACTGAAAGCAAGGAATCCAATCCATCCATGGTGGATGACTTGGCTGGAAGCCCTATTACGGGCACTGGAGTTATTCCAGCTATTACTCCTGCAAGATGAGCTGCCTTTCCTGCTATGGCTATTATTACCTCTATGCCTTCCTCTTCAGCTTTTTTAGCAAACTCATAGGCAATATGGGGAGTTCTGTGGGCAGATATGACCCTAAGGTCATAATCTACCCCAAATCTATCCAACACCTTTGCGGCTTTCATGGCTAAGTCCTTATCAGAAATGCTTCCCATTACAATAGCAACCTTCATGTTAAGACCTCCTATCTATAGTAGTTGACTCCCGATTCGAATATCCTTGGGATTCCTTTGATTTCAATGTTCTTATATAGATCCTCTCCTACCCTGTCTATGCTTGTCACTGTACCAAATACCCTTCCATCAGGGCTTGTTAAGGATTCCACTCCTAAATCGGAACCTGTTGGGTTGTAGTCTACATATTGGGTGGATATTTGACCAGCTGCTAATTCTTTATCCCCTAACAGTATTCTTCCTTCCCTTGTGGCTATAGGCACTGTGTATACATCTCCTACCTTCATCTCCCTTAGCCATGGTGAAAGGTTGGATACCACCTTTACATCAACCACAGTGGAGATGAACTGACCGGATTTATTGTAAGCTATATAGGGGGATGCTTCATCAATATCTGCAACCTGTCCCTTTTCTATGAGGCCTAGTTTTATAAGGCTATTAAAGCCTGACCCTATTCCTAATACCAATCCATCTTTTACCTGCAAGTGTTCATTTAAGGCTTCCTTTAGCAGTGGGTGGTTAAATAGTATACTAGTGAGCTTCCCTGATGTTTCTGGTTCGTTGCCCAATAGGAATCCATTAGCAAAGCCTAATATCTGGCAGTGGCTTATCCTTTCAGCTAATTCCTTAATGGACTCATCTATAAGGGCCTTGGATAGGGACTTGAATACAAAGGTCTCAACCTGTGCTCCTGCTTCTTCAAACTTCTGAGCCATATCATATTCTCCGTTGGTTCCAGCAAATACTGGAATGAAAACTCTAGGCTTTGCAATGGATTTAATTCGGTTAATTTTAGCTCCACCAGTGTAGAGTACATCCTTTCCTTGATGCTTTTCCTCTTTTGTTGGAAATACTTCCATAAGGGTCTTTTCCCAGGCTTTAATTATTTCATCTAGGGATATTGTTTCTTCGCCCAGCTCTATACGCTCATCTTCTATGGTTGTCCCTAGGAAGGAGTAGTTGATACCTTCAAATACCTCTTCCAAGTTAGCCCCTTCTATTACTTCAAGGACTATGGAACCGTATAGAGGTTTGTATATCCTATCAAGTACTTCCCTGTTGAATCTAAATCCTATTCTGTTTCCAAAGGCCATCTCGCATATGCTTCTTCCAACGCCTCCAAATTTTACAGCCGATGCAGAAAGCACATATCCTTTATCTATTAATTCCTTAACCCTAGTGTAGGCTTTCTTAAGTTCTTCAAAGTCCACCAATCCTTGTTCGTTTATATCAATGTTTACTAATACCACCTTGGAGCCTGCTTTTTTGAACTCCTTGGAGATAATGTTGTCTATATTCTCAGTAGTTACTGCAAAGCTTACTAGGGTAGGTGGTACGTTTATATCCTCAAAGGTTCCGCTCATGCTGTCCTTTCCGCCTATGCTAGGTATGTCTAAGTTCTTCTGTACAAGGAATGCTCCTAATAGAGCTCCAAAGGGTTTGCCCCATTTTTCTGGATCCTCTCCTAATCTTTCAAAGTACTCCTGGAAGGATAGCCTTATCTTCCTAAAGTCTCCGCCAAGGGCTACCACCTTAGCAATGGATTCAATTACTGCATAGTATCCTCCGTGGAATGGGCTCCACTCTGATAGGAATGGATCATATCCAAAGGTCATTATGGAGCAGGTTTTGGTTTCTCCATTTAGTACTGGCAGTTTTGCTACCATGCCTTCTTGAGGTGTAAGCTTGTATTTTCCTCCAAGCTGCATCAACACTGTACCAGAACCTACTGTATTATCAAATCTTTCAATAAGACCCTTTTGAGAACCAGTATTTAGTTGAGCCATGTTTTCTATGAAATCACCTTTTACACTTTGGCCTGAAATGTGCTGTGGATTCTTGCTGAAGTAGGATTCTCCTTCTGGTGACATGAGCTTTACTTTAGTCTCTTTCCTCATACCGCTGGAGTTTAAGAACTCCCTCTTTATATTGGCTACCTCTATGCCCCTCCATACCATATATAGCCTGTTATCATCAGTGACTTCTGCAATTACTGATCCTTCCAAATCTTCCTCTTCTAGATACTTCATAAATTCCTTCAAATGTTCTTTAGAAATCATAACCGCCATTCTCTCTTGAGATTCAGATAGGGCTATTTCCCAACCTTCTAGTCCAGGATACTTCAATGGCACCTTATCCAAATCTATATGAAGGCCATCTGCCAGCTCTCCTACAGCTACAGCCACTCCACCAGCACCAAAGTCGTTGCATTTCTTGATAAGACTTGTTACCTCTGGCCTTCTGAATAGCCTTACTATCTTTCTTTCTATAACTGGATTTCCCTTTTGAACTTCTGTACCGAAGGCCTCCATAGCCTTATCAGTATGACCTTGAGATGAGCCAACAGCTGCACCTATACCGTCTCTTCCTGTTCTGGCTCCAACAAGAAGCACTAGGTCTCCTTTTTCAGGCTTTCCTCTTACAACCCAATCCTTTGGTGCTGCTGCAACAAGGGCTCCCAGCTCCATCCTCTTAGCTACAAAGCCTTCATGGTAGAATTCCTGAACATATCCTGTTGTGCTTCCGATCTGGTATCCATAGTTGCTGTATCCTTCCATGGCGGTTTTTGTTATCTTCCTTTGAGGAAGCTTGCCCTTTAAGGTTTCCTCATAGCTTTTCCTTGGATCAGCTGCTCCTGTAATCCTCATGGCTTGATATACATAAGACCTTCCTGATAGAGGATCTCTGATGGCTCCTCCGAGGCAGGTATGGGCTCCTCCAAAGGGCTCTATTTCTGTAGGATGGTTGTGGGTTTCGTTTTTGAACATCAAGAACCATTTTTCCTTATTTCCATCAACATCCACTTCTATTTCAATAGAAGCAGCATTTACCTCATCTGATTCTTCCTTATCCTCCAAAAGCCCCTTTTTCTTAATCTCCTTCATGTTGATAGTTGCCAAGTCCATAAGGCAAATGGGCTTTTCAGTGTGTTCGTATACATACTCTCGTGATGAAAGGTACTCTTTAATGGCTTGTTCAAAAATTTCCTTGTACTTGCCTTCATCTACATCCACTTCAGTGATTTCTGTGGCAAAGGTTCTGTGTCTGCAATGGTCTGACCAATAGGTGTCTATTATCTTTAGTTCTGCTACTGTTGGGTTCCTATCCTCTTCTTTGAAATAATCCCTGCAGTACAATAAATCCTCCATATCCATACCTAAGCCCAACTCTTTCCTTACTCTTTCCATTTCATCTATATCCATGGATGTGAAACCTTCAACAACTTCCACGTACTCCTCTACATCCTTCGCCTCTTCGTAGGCTATATAGTCTAGGTCAACTTCAGCTGATTCAGTGGGGTTTATATAATAGTTCTTTATCCTTTCTAGTTCTTCATCAGATATATTCTTTAAAAGGATTATCTCTGAATGCTTAATCAAAACTTCTTCAAAGCCTAAATAGCTGTTTACTAATGTGTTTACTGCATCTTCCCTTTGGTTGTACTGCCCTCTTAGGCTTACTACTCTAAAGGCCTTTTCATCTTCTCCTAATTGGAAAGAGTCTTCATAGATAATGTCCAATTGAGGTTCGTATAATACTAAATCTACTATTTTCTGTACCTGTTCATAAGTAGCGTTAAAGATGTCATAAGCATTTAACACTCGAACTCCATTTAAGCTGGAAATCTTAAGATAATCCTTAAATTCTTCAAACAACTCCTTTGCCTTTGTGTTCACCTGTGGCTTTTTTTCAACGATTATCCTTTTCATCTTTCTCCTCCTTAAATTTAAATAGCCCAGTCAGGTAGGCAAAGCGAAACCTACCCGACTGGGCTTTTCTCCCTTCGGTGTAATGCCAAATAGGCATTTGTACCGCTTGGACCAGACGAGAATTAATCTCCGGAACCCTAGGTACACTTTCGCTCATAGCAAAGTGATTTACGGTCACTTTGTAGAAACGTTCCAACCATATTATGGAACTTATATGAGCATAAATTTATTCAATTTTAATCTATTCTCCTAATATGAGCTTTGTAAGCTCAAGGGGCTCTACAAACTCACCATCTTTATATACTCTCATGTTGCCCCCCGATATTTCATCTATAAGAGCTATATGATTATCCTCTCCAACTCTGCCAAACTCAAGCTTTATGTCATAAAGCTCTAGGCCCTTTTCGCAAAGGTCTTCTTTAATAATGGCAGATATCTTTCTAGTAAGATCTGTTAGTATCTTATATTCCTTTTTAGTCATTATATTTAGCATTTCCAAAGCCTCATCTGTTATTAAGGGGTCTCCTCTTTCATCATCCTTAAGGGTAACCTCCACATATCCGTTGAGGGATTGGCCTTCCTTAGCATATAGACCATAGCGCCTTATAAAGCTTCCAACTGCCCTATATCGGCAGATTACCTCTACTCCTTTACCAAAGGGCTTGGCAGGTAGAACTTTCATAGTGTTGTCGTCAATATTAGCTTCTAAATAGTGAGTAGGAATGTTGAGGCTATTTAGTTTTTCAAAGAAATACTTGCTAAGCTTAAGTCCAGCCTTACCTGCTCCTTCAATAGTAAGTCCAACTGTATTAGCACCTGGGTCAAACACTCCATCTGTTCCTGTCACATCATCCTTAAACTTCAATAGATAATTTCCATCCCCTAGCAGATACACATTTTTTGTCTTACCCTCATACACCAAATGCATGCTTATCACCTCATACTTTTATTCTTTAAAACCCCTACCTGATCTATCAAAAGCTAATGCTTAAATTTCAAAGAAAATAAATAGCCCGGTCAGGTAGGTAAGCGAAACCTACCCGACTGGGCTTTTCTCCCTTCGGTGTAATGCCAAATAGGCATTTGTACCGCTTGGACCAGACGAGAATTAATCTCCGGAACCCTAGGTACACTTTCGCTCATAGCAAAGTGATTTACGGTCACTTTGTAGAGACGTTCCAACCATATTATGGAACTTATATGAGCTAAACTATTAATTTGTATACCTTAATCATAACATATACTTTTTCTTTGTCAATACATTTTATTAATTAGTTTGTTTTTCCACCTTGTGTACATGTAGCAACTCATGGTTATCTTTCAACATGTTTTCAAATAGATATTTTATTGCAGGATTTTCTTCTGAGCTCTTAACATAGGAGGATTTATCCAATCTGTAAAGGCCCTTTGCTCTCTTTTCTCTAATTTCTTTTGTCATTGGAATAGGTTGCCCTCCTCCAGCTATACATCCTCCTGGGCAGGCCATTACTTCCACTAAGTGGTATTCCTTTTCTCCAGACTTAATGCTGTTGATTAGCTTTTCTGCATTCTTTAATCCATGTACTACAGCTACTTTTATTTCCTTACCACCTATGTTAAAGCTTGCTTCCTTAATGTTTTCTAATCCTCTTACATCCTTGAACAATACCTCTTTGTCCATGTTATCAGGTTTGTCTTCTAAAAGGCTTGTCACTACTGCTTCTGCAACTCCACCAGTTGATCCAAATATTACACCAGCACCACTAGCTAATCCAAAAGGCATGTCAAAGGATTCTTCCTCTAGCTCATCAAATACTATTCCTGCTTCTTTTATCAACATTGCCAACTCCTGAGTAGTAATAACTAATTCTACATCTCTTACTCCATCCACCTTAAACTCTTCTCTAGCAGCTTCTGCTTTTTTAGCTGTACATGGCATGATTGAAACTACTACTGTTTCTTTTCCTTCTTCTCTATCCTTTTCCTTGTAGTATTCTCTAATTACAGAGCCAAACATCTGCTGTGGAGATTTGCATGTGGATATATTATCTAGCATATCTGGGAATCTGTTTTCAGCAAACTTAACCCATCCTGGACAACAAGAAGTAAATAGAGGCAAATTCTTTCCTTCACTAAGCCTTTCAATAAACTCTCTTCCTTCTTCTACTACAGTCATATCTGCCCCAAAAGCTGTATCATATACCTCATCTACTCCCATCTTCTTTAGAGCAGCCACTATCTTACCAATAGTAATATCTCCAGGTTCAAGGCCAAATTCCTCTCCTAATGCAACCCTAACAGCTGGTGCTATTTGAGCTACTACTCTCTTGTTCTTATCAAATACTAAATTCCAGAATTTATCAGTTTCGTTCTTAATAGCAATAGCTCCAGTAGGACAAATAGCTCTACATTGACCACAATCAATACAGTGGGTTTCTGCAATTGGCTTGTCGAAGGCTGTAGCTACCTTCATTTCAGAACCTCTATAAGCAAAACTTAAAGCTCCAACGCCTTGTATCTCTTCACACATTCTGACACAATCGCCACATAGAATACACTTATTTGGATTCCTTACAATAGCTAAGCTGCTATCGTCTACAGGTTCTTTTTCAGATAAGCTGCCAAATCTAATGTTCTTTATTCCAAACTTAACAGCTAAATCCTGTAATGTACAAGCCCCTGTCTTTTCACAGGTAGTACAGTCTCTATCATGGTTAGCTAGTAATAGCTCCAATATATTTCTTCTATATCTTAAAAGCCTTGGAGTTTGAGTATATATTTCCATTCCATCTTTAGGTATTGTAGAGCAGGAAGTAAGTATCTTACCGTATTTGTCCTCTACAATACACATTCTACATGCACCATAAACGCTTAGCTCTGAGTGGAAACAAAAGGTTGGTAACTCTATACCTGCTTTTCTAACTACTTCCAATACGTTCTTTTCCCCATCAAATTCAACTTTCTTTCCATCTATGATCATCGTGCCTTTCATCTTCTTATACCTCCTTTATAGCAGTAAATGGACAAGCTTCCATACAAGCTCCACATTTTATACACTTGCTTTGATCGATCTTAAATACTTCCTTAACTTTTCCGCTAATTGCACCAACAGGACATGTTCTGCTGCACTTACTGCATCCCTTACAAAGCTCTGGATCGATTTCTATAACTCTAAGCTTAGTACAAGTCTTTGTAGGACACTTCTTATCTACTATATGAGCAATATATTCATCTCTAAAATACCTAATAGAAGATACTACAGGATTTGCTGCAGATTTTCCAAGACCACAAAGAGCAGTATTAGTTATAGTATCTGCTAATTCTTCCAATAAGTCTAAGTCTTTCATTTCGCCTTTTCCTTCAATGATCTTGTCTAGTATCTGAAGCATTCTCTTAGTTCCTTCTCTACAAGGTATACACTTTCCACAGGATTCATTTTGAGTGAAGTTCATAAAGAATCTTGCAACTGAAACCATACAAGTATCCTCATCCATTACTACCATTCCACCAGAACCAATCATTGCTCCAACGTCTTTTAATGAGTCAAAGTCTAGAGGCATATCCAAATGCTCTTCTGTTAAACATCCACCAGAAGGTCCTCCAATTTGAACAGCCTTAAACTTCTTACCTCCCTTTATGCCTCCTCCGATATCGAATATGATTTCTCTTAAATTTGAACCCATGGGCACTTCTATTAATCCAGTGTTGTTTACATTACCACTCAATGCGAAGGCCTTAGTACCTGGGCTGCCTTCTGTACCAAAGGATTTAAACCAATCTGCTCCTTTTGATATGATGTGTCTAACATTTGCAAAAGTCTCAACGTTATTCATTACAGTAGGCTTGTCCCAAAGTCCCTCTTCTACTGTTCTCTTAACCTTTACCTTTGGCATACCTCTTTCCCCTTGGATGGATGCCATTAGGGCGCTACCTTCACCACATACGAAGGCACCTGCTCCTTTATTTATGTGAATATCAAAGGATAATCCAGTTCCTAATATGTTTTCTCCTAATAATCCAATTTCTCTAGCTTCCTCTATTGCCTTTGAAAGCCTTTGTACAGCCAATGGATATTCTGCTCTTACATATATATATCCTTCTGTAGCTTTAGTAGCATAAGCAGCTATTATCATGCCCTCAATTACGCTATGAGGATCCCCTTCCATTATGCTTCTGTCCATGAAAGCTCCTGGGTCTCCTTCATCTCCATTGCAGACTACATATTTTACATCTGATTGGTAAGAAAGAACTTGAGACCACTTCTTGCCAGCAGGATATCCTCCGCCTCCTCTTCCCCTTAAATTGGAGTCAAGGACTTCTTTACATACTTGTTCAGGAGTCATTTCCTCCAAAGCTTTAACTAAAGCTGCATATCCATCATTTGCTATGTACTCTTGTATTGACTCTGCATCTAAGTGTCCACAGTGTTCTAAAACAATTCTTGTTTGCTTCTCATAAAATGGAATGGATTCCTGTGTCCTGTATAGTTCACCATTAAATCTATACATTAATCTTTCTACAGGTCTATCATTTAATATAGTTTCTTCTACAATCTCCTGACAGTCTTCAGGTTTTACTTTTATATAAAGATATCCACCTGGTTCTATTCTTACTAATGGCCCTTTTTCACAGAAACCATGACATCCACTCTTTTTAACTCCAACACCTTCTGCTTCCTTTTCTAAGTCAACTTCTGCAAGTATTCCTTTTTCCTTTATTATCCTCTTGAATTCCTCATATATATCAATAGATCCACCAGCAACGCATCCAGTACCACCACAAACGATTATCTTCTTGTATTGTTTATCTAGGGACTTCCTGTAAACATCTCTTATTCTCTTAAATTCTTCTATGCTATTAATTCTCATCGCCTTGTCCCTCCTTCAGATGCCTTATTATTTCTACTGCCTTATCTGGAGTCAATTCCCCATAAACTGTATCATTTATATTCATTACAGGCGCTAAGCCACATGCCCCTAAGCAGGATACAGTTTCTACTGTAAATAGCAAATCATCAGTTGTAGTTTTTCCCTCTGTAAGAGATAGTTCCTTTCTTATAGCCTCTAAAACAGGTATGGATTTCTTAACATGGCAAGCTGTTCCATCGCAAATCTTAATTAAGTATTTCCCTTTTGGATTTAAAGAGAAGTTCTCATAAAATGTGGCAATCCCAAATAGCTTTGCTGGACTTATATCCATCTTCTCTGAAACATATTCTAGTACGTCTATTGGTAAATATCTAAACTCTTTCTGTATTTCCTGCAATATTGTGATTATGGAAGACTGGTTCTTACCGTAAAGTTCAAGCACTTCATCTACCTTTTCCATCTTCTCCTTTGCAATCATATTGATCCTCCTCTATATTCGTAGTAAACTAGCCGACAATAAGATTATATCAATCTAAAAAATTTTGTCAATTATTTAACAATAAATTTGATAATTTTTATAGATACTGATATCACAAATATATAACATCTATTATGATACGTTGCCTACCATAAAGTCCAAAATCATGTAATAATTCCAACGTCAACAAAATAAACATTTAATAGCTATATCTTGAAGGGGGGATTTAATGCTGAAAGATAGAGAATTTGTAGAATTATCATTGGAATTAAACTTATTCTTCTTAAGGATTATCAAGGAACACATGATATTTACAGAAATCAGCCTTCCAATAAAGGAAAGCCATCTCATTTTAGAAGCAGATAATTTTAAATTGTCTTTTGAATCCCTTTTGAAGGAAGCTACAAACTTATCAAAGGGAAATATAAGCAAAGATGCCTTAAAATCCAATGAATTTGTAACCCCATATACCCTAGATGCAGAAATTAAGCTAGAATCTCTATTTGGTGCTTGCATAAATAAGGATATAACCAAGGAACAGCTCAACCTAACTAATGTGAATGAAGCTCACTATAATCCCATTGAAAAGCAAGTCTACGATCTAAACAATCGCATTATCAATCTGCTCATGGATGCTATCAAATACAACGAAGAACTGTTGGACGGAATGTTAAACTGTAAACTGGCTACATTCATATATCCTGAAATGTTAGACCATCTATTAAGAGAAGCTAAGTTCTATATGGAGATTTTGCTAGATTTACAAGAAAAAACAGCTTCCAAAAAGGATATAATAGAAAAGCAGATATTCTGGAATCATATAATGGAAGAACATGCTCAATTTATAAGGGGATACTTGGATCCATCAGAAGAAAAGCTAATGAAGGAGGCTAACAGCTTTGCTGAAACCTTCAAAAAGCTTCTTGAAGAGACAAAGAAAGCTGATAAAAAGGATTTAGAAAAAATTACCGAGAAAAATCTAAAAGCCACAATGGACTTTAAAGAATTCAAGAAAAATGGCGTTGAAGGTTTATTAAAATGTGAAATAAAGGGATTGTTAAATCCTCTATTAGCAGACCATGTGTTAAGGGAAGCTAATAGGTATATTAGGTTGCTGGAAGATTATTTGAAGAGAATTGAGAAATAGGGGATATTGGATATTACTATAGCTAATATATAAAGCAAGCCCGACTTTGGAGAAATTTAAAGAAAGCATCCCACGAAGGAAAATAAATAGATTTGTAATTTAAGTGTAAGGGATTTTGCAAATGGATTTTCTGAAGTGGGATGCTTTCTAAATTTTGGTTCACAATTACTCCCATTCAATAGTTGCAGGTGGTTTGTTGGTAATATCATATACTACCCTATTTACTTTTGGTACCTCACTGACTATCCTATTTGATACTTTTTCTAGCACTTCAAGAGGTATTTTAGCCCATGTAGCAGTCATGGCATCTACGCTGTTTACTGCTCTAAGTATTATGGTGTAATTATAAGTTCTTTCATGGTCTTGTACCCCTACAGATTTCATATCAGGAATTATAGCAAAATACTGCCATATATTCTGGTTTAACTTGGCTTTTTCAATTTCTTCTCTGAATATGTAATCTGCTTCTCTTAATATATCCAGTTTTTCCTCAGTAACTTCTCCAAGAACTCTTACTCCAAGTCCTGGACCAGGGAAAGGCTGTCTACTCACTATCTCTTCAGGGATTCCAAGTAGCCTTCCTACTTCTCTTACTTCATCCTTGAAAAGCTGTCTTACTGGCTCTATTAGTTTAAAATCCATATCTTCAGGCAATCCGCCTACGTTGTGATGGCTTTTTACTATTCTGTTGCCTTCTACTCCAGATTCGATTACATCTGGGTAAATGGTTCCCTGTACTAAGAACTCAATGCCAGTAAGCTTGTTCTTTTCTTCTTCAAATACTCTTATAAACTCTTCTCCGATAATCTTTCTTTTCCTTTCTGGGTCATTTACTCCCTTTAACTTACTTAAGAATCTGTCCTTTGCGTCTACTGTTATGAGATTCATATGAAACTTCTCTTTGAAAGTATTTATAACCTGTTCCTTTTCATTTTTTCTAAGCAATCCGTGGTCTACAAATACACATACTAGATTATCACCAATAGCTTTGTGAACTAAAACTGCAGATACAGAGGAATCAACTCCACCAGATAAAGCACATAGGGCTTTTTTGTCGCCTACAGTCCTCTTTATCTCTTCTATAGTGTTTTCTACGAACTCATTCATATCCCAACTTTTATCACAGTTACATACTTTAAATAGGAAGTTGTCGATTATATATTTTCCATCAGTTGAAGTTTCAACTTCTGGATGGAATTTAACTCCATATATTTTGCTATCTTTTTTCTCTACGGCCACTATTTTACTTTCTAATTCTGCAATTTTATCAAAGCCTTCGGGAATGGAGTCAAAGAAATATTCCTTATCCAATAAAAGATTTAGGTTTTCATCCATCCCATTAAATAAAAGACTTGTTCTATCAACTTTTACAGATTCAAAATCATATTGACCAGTAGATTTAGTTGACTTACCTTCATAAGCCAACTCAATTAACTTTGTAGCAGAACCAATAGCCATAACCGGAATATTCAACTGGAATATATCTGTCTTTAATTCAGAAAGAGCATTCTCTTCATCTCCAACGACTATTATCCCTTCAACTTTTTTCAAATCAATTTGTTGTAGGGGGTAGTCATAAGGAAATATTTCACAGTATACTTTACTCTGTCTAATCCTCTTTCCTAAATCCTTACTAAACTTTGAACCTAAATCCATTATTATTATCAAACTCAATTCCCCCTTACCTTCTACTGTAATTAGGAGCTTCTTTAGTTATATAGATGTCATGAGGATGGCTTTCAATTAAAGATGCATTAGTTATCTTTATGAATTTAGCTTTTTCATGCAACTCCTCAAGGTCTTTTGCCCCAACATATCCCATTCCAGCTTTTAATCCACCAATTAGTTGGAAAACCACATCTCCCAATGGTCCTCTATAGGGAACTCTTCCTTCTACTCCCTCAGGAACATACTTCTTAGTATTTTCTTGGAAATACCTATCACTGCTTCCTGCTTTCATAGCAGATAAAGAGCCCATTCCCCTGTATACTTTAAATCTTCTGCCTTCATAAAGCTCTTCTTCTCCAGGGCTTTCCGCTGTTCCAGCAAAGAGAGAACCTATCATAACTGAACTTGCTCCAGCTGCTAAAGCCTTTGTAATGTCTCCAGAGTACTTGATTCCTCCATCTGCAATTATAGGTATACCATATTCCTTACCAGCCTTTGCACAGTTTATAATAGCAGTTATTTGAGGTACTCCTACACCTGTAACTACCCTAGTTGTACATATGGAACCAGGTCCAATTCCAACCTTTACTGCATCTGCACCAGCTTTAATCAATTCTACAGTTCCTTCATAAGTTGCCACATTTCCTGCTATTAGCTGAAGGTCTGGATATTCTCTCTTGATCTTTTTAACTGTTTCTATTTCTCCTTTTGAATGGCCATGAGCT
>ENA-OWPA01001126-OWPA01001126.1-bioreactor-metagenome-genome-assembly--contig:-NODE-1126-length-20727-cov-41.332397_pt1 | contig 20727 bp, 35 predicted proteins | sample MGYA00238139_ERZ651803 | MGnify/ENA primary metagenome ERZ651803 (study PRJEB26909, sample SAMN07631231) | bioreactor metagenome | isolation source: Switchgrass digestor | place: USA: Dartmouth... | reverse complement strand
AATTTATTTGTACCACTATACGAACAATTAATTTTGACTTCCACATTATCAGCATTAATAATGTTTTTTATCGCTTGTCTTGCTTGATACCCAACTTTTTCATTATGTTTTAATCCGTCTAATTCTTCAATAGTCACGATACTTATATAAATTTTTTTATAATTACTAAAATTAAAATTAGGGGAGAGAATCGCATTAGTATCCACAAATACTGTCTCATATTGCATAAACACGTTCCCTTCGTTAGCATTTGTTGAAAGCCAACATCAGCCTAAATATTTCTTATACTCTCGCAATACACTATCTTCCACATATCTATACCTTTTTGACTTGCTATAATTCTTACTATACTTGCTAAATTTGATATAGCCGAGTTTTTGTAATTCCTTAAAAAGTTCTTTGCTTATTTTTACCAAAGATATACTCCTTTCGTATGAAATAGGGTAGGGTAGAGGTGCTATCATATCGACAGTACACACCCTATGCTTTATTAGCTCCACATTTTGATTGGTTGTGGTTTAACTAAAATATTATATTAATAATTTGTTCTTCCTATTCTGATAAATAAAAATTGAAAAAATCTCTAAAGTTGTTGATTTTACTGTATTTCATGCAGGTTTGCAGGATTTTCTAAACCATGTGAAAATTGTTTCTTTTTATTATAATACCTTTTGCATCTTTGCTTATTTAATTCAGCATCTCGTTCCTTCCGACAACTACTGCAATATTTTCTACGGTTTGATGTTTGCTTAATTGGTATGCCACATTGTATACAATGTATTATTTTATCATTATACTTAAACCCCCGAAATTTTCTTATATAATTTCTAAAATATCCTGTCAAACTCTTACAAAAATATTTGATTATATAATTATCTTCACTCCATCCATCTACATTAATTCTCAAATCCCAACCGTACTTTTTTTCATATTCTTCTACAGATATATAATTATTAAATATTCTTTCAATAAAAGAATTAACTAATTTTTTATAATCACTCCATTTCATTTTTATTTTTTTATTAATGCTTTTTTGCTTAATTTCTTCTGCTTTTTTAATAGCATTTTCTATAGTATTCTTTATCTCATTAAAATTAAAATCGCTATTTTCTTTAATTAAATTTATAATTTTAAAATACTCTTTTTTTGGAGTAAATAACAAGGTATAATATTCTTTTGCATAATATACATCTTTGTCAAATAGATACCCGTATATATTATTGATATGTATTCTTATATAGTCTATAGAATCCAATTTATTTTTATAATAACTTTTACAAACAGTATATTCCAATTTGTTAAACTTATTAAACAGATTAATTAAATCTTCTCTATAATTGAGAGCTTTTTCATTAACTTTGTATGTTGAATACTTTCTATATTTTTTATATTTACATTTGCTTTTCCATAAAAGTTCAAGAAAGTTATTTAATATTTCTTTTTTTCTTACTTCATCAGAATCTCTATATTCATCTAAAATTTCATTTAAAAACAATTAACCACCTCACAAGTTAATTTCTATTAATTTATAATATTTACCTAAAAACTCATATGTATCGTTTTCTTTTTGGTCAACTTCTATAATTTTATACTGTTTGTAATTATTAGAATTATTTCTCAAATTTTTCAGCATTATATCTCCAAAACAATACCAGCACAAAACTTTATCTTGACTTATTGATGAATATGCAACCTTAATACAATAATTAGCAAGATGCTCAATATCTAAGGCAATTTCTAGCAATCTTTTCCTATATTGCTCAAAAATCACATCTAAATATTCTTCATAATTTTCTTTATCTAATGCTGTTTTAAAGTCATTTTTAAATTCATTATATATTGATTTTATCTTTTTAATTATATGCTTGTTTGATAAGTCATAATTATTATTTATTAATAAGTGTCCAGTATTAGTAACTTTCCTATCCCAAATTATATTATGTTTTTCCCACTGACATATATACTCACACAATTCATTAAGTGGGGAAGGGGACTTATAAGCATTATATGGTATTCTATTTTCCACATCGTTTTCTTTATTAATCATTTTTATTCTATTATAGACATTGAGTTTTTGTGGATAATTATAAAGTAAAAAATACGGTAATTTCTTTAAATATTTTCTTAAACTTCTATTAATAACCCAACGAAATCCAGTTTTAACATAATCAATTTCTTTCCCTTGATATACTCTTAATAAAGATACATTATCTGAATTTATTTTTTGCCAAGTTTTATCTTCTGTATATTGATTTAAGATAGAAGTTGCAATATTTGTAATTTCACCAATACGATTATCTCTGCTGTTACATTCATATTCCACTATATTATCTTGATTATAATCAACTTCTTTTACAGATTTTTTATCATCTATATCTACAACAATAGGTTTATCAATTTTAGAATTAACTATTATTGGGTTATAGCATAAAAATACTGAATCTCCATCTTCGTCCATACCGCCTTGTTGCGGCATAGACAAATCATACATATTTATCATGCACACATCTTGATCTTTAAAATATTCAAAATATTTTTTAGTAATATCATTATTTACAATTTTAACCCTATTTACTTCTGAAGGATCTACCAATGGACTTCTAAAAGATAAACACTCTCCAAATGGTATAGTGTTACAATAAAACTCTCCTGCACCTAAACATCCTTTAACATCTAAACCAGCACTATATTCAAGATAACCTATAATATCTCCAACTACAATATGATAAAATCCTTCAACATAGATTTTCCCATATTTTATTTGAGTAATTGTTTTGTTTAATTTACGTCTAAGCATATTTTTTATACAAGGGTCTTTAAGCATCTGGTCATTAATTAATATCGCTTCTACATATTTACTGTTTACAGAATCAACATTATTATCATAAATACCTAAAAATTTCAATGTATAAAACTTGTTACCCTTAATTATTTTTTCTAATAAGTCAGTAGAGTATTTTGCAACATTGATAATTTTACCCCAATTGCTTTCATCAAGTATATCATATTTGTTCTCTCTGTTTTTAAAACGTTGAATGTATTTATTATTCCATAAATCTAAACATTGAAGGTATTGGTAATTAAATTTATTATATAAATTTATATCACTTTTATGATGACTATATTTACTAATGCCTAATTTGTAACCATACCGATTAAGTCTATTTATATATTCATTCCATGCATTGTTTCCAAATTTATTTTTAAAAATATCATAAGCTTTCCACATAGACACATTCCAAATACAGTCAATATCTTCTACTTTATGTACTACGCCAAATACATCTTTTATTTCGGTAATACCTAAATCTCGATATATTTCTTTTATTGGTGCTTCTATACTTATTCCTTTTAAAAACGGAAGTCTCACTTGATAAGCAATTGGGGTATAATGTTTCATTCCTACTGCACTATTAAATAGTTCGCTCATTTCTTTTGTATGTACCCCAAATCCATCAAACGGCGATAGTTTAATATCATGATAACCTTCTTCTATTACTTTTTGGTTTTTATATACTTTTACCTCTCCTGTATCTTTATCAATATATTCTTTATCTTTTTCTACTACATACCTTACGTACTGTTGCGGAAGTATTTTTTTATATTCATCAACTAAAACAATGTTTGGTAATTTGCTTTCTATAAACTGGCAAGCACTAAAAATAAGACAACGATAACTTTCATATTTAGAAACTACACATTTATCAATTTCTACACCAAGTTGACTGCGTTCCATCATTTCGTTATAAAATTCTTTATCAATAAAAACCGTTATGCCATCTTTTGCCTGAGAAGCAGACTTACCAAAACGTACATAATGCTTTGAATTATATTTAAAGCCATGTCTTAGTAAATATTCTAACTGTGGTTTACGTTTTTTATTATACTTTGCTTCAACAAGAATCAATTCGTTTATTTTTTTTGTATCATAACCCCTAATCAAACTCAACTGTCTAAATAAAGGCGTATCTTGTTGCCTTACAATATACTTGTATTCATCTTCTAAATTTATATGTACATCATAATCTGATTTAATTATATCTTGAATTTTTATTTTGACAATATCATAAAGTCTTATCAAACGCATCATCCTCTTTTATTTATGATTTAATAAATATACTAAAAACAAGAACAATATAATTAATGTTAAATACATACTAAATGTTCCTGATGAAAACAACAACAATAGCAAGATAAAGAGTATACTACTTAGTACAAAACTATTCGTGGCACATAATATAATTGTAAATACCAATACAGCTAATAGCAAATATATTCCTCCAATCTAAATAGGGCAGGGAGTAAGTTACTATAATAGCATATTTTTATATTAATATTTTAAATAATCTTTTATTTCGGAAATTGCTAACATACAATTCATTAATCCTACAAACATATAAAACAAAAACATTTTTAAATTTGAAGTATATTTATAAGCTGACATCATGGCACAAACAAATCCGATAATACATATACTTCCAACAAACAAGTGCATAAACCTTTTCATAAGTGTATGTTCTCTATCTTTTTTACCATTTGGCAATATTCCACTTCTCATACAATACATCCCTAAATTTCTAATGAATCAATGTCTTTTCTTATTTCGGCAAAATATTCTTTACGACATTCGCTATCACAAAATCTATCTAAACTGTTTTCGTCTAATTTTTTACCACATTTGATACAATACGTTGTTTTAATAGGTGTTACTATCACATTCCCATTATTGTCCAATTCCATTATATATGAACTCTTGTATGACATCTATTATGCCTCCTGTTTTTACATTGGTATCAATATATATTTCTAACATAGTTTCTGTGTTATTAAATAATACACTTTCTAAACATTCTCCATCTATATGCCAGCAATATATACCAAAATCATCTTTATCAAGATATAGTTCACCTATTTCGTCAAATAATGTTCTTGTATTTGAGTCAATCACAATAGATAGAGTAGGAGAGTTGCTATAATATATTTTGTTCAATAATTTAGTTAAATTTATTTTGTCTATTATGTATTCTCCTTCATCGTTCATTGTTAATTTACCATATACATCTAATCTCATAATGAAAACCTCCAATATTATATTAATATTTTATCTATTAAATTTAACAATTAATTTTTTCACCTCTTCGCTGGCTGTCTTCATTTGTTCTTCAATTTCACCAATTAAAATACGCTTTACGTCATTAATGCTATTTAAAATTTCAGTTTTAGCTTCTTGAAAAGTTAAGATTTCTTTTTTACCAATTTTTTCTGTAGAAAATTTCCTTACAAGATAATCTAATACGTGATCCCATGAAGTAAAATACTTATAATTACCATATGTACATTCACCAGTTTCTTTATTATTTCCTACTACTTCTTCCAACGTTAAACAATCAGTTTCTACTCTTAATCTTAGACTATCATTGATTGTTATATATCCTTTTTGAGATTCTTTTCTCTTCACAACCTGTCCAGGTTTCCTTCCTCTAGGCATAATATATTAACCCCTTTCTTAAAACCTTCGTACGCTTAAACATTTTATTTTAGACAAATTATTTTTAATAAGTAATAATTTTATATTAATAGTTTATAAAAATTATCTAAATTAATTTGTATTAATTATGCATCACCTTCTTTCTTTATAGATTAGACAGAAGCTAATAATGTCTAACTCTAATTGTATTATAGCAAACAAATGAAAATATGTCAACAATTTTATATTAATATTTTATAAATTTTCGTTATTTAACCAATGAATCAATAATTCACGCATACGCCTGCTTGGAATATATAAATTAATTGGCTTATTATCTCTTATAGCAGAACGCCAAATGAATTGTAACATTTCAGATAAAGCATACAAGTCTTGATTTATGGTGATGTTATATTGATTAAAATAACCTTCATAATCAGGGCTTGTATATCTATTGCAACAATATACAACTGTATTGCAATTTTTATATTCATTAGTTGCCTTTGTATTACAAGAAACAAATGATTTTGTATATCCTTTTCCTTTTAAATATTTTTGTTCTGATTTAAAGGTTGTCCATATTATTTCATTGCTTTTACTTTTTGTTATGTTTCGTAAATAATTATATATATTATTTTTTAACTTAGCTTTTAAATCTTTATTTTTCTTAAACCAATTTAAAGATAGTGCATTATGTTTATCGCCAATATTATTCAATTGTCCTTGATATATATTCATTAAATTTTTATATTGTTCTTTATTGTATGGTTTTTTATTATCATAAGGAACTAAGTTAAAATCTTCAATTACATATTTATCATAAGAAACATTATGCATATCAAAATAATATTTCAAATACGAAGCATCAAAAAGATATGTCATTATAAATATTTCTTTGAAACTTAGAAAAGATTCAATATTAAAATTCCATACTAACAATTGTACCTTTTTAGTCTTTTTTAATTCAACTACAGTACCATTTTTGCATAAGGTTTTCCATTCAGATAGTTTACCATCATATTCATCATCTATCCATTCAACTATATGATTTTCATTAACTCTAATTTTATTAGTGTCTATTAACATTTCATAATCTTTTCTATTAATTTCTTTAATGTCTACAACATCTAATGCTTCATCAAGTATTAATATATACTCTCCAGAAGCAATTAAATCTATAGTTTCACTTGTAGACATTTTAAATAATGCATGAGTTGTGGCTATATTATAATCATTAACTAACAAAGTATGTAATGAATCAAGCTTGCCCTCGCCAAGATGTTTAGGTTCTCTGAACCTTCTTTCATAATACCATTTAGTATGTGGACAATCTTCTGTTCCTTCTCCAATCAATCTTTTAATTTCATTCAAGTATGGAGTTATATATATAAATTTTTTATCTTTGTTCTCATACATGTAATTAAAACTCCATGTTGATTTACCAGAACCCATAATAGAATCAATAATATGAATTTTGTTTTTCAAATAAATACCTCCTTGTTGCATAATTTTTCAGAACTAAAAATCGTTTCTGGAAAAACTACTTCCAGAACATTTCCTAAAAACCTCGATAATACTACATTTCAGAAATATTTTCGTAAAGAGAAAGAGTTCTAAAATATTATTTTTATATTAATATTTTTAAATAAATAAACAGTATATCATCACCTCTAATTATATTATATACCAAAGAGAAAATATGTTAATATTATATTTATAATTAATCCCCCTATGAGGGGGAAGCGAAGGACGATAGTCCTGAAGCATAGGGGGTGGTATAAATAATCTAACATACTATAAGCAACCTGAAAAAATATTATTAATAACCAATACATAATTTATTAATCTTTTTCTTTATAGTATCTTTCCTAGCATGAGTATATATTCCTGTTGTAGAAATACTACTATGTCCAAGCTGATTCTGTAGTTCAGGTAGAGTAAGTATATTATTTTCTACAATAGTAGAAGCATAATTATGCCTTAACTGATGTGGTCTAATCTTATTTTTAGGTGTGCTATAGTAGTCAAAAATATTATTTATAGTCTCTGGACATAATTTATTACCACGTTCAGACACAAATAAATATGGACTATCCTTATACCTAGATTTATTTCTGTCTACAAGATAATTTCTTAATATTTCCACAACCTTATCAGTTAATAATACAGTTCTTTCTTTATTGCCTTTACCTATAACTATCATTTCATTATTTTCTAAATCAATATTCCTAAGAAGGAGATTACAACATTCCGACCTTCTTATACCTGTGTTAGCTATAAGAAAAATAATTGCTATATTGCGTGATTTATAATCAGCATCCTTAGTTAATACTCTTTCAAGAAATTTTTCTACTTGTTTAGCTGTTACATCAGTTGGATTACCTTTACTCTGTTGTTTTATAAAATCTTCTTTTAGTACATAAATACCATCTACTTGTTTAGTTGATAAAAGATATTCATTATATTGTTTTAATGAACTTAATTTTCTATTTATAGTAGATGTACTACCAGTAAGAGAATTCTTATACTTTAGTATATTTTCTCTTGTTAGTGTAGGATATTGTTTAAAGTATTGTTCCAAATCAGATATATATGATGATATAGTATTTTCTGACTTAGAACAGGATATAAGATAATTTTTAAATTCATTCAAATTAACCATATAAACATCTCCTTTTTAGTTATTTTCTTTAATAATATATTACTATTTTTTATTACGATAGTCAATAGGAAAATGAAAATTTTTTATATTTGTATTATGTATCGTAATTTTACTGTGTTAGTTATCTATAAATGCTTATTTTATAAGGGTTTGATGTGTGTTATATATGCTTTAGTACGAATACTAAAAAATACATTCGATAAATACTAAACATTAAACCTTTAGAAATATTGATATTACTAGGTTTGAAGGATTATGGCATAGATATATAAGTGTAAAATTGAAATATTTGTGATGTTGTGAAATACGCATAAATACTGGATTTGTTCGATAGATGTACGATTGATTTTTAGTGGATTTGTAATGAATCGGTAAAAATTTTGTGGATAGAGAGATGGAAGTGCTACCCTGACTTACTGACGAAAAACTAACTAAAATTTTGTAAACATACCCATAGTGAAGATAGTATTGCTTACATAATATTAATTATATAGTGAATGATAAATATAGCTTAAAATCAGGAATAAAGCAGGCTTGACGCAGGATGCAGGAATAAAGAATGATAGCAGCCATGGGCGGAATGGTAGCCAGGTATTTTTTTATTCTTTGGTCAGGGTGTCAGGAATTCAGGATGCAGGAATTCAGGAGTCAGGGGTCAGGGGCGGAATATTGGTCAAGGTCAGGGGTAGTTAACAATCGAATAACAGAGCGGCGACGGGTGAACAATTTAAACTGTATATAATCTATATATACAGTATGTACAGTGGTATATAATTTCAAAATATAGCTTAAAAATATATATAAAGTAGTAGAAGTATAGTAAAATAAAGCTAAAAATAATATAAAAGTAGTGAATAAATATTTATATAAATTATAAAAATAATATTGACTATATTAATATGTTATGATATTATATAGATATAGTAATATAATATTATAAGGAGGTAGTAAAAATGTTAAAAATTGATTCTAAAAAATTTAATTTTAGCTTTTTTTTAAGCGACAGAAAAAAAGTAAAATCACTTGAAGAAGGCGCTAAGATTTACGGAGGAGCAACTCAATTCGACGACGGCATATACAGTAATTATTCTAAGAGTGAATACATAAAAATAAACAAAAATATAAATAATATTAGTTTATTCGTGCCGTCAACTTTTGACGTTAACAAGTATATAAACAATAAATATTATGTAAATTATTGCTATAATAAGATAAAAAGCTTATATAGCAATAATAATATAAAATATTATGATACTAAAGGTAGCTGGTTTAGTGAGGATTTACAAAAAGTAGTAATAGAAGATATAACAATAATTACTCTTGAATTAAATACAATAACAGAAGTCGATATAATAAACTTTATTAATTTAGCAGCTTGGATTAAACAGGAAATGCAGCAAGAAGGCGTTAGCATAGCAATAAATGCAGCACTTGCAATTGTTTGAAGAGGCTTAAAGCCTCTTTTTTTTATGTTTTTATATTGACAACATTAATATATTATGATATTATATATATAGATAGTAAATATAATATTATAAGGAGGTTGATACAATGTGGATAACTGATATAATTAACAAGAATAATAAAACATACGCAACAAACAAAGAAGCATTTGAAGATGCAATAAAAATAATTACAGATTGGGCAACAAATAATAAAGTTAATGCTTATTTATATCATAGTACAGTTAGTAAACGTGCAAATTACAACAGAGTATTAAGCATAATAACACAATCAGGCAGAGGATATCATTATAAATTAACAATACATCATTTTAGCGATGGTTTTGTACCATCATTAAAAAGGCTTAGTGCTAGTGGATATAGCTATAATAGCTTAGAATATTTAAACATTGCCTTTAAATTTTATGATGATGATCCAGCTTAAGCGAGGCTTTAAGCCTCTTTTTTTTATGCAATTATACCAGACCGATTAATTACCATTATATTACATAACAGTAAATAATATGAATAACAGAATTGTAAAATAATTCCACTTATAAATAAAAAAAATACTATTGACAGTATAACAGAGTTTATGTTATAATATAAATATAAAATGAATATTGAAAAAAAATTAATAAGGAGGTATAAAAATGACTAAAAGAGAGAGAGAAGATATAATTTATATAATAAGCAAATTATACGACGACGTTCACAATCAGTATAAAAAAGCTGGTTATGACTTCAAATTTATAAAAGATAATAAAATTGATAAAATAGTGAAGATATATAAAACATATAACAAAAATAAAATAAGAGAAATATATAATAATGCGATAAAAGATATAACACAACTGCAAACAGATTTGGCAATACATAAATTAAGACAACAAAACATAATATAACTTTTATTTAAAGCCTGTAAAGGCTTTATTTTTTTACTTATATATAGCAATTTAAAGCATATAACATAAAAAAATAAAATAATAATATAATTTTTTAAAATTACTATTGACAATATTAATAAAGTATGATAATATATACATAGAAAACAAATTATAGAAATAGAAAGGAGTAGGAGTCAAAACAAAGATTTTTTAAAATTAGTGTTGACAGTGTAAAAAATATATGATATAATAAAAATATAAAATAAATAAGTAAAAAATAAAATAAAGGAGGTATAAAAATGTTTAAAAACAAAAACACAGGCATTATATTGACTGACGAAGAATACAGACAGCTAAGAGAAAGAGAAGTTGTTAATTTTTGGAATGAATTAACAACAGAGGAGAAGGAAGAGTGGGGAAGTTTTGAAAAATTCAAAGAAAAAGATTTTTCGATGTATCCTGATCCTGATTTTGAATATATCGAAGAAGAATAAATTTTATTTATTTTATTTAAAGCCTTTATAGGCTTTATTTTTTGCTTATATGCCGAACATATGTTTCAAAAAAATATTAATATAAAGTTTTTTAAATTACTATTGACAGTATCAAATACTTATGATAAAATTATAATATAAAAACTGATATTTTATTTAAGGAGGTTTTGAAAAATGGCTAATAAATCATTAAAAGAATTAAAATTTGTAATTGAAAAAGCAATAAAGGAACAGGAAGAATCTATAAATAATTTTGCAGGAAATAATAATCCACAAATTAAAGAATTATATATAACAGCGCAAGCGAAAAAAGACGTGCTAGAAGGAATATTATATTATATTAATACTGGCAGCAAAATAATGATATAAAATAGTCTTTTTATTTTAATAACAGGAGGTTGGTAATATGTTAACAATTAGCGAGATTAAGGCAAAATTATATAAGCCTAAAACAAAAGAATACTATTTTAAAAAGATAGATAAAAATACAATAGAATTAACACTATATTCAACAAAAACAGCCTTAGAAATGGACGTTGCAAGATTATATAAATATCCTCAATATACTATCAACAAAAGAACAGAATATTACCCATATAGAGTTATTTATATCATAAAAAAGATTAAATAAAATAAAATTTTGCTTTTATCTTAAAAAATTTTTAGAACTTATATTGACAATATTAATAAACAGTGATAAAATATAAATATAAAATAATAAGGAGGGTTTAACAATGTTAAAAACAATTGAAGTATATTCTATTAAAGAATTATCTGAAAATGTACAGCAAAAGGTTTATTATGAATGGTTAAATAATGTTGGGTATCCTTGGGCAGATGATAACAGAAAAACATTAGAAGCCTTTAAAAACATATTCCCTATAAAAGTAAAAGATTGGGAATATGGAGGATATAATAATTATATTCATTTTGAAATGACTTGTGATCCTGAAATTGAAGAATTACGGGGAATAAGATTATTAGCATACTTGTATAATAATTATTTTGATTATTTATTTAAGGGTAAATATTATTCTATAAGTAAGTATGTTAACGGTAAATATCAATATAAAAGTAGACGTTCAAAAGTCATAAAAGAAAATTCTTGTGTACTTACTGGATATTGCATAGATGAGGATATTTTAAAGCCCATATATGATTTTTTGAAAAAACCTGATAACAGAACATTTTATGATTTAATGAAGGAATGCCTCGAATCATGGTTAACAGCTTGTAATAATGATTATGAATATTATACTTCTTTTGAATATTTTATAGAGGAAGCAGAAAATAACGATTATACATATACAATTGATGGAAAAATGATTTAGTAGGACTAGGAAGGAAGCCGAGAATCTAGGCGGACTGTATAACAACAGCCTTCCGCTCAACCTATTTTTTAAAGGAGGTTTTAAAATGGGCTTATTTAAATATAAGAGTAAAGAAGGAATAAAAGAAATAAAAGGAACATTAATAGATAACAAAATGAATAGTTGGGTAATAGAAACAGAAGATAATAAAATAATTATGATACCTGAAAATAATTTAATAGCAGGTATAAATACATTTAAAAAAGAATTATATAATTACATAACAGAAAATGAAGCTTATCCAGACAGCTATTATTATATAAGTAAATGCAGACCTGCATTATTAGATAATATTACCAGTAGAAAATATATTGGAAAATGGCTTGCATATGAACTTATAGAAACAAGCGAGCCATTGACGGAAGATATTATTAATGAATGGGAATTAATTCCAATGCAATGAAATAACAAAATAGGGCTAGGCAAGGAGGCTATAAAATGTTTTTTGTAGTGTATAGCAATAATAATAAACCAATGCAATTAATGGATGATAAAAAGACATTGCAGGAAGTTAAAACAATTAGAACAGCAACAGTATTTTCAGAAGAGTATAAAAAGTATTTTGAGGGTATAACAGGATTGACATTAAAACCTATTATGCTTAATAAAGTACAAGAAGTCATATTTAAAGGAACTTATTTTCAATACAATAAAGTAATATAAGAAGGAAAGAGTAATAAAAATTGAAATGGTAACAGAAAAGTTGTAACTTAAATTTATAAAATATAAAAGGATGTGTTTAAAAATGAAACTAAATGAAACTTTATTATATATTATTGCTACAGTGCAAGAATATAAAAAATTTTTAGCAACAAAAAATCATCTTGAGGCAATTACTCAAACAGGCGAAAAAGGTAAAATGGATTTTTATAAAAAAACAAAAGAATACTATTTTAATATGGATGATGATGTATTAAATAGTGTTGGATTAAAAAAGAATAATTTTGATTTTGATAGAATATTAATGTATAAATTAACCGATGAAATAAACAATACAGAATTTTATCAGTTGGAAAAATTTGAATTTTAATAAAACTGGTATTTTATGGGAAGGATGATGTTATGAAAAAAGTATATGATTATGAGACATTACGCCAAGACATTAAAAATCTTAAAGAGCAATTTTCTGATAAAGAGAACAGTTTCATTATTCGTCAATTAAAGGGGAAGGGATGGACATTAAGAAGATATAAAAGTATATTTCCTGAATTACAAGACTTGTTAAATTTTTTTCAAGAAAATGGAATAAAATGTTAGTTTTATCCAATGAAAAAACTTAAAAATTTTTGAAAATTAGTATTGACAATATTAATTACCTGTAGTAAAATATAAATATAAAATAAAGTACATTGAAAAATGAATAGGAGGTTGCAAAAAATGACTTATGCAAGACTAAGAATTACAATTGACACATTAGTAAAAACTGGATTGGAAAAAGTAAATGTTTTGGGCATAGAGGATGCCCAAAGTGACTTGTGGCAAATTTACGACATATGTCAGGAATTGTTAAGATTTTGGGAAAATGAAATAACAGATGAACAAGATTATGATTTAGAGGAAATAATTGCTGAATTGCCAATACTTCCAAGAGCATAGTTATTCATTGCTTCAGCGCATTATTAATATAATAGTGCGCTGTATGGAGTGAATAACACTCTAATAAATACATATTAGGAGGTTTAAAAAATGAATCAAAGAATAAAAGTAGTACATTGTAGCGGAGATGTATATTATTTACAAAAAGAAAAAAATGGGTTATACAAAAAGTATAAAAATCCGACAGGAGGGAGGTCAACCGGCTTTGTTAATTTAAACGAATGTTTAAAGTATGGTATATATCGAATAGCCGAATAACAGCCGTCCAGGCGGCTATAAATAGGCATTAAGCCTGGAGCGTTTGCAGCCATAACAGGCTGCAAGGTTGCAAAAATATAAATATAAAAGGAGTGTTAAAAATGATTAAAATTAAAGCATGGTTTGGAGATTGGAAGGAAGTTGACAAAGAGCAGGCAAAAAATTTTGTTAAGCATCTTATGGCAGGTATAGTTACTACAAGCGATATAAATAAAAAAATTGAAATGGTAGAAGGTAAACATTTACAGGGAATAACGGTTAGGGAATTATTAGGAATATAAAAGGAGGTTTTAAAATGTTAAAATGCAGGTTTAAAAATCAGTTTGATTTTACTATTGACACAACTAATAATATTATTAAGTGGGGAAACACAGAAGGAGAATTAAAGCAATTTATTGACGGTATAACAGGTAAAATATCATCAATTGCAGGAGTAAAAGGTTACAGCGAATACCTAAAAGCATATAGTTATATTACTCCAGATATTTACAAAAAAGACATAACAGAATGCAACGACTGGGACAAGCTAAACCAATTATTTACACTATTAATATAAAAAAGGAGGTTTTAAAATGGTAAGTTTAGTATTTAATAATGAATTAAATGGTATTGAATTGTACTTTGACAAGAAACCATTACAGACTATTATTGACAGTTTAAAAAACGCCGGTTTTAGATGGCACAAGTTAAAAAAGTGCTGGTATGCAAAGCAGAGCGAAAAAGCGCTCAAAATTGCTCAATCTATAACAGGGGAGCAGGTAGGAGCAATAACGGAAGAAAAAGCCGATAAAGCATATTTTCCACTTTATGACAGTGTAGACGGAAGCAAAATATTGCAGGATAGCAACATAGAACTTGACACATATAACAGCTATTACTTTGCAGATATAAACGCATATATACACTTTTACAGGGATTCGGCAATTGTAATTGACTTAACAGACGCATTAAAGGCAGGAAAAACTTGTAAGCGGTATTATATAGAGCATAAAGAATGGAAAAATGAGGGAATATGGGCTGATTTAGTAAATAATGGTATTAAAACTTTTAAAGACTTATACGATAGAACAATAACAGGCTTAAATATTAATACATTGAAAGTTACTACAACAGAAGAAAAAGCAATAAATACCTTTTCCCCATTTGTTGAGATTAAGCCTATTAAAAAACCTAAAAAGTGGACTATTGCTCATGTATGGAAGGCTATACTTGCAGGACAAATATATAAAGGCGTGAAAGACGGATATTATACAGATGATTACGCACATGATGCAGCAGTAAACTTTAAAACAGGCTCAAGAATACATTTACCAAGCTTAGCAAAACAAATTATTGAGCATCCTTCTGGCTGGCGTGTTTATGTAGACAAGGAAGAAAATGGCATAACACAATTAAGTTGTAATTGCTATAGCTTTGACTGTAATACTTTGTACTTTGATGAATTATGCAATGTGCAGGAATCACAGAGAAGAAAAGAACAGGAGGACAAAGAAAGGGAAGTATACAATAACAATTTACTAGCAGAAGTTAAGACTATAACAGAAAATGACGTTGAAGAAAATTCACTTTATACAGTAACCTATTTAGAAATGGATGATAATACCAAAAAATACTATAAAGTAACAGAATTATTAAAAGGCTCAAGGCTATTTTATGAAGGCGAAGCACAATATCAGATAACAGACATACAAAAGTATAATATAATAAATGATAGACTTTACAGGGTATCAGATTTTTATAATAGACCGTATTTTAAAGATGATAACAGACTAATTAATATGGGTAACTGGGAAACTATTTGCACAGGTAGGGCATTAAAGGAATTATTACAAGAGGGATATAACTTCCCTATAGTCAAGGAAAGTACAGAATACAAGACTTTTGACATCGCATTAAATGTATTAACAGACTTTATAAACGGTAACAGATTTTGGGCTTTTGGAGAAAAGACAGACTATAGAGAATCATTTAATAGGTTAATGAAGGAAATTAATAGACTATAACAGCAGCGGTTAGGGCATCCGCTTAAAATGCCCAAAATATTAATATAATTATAGGAGGTATAAAGTAATGTTACGAATAACAAAAAAGCAATGGGATACTATACCAGAAGACTATAAAGGAAGATGGGAACGATGGGTCAAAGATAACGGCTGGCAACCTGATTTACCTGAAGAATATATCGGCAAAAGAACATTATTAGATTATGACAATAACAGCGGAACAGTTTTATTGACGGAAGGAATTCACTTTGTAGTAGTTGACTAGTAATATATAACAGGTTTTTGAAGGATTTTCCAGCCTTAAAAATCCTATTCTATGCCATAACAGGCAAAAAATAAAATAATAGGAGGTTAACAACAATGAAAACTTTGATTTTTGAGGGTGCAGGATGGGCAGACGCAGACACAAGTAAAGCAACAGATGTTGGCAATTGTAGAATTAGAACAAGATTACAGAATAACAGCGGGAGGGTTATATATCTAGAAATGGGATGTTGTCATTTTGATAATCCAAAATATGCTTCAGCTTATGCAAAAAACTTGAATTATGCTACACATATTGACCATTTATTCTATTGTGATAGCAATTGGGATAATAACAGAAACTATTCAAGGGATTTACAGCCATTGGCTAATACTTATTTTGAATATAACAAAGAGAACATTTTAAAATTTGTTAATGAAAAATTAAATTGTAGTTTTGATGATATGATTGTATATAACAATAATGAAGTTAGAGTACATGACACTATAGAGCCATTATGCAGTTGTGCAGAAGGCGAATATAAAAATTATAAACACCAAGATATTGAATTTAATATAAGCGAACTTGACGGAGTAGAGCCATTATATAGCAAAGAAGGATTTGCAACTTATAAGATAAGTCATAACAGCTTAATGCAATTACCATATATGAAAAGACATTTTGAATATATAAAAAGGCAAAATATAGAATGTAAAGAACAGGACAATAATGTACATTTCAGATGGAACAAAAACGGCATTATAACAGATTTATATATAAGCACAACAGGTGCATCAATATGGGTAAGTGCCGAAGACATACAAACAATAATTGATTTAGTTAAGATTGATAATACTAATCAAATATAGTAAAATATTAACATAACAGAATCGAGGTGATGTAATGCAATATACACAAGCAGAATTTTTGAACATAATAAAACAGTATAATTAGACAAGAATCAATGTATTAATTTGTCCTGCGGGGAGGCACAAATCCCCAGCCTATTAAAATAATAATTAAAAAGGAGTTGGTTATCTATGAAAAAAATGAGAAAAGCATTTGTTATTATGAATGAAAGTCATTCTTTGCTACCAGAGCAGGAGAAAATCTTGGAAGAGAAGTTTGAAGAGTACGAAATCATTTCAGTACCAGCCACAGGCTGGACGCTGGAAGAGATGAAAAAGAAAGCCGAGAGTATCTGCTACAAAGTAGCAGGTGCAGAAGTGAAAGACATGGGGAAAGGTAGGAAAGCCGTTTACTTCCCTGCCGAATCTCCAGGAAACGCTATAATTTTTGTTTCGCCGATTCCGTATTTGTTAAAGGAGTTGACTGCCAGGTCAATTCGGGGCGATTACGAGGAATTAACCACACGTTGTGTGTATGACGTGCTAGTTTTCCACAACGACAACAGGGAGAAGAAAGAACTCCCTGACGGTCGGATTATACAAGTTGTCGCCAAAGAAGGCTGGCAGCTTGTATAACAGCCGAAACCGCCCAAATGCGCAGTCTACAGGGGCTGACCTTCTCTGTGAGGTAGAAAAGAAAAAAGAAAAAGAAAGAAAGATTATTGCTATGTGGCTCGCACAAGCTACAAGTAATAATTAACAATAACAGACTTTGAAATGAAATTATCTGATATTCTCCAGCCAATTTTAGAAAAACGAGAAGCGTATAAAAAGAAACTTGATTCTATTTTTACAAAAGCAAAAGAAACTGGAGAACCGCAAATAATTCGTCAATGGATGGATGAATGTGACGAAAAAGATTTAGATTGTAGTTTTGATAATATAATCGAATATGCTATGCCAGACGGAACGAGAAAAATCAAAAGAATACATTGTTATTAATAACAACCATAACAAGAAATATTAGATGAAAGTATAATTTTATAAAAACTTAGAGGAGGTTTTAATTGTGCAAAAATCAAGAGCAACAGATTTTAGGTATGAATTTCATTTGACACCCTATGGAACATTTAGAGTAAATATGTATTTTGACAATGATAATATGTCTGAGGCAGTAAATTCTCAAGAATTTAATTTATTTGAAATATTATCTGTTTGGGGTGGTCATGATAAAGTAGAAAAAGATATGTTTTCATGGGAATTGCCAATGTCATTAATTCCATATATTGAAGATAGGTTTAAAACATATCCTTTTTGTAAAATACAATTAAGATAATTGAATAAATGGACGGTTTTATTTCAAATTTATATTGATAATTATATTGACATATTATAAAATATAAATATAAAATAATTGCAGAAAGGAGATAAAACAATGAATATCATAACTGCAAAATATAAATTAAGAAAATTTATAGACGAAATAATGACGGGGAAAGCATTAACTGATGAATATGTTTCTCATTGTAGTAAAAGTATTTTTGAGTTTATCAGAAACAACAAAGAATTGCGGGAAGTTTATAATAGCATGACATTATCAACATTATACGAAAATAATATTGAAAAAGAGTATTGGATTAATTGGAAGGGAAGACGATTAACAGCAGACGATTTATATTATAAGTTAGTTTAATTATAAATATAAAATGTGGGTGTAAAATTCCAAAATCGGAAGAAACTATAACAGGAGGTAAGAAAGATGAAATACCTGGATATAATTGTAAGGACGATAATATTAATAATTTTTCTAGCAGAAATTTTCTACATAATACCAAAAGTAATGATACCTGATATAATTGAGGAATTTAGGAAAGCATTTGGGAAAGAAAATAACAATATAACAGAAATAAAATAAAAAACATTCACAATATAATATAAGGAGGCATATATATGAGTACAAGAGGTTTTGTTGGGTTTAGTAAAAATGGAGAAATTAAAGGTTGGTATAATCATTTTGACAGTTATTACGAAGGATTAGGTAATAAAGTTTTAGAAAAATATAAAAAACATAACAATGAAGAATTGAAGAATTTTTTTAATAATATAACATTGGTTAAAAATGATCCTGAAGATAAATATTATGATAATCATAAAATTATATTTAAAAAGGATTGGAGTATTTCACAACCAATTATACTTCAAGATGGTACGGAATTTTTAAATGATGGTATATTCTGTGAATATGGATATGTATTTAATTTAGATAGTGATACAGTAGAAGTATATAGGGGATTTTTCAAAATACCACAATATAAAGGGCAAAAAGGCACGAAAGGATACGATGGTACTATGTTCTATGTTAATAAAGTTTTTGAAATAACAAGAGATAATATTGGAATAGCACAAGAAATTTTTAATAACGAAGGTATTTTATATAATGAAAATGTAGAATATTGGGAAAAAGAATTTATTAATAATAAAAAAGGAGTTTGTGATTAACATGATTGGTTCATCAATAAATAGTTTTCCAAATACACAATATCAATGTTGCGAATGTGGAAAAAATTATTGATAATATAAAAGCTGATTTTGAAGCATTAAAAAATGGAGAAAAGAAACTTGAAGATTTGTCAAAACACTTTTGGTACGGAGAAAAAGATATGTGGTATTTAGGAATGGATGTTGAAGATAAAGGATATTAAGTAAAATAAAAATATAAAGGAGTGACTACATAATGAAAACAATAACAAGTTTTGTATATGAAGGATTAATATTTATTCCAATAAGGCAATTAAATAAAAATGAATCTGACTTTTTTGAAATATCAAAAAGAATTAACGATATTAAAATAACTCCGAAAAATTGGGATTATGATAAATTTTACAAGGTAGCAAAAGAACATGGAGCAGGACATATTGATTTGTTTGAAGTAAATGGAATAACAGTTATTCCTTCAGCAAGAGTTTTATTTGAATACAGATAAAAATAAAATAACAATTTGATTACAAGGTGTTAGTATGATATAATAAAATAACAAAATTGTATACAAGATATAAGGAGGATTTTAATATGGAGATAATAAGCAAAGGGTTAAAAAAATGTTATATAATGCACAGCACAACAACAGGTAAATATATGATTTGCAAGGTTTTAAATGAATATGACAACAAAAAAGAAGCCGATGATGATATGGTTAAGTTGTTAACTCATGAAATTAGCGAAAAAGATTTGTTGAAGGAATTTAGTAAAAAACCATATTTTTAAGCAATAAAAATTTGAATAAAACAATTATTTGGTGGTGATATTATGTACTATGTTAAACGTCATGGTGGTAATAGTAATCATAATTGGCGTATAGTTTTAAAAACTAGAGATAAAGTGCGTATACCGGATTATCCGGACGGCAATTCCGGAGGCATCCGGACATTAAACCGGAGACATCCGGACACCTTATCG
>ENA-OWPA01001125-OWPA01001125.1-bioreactor-metagenome-genome-assembly--contig:-NODE-1125-length-20732-cov-14.967078_pt1 | contig 20732 bp, 18 predicted proteins | sample MGYA00238139_ERZ651803 | MGnify/ENA primary metagenome ERZ651803 (study PRJEB26909, sample SAMN07631231) | bioreactor metagenome | isolation source: Switchgrass digestor | place: USA: Dartmouth... | reverse complement strand
TGGTGCATTATAAAAATGGATTATTACTATGATGAAGAGGCTAGAGGGACAAGCCCTTTTAATATTAGCAATTTGACCCCCATACAAATGCCTAATCTTGATATGGAAGAGATAATAAACGGCAGAAAATATTTCACAAAAGATGAATGGGTAGATATTCTTTTAAGGTCCATAGGGATGGAACCTACACGATTTGAAAACAATGTGAAGTGGCATCTTCTGGCGAGGATGATACCCTTGGTGGAGAACAACTATAATCTCTGCGAACTGGGTCCTAGGGGTACAGGCAAATCCCACGTATATAAGGAGATTTCTCCAAATAGCATTCTGGTATCAGGCGGGCAGACAACGATAGCAAACCTATATTTTATAATATGGCTTCAAGGCAGATAGGCCTTGTGGGGCTTTGGGACTGTGTGGCCTTCGATGAGGTTGCCGGGATTACATTTAAAGATAAAGATGGAATTCAGATAATGAAGGATTACATGGCTTCGGGTTCCTTTGCCAGAGGAAAGGAAGAGAAGAATGCTTCTGCTTCAATGGTGTTTGTGGGAAATATTAATCAAAGTGTAGATGTACTGCTGAAAACATCCCATCTTTTTGAACCTTTCCCTGAGGCAATGGCCAATGATACAGCATTTTTTGACAGGATGCATTACTACATACCTGGGTGGGAGATACCCAAAATGCGCCCTGAATTTTTCACAGACGAATATGGTTTTATTACAGATTACGTATCTGAGTTTATACGGGAAATGAGAAAAAGGTCTTTCTCTGATGCATTGGATAAGTTTTTTAAACTGGGTAACAATTTAAATCAAAGAGATGTTATTGCAGTAAGAAAAACAGTTTCAGGGCTTGTAAAACTCATATACCCTAACGGTGAGTTTACAAGGTATGATATCGAAGAAATACTGCGTTATGCACTGGTGGGAAGAAGGCGTGTTAAAGAGCAGTTGAAAAAAATCGGCGGTATGGAATTTTATGATGTCCATTTCTCCTACATAGATAATGAAACAATGAGCGAGGAATTTGTTTCAGTTCCTGAGCAGGGCGGTGGCAAAATAATACCTGAAGGCATGGGTAAACCAGGTCATCTTTATACCATTGCCAGAGGGAAATCAGGTATGATAGGGGCTTATAAGATTGAAACCCAGGTTATATCAGGTACCGGTAAATTTGAAAGGACAGGCCTTGGTTCTGATAGAGAGGCAAAAGAAAGTATAGAGACAGCCTTCAGGTACTTCAGGGCAAACAGCAAAAATATAAGCGGAAGTATAAGTGTTACCACAAAGGATTATTTGATGCATGTACAGGATATACATGGCGTAGGGATGACTTCTGAACTTGCATTGGCAGCCTTTGTAGCACTATGTTCTGGGGCATTGGGTAAGCCTCCGCAGAGCCAGTTGGTTGTTCTGGGTTCACTTAGCATAGGAGGCACAATAATAAAGGTTGAGGAATTAGCAAATGTGCTGCAGGTATGTTTTGATTCAGGTGCAAAGAGGGTACTTCTTCCAATGGCATCTGCGGTGGATATTCCGACTGTTCCGCCTGAACTGTTTGCAAAGTTTCAGATTTCATTCTACCAGAGTCCAGAAGATGCGGTATTTAAGGCACTTGGGGTGGAGTAGTTTGAGTTTGTGCAAGGCTAGGAGTATTTTTACTTATATATTAATGGAAAGTTTACCAAGAACTATCTGCCAGTATTATGTAAGGAGTGAAATAAGATGTTAATTCCGATAAGTATCGAAGAAAATAATATTGATACCAGTGATACTGAGATTAGCAATTCAACCTTTAAAGATTTAAAGTTAAAAGAAGAGCATATTGAAGAGTTTCTTAGGAAAAACATTGAGGTAATATTTGGCGAAGAAGAAAGTCTTTTAATAGTAGGGCAGCAAGTAAACAATAAGGAAAAAGGACGAAGTGATTTAACTGCAATCGATGAAAATGGCAATATTGTTCTTATAGAGATAAAAAGAGATGCTGATGACATAAAGGGTAGAAAAGAAGCATTTGAATTCCAGGCAATTAGATATGCAGCAAGTTATGCTAAGATAAAGTCACCAGATGTTTTAGTTAATAAAATATTCTCAAAATATATCGAAAAGCATAAAGAAGAGTTTGAATTGGGAGATTTAACACCTGCTGAGAAAGGGAAAAGAATAATAAACGATTTTCTAATAAGTAATAATTCTTTAAAAACATTCAACCAAAAGCAAAGAATAATATTAGTCGCATCATCATTTGATACTCAAACATTATCCGCTGTGGCTTGGCTAATATCAAATAATGTTGATATCAGTTGCTTTAGTATTATGCCATTAAAGATAAACAACCAAGTGTTTTTACAGGTTGATAGGATTCTTCCCCCTTCAAGTATAGAGGATTTTTATATAGATATTGAGGATAACAAAGAAGTTGAAGTGGGGAAAAACCCAACTGAAATTATCAGAACTAATCTTCCCAGGATGCCTAAATTGTTCGAATGGGGTCTGCTAAAAAAAGGAGATAAGTTGTATATAAGAAATCATGATAAGGAAGCATCAATGGCCGAAGTTGTTGATCAAAGATTTGTTAATTACAAAGGCAATAGGATTACTTATAATCAATGGGGGCAGGATGTAACAGGATGGTCGTCAATATGTATCTATGAATGGGCAGTAAAGTTAGATTGTGATAAAACTTTGGATAGTCTAAGGCGTGAAAAACTTAGCGAGATTGATAACTAGGAATAAAATATAACATATTATTAGGAAGTGTGTTTCATGGATATAAATAAAAGAATACTCGGAGGTCAAAGGAAGTAGCACAGGAGGTGTTCCAATAAGGAGGGTAGAGTGTTGTTTTTGTTTTAAACAAAGCTAAAAGATAGTGAACCGTGCCCTTGTGGTAGCGGTATGAATTTTAAAGAATGCTGTAAGGGGAAAGAATCACGTAAAATAAACCATTCTAAAAAGCCAGTAGATGTTCAAATAACGTTAATCTTAATGTCACGCAAAGACAAATAAATATGCCTTAAATGTTTTGAAATCAAGGACTTCTAGACTCTCACTATGTATTAGTGATTGACCGGAAGTCATTTTTTATATTCGGAGAATGGATATATTTTATATTTTGTGAAATATAGGTTATGGCTGATACTACGGAACTGCTTTTCTCTTGCGAGACAAGGAAGATGATAATTTTACGGTAAAGTAAAATGTGTATATGACATGTCGAGGAAATTTTGGTGTTGAAAACTGAGTTTTAAGTGGGATAGGGTTAGCGGACTGGTTAACCGAACGCAGAGAATAACTTTACAGCATGTTACACTATAGATTTTCTTAAAGAAAATGAAAAGAAATAAGGAAAAGTTTAGGTTTCTCAGGGTTCTGTTGCATGGGTTAATCAGGATAAAATCGATGAGTGATTAACATAAATGCTAATATGACTAAATACAAAAGCTATTGTTATATTTTATCTATTTATATTATTTCGCATTACAATTGACAAATATTGGAAATCTAGATATAATTTAAAGTATAAAAAACATTAAATAGTAATTACGAAATCAACTTAAATAGTAATCACTGTAGGGACAGCTACTATAGCTTAACCAATGATAGCAATTATTTAGGAATTAGAGGAATAGTATCTGCTCTGGATCTTCTGGCGTACTGTATCATCCATCCGGTACATATTTAAGTGATTTACGTATACAAGTATACATAGATATCAACAATCCATAAAAGCTTCATGGTACGTAGTCCGTTTTTGCCAGATTACACTTCAGTAAAGATACCAGAATCCCTCTTTGAAATTAAGAAATATTGAGCAATATGTCATGAGTAGATAAATAAAAAAATTATAGGGATGGACATATATGTTGTACAAATAAGCCTGGTTAATGTACATCAGTATGTATTATCTAAGATTTATCGCTTGTGTCATAATCAGCTCAATACTTTCTTAATTAAATAATTATTATTAATTTTATGGAGGAAAAATTATGAAAAGAATCATTGTACTACTCCTGTCATTGACGCTGGTATTAGCTGCTGCGGGTTGTTCCAAAAAAAATGCACCGTCAGCAACTGATAAGTCAAATGAAAGCAAACCAGCAGGAACTCAAATTAGTGATGTAAAAGCAACAGATATTGAATTTTGGACCTTTCAGGAACTTCATGTTGAGTTTTATCAAAAGATGGCCGAAAAATGGAACGCTGCACATCCTGATAAACCTATCAACCTGATCCCTACCGTATATCCTTATGAAGATATGCATAGTAAGCTCCTGATGGCACTGCAATCCGGAACAGGGGCACCTGATTTGGTTGATATTGAAGTAGGTAAGTATGCAAACTTCTTAAAAGGTGATATTCAGCTTATTCCTCTAAATGATATTATTGAACCTGAATTAGACAATATTATCAAAGCAAGAGTGGATATTTACTCTAAAGACAATAATTATTATGGCATCTGTTTCCATGTCGGTGCTGCTGTTATCTACTACAATACCGAACTTTGCGAGAAGGCCGGAATCGATTGGAAAAACATTAAGACTTGGGATGAGTACTATGAAGCAGGTAAAAAGCTGAAGGCAGTTGAGCCGACTAAGTATTGGGAATCCTTAGAAGCAACAGACATATGGCATATGTGGCCATTGTTAGCTGAACTTGGCGGAGATATGACCGCGGCTGATGGATCCATTACAATCGATACCCCTGAAATGGCAAAAGTTCTTGAGTTTAACCGAAAGTTGCTGGATGAAGGCCTTGCTGTGGTTGCTCCTGGCGGATATCATCATGCAGAAGAGTTCTATGCTATGATGAATCAAGGAGAAATCGGCTCAATTGTAATGCCAATGTGGTATCTTGATCGTTTCACGAATTATATGCCTGACTTAGCTCATAAGATTGCTATCGCTCCACTTCCTGTTTGGGAAATAGGTCAAAAACGTTCTATTGGTCAGGGTGGTACCGGTACTTCTATTACTATCAGTGCAAAAATCCTGACCTTGTAAAAGAATTCCTTGCTTATGCCAAACTATCCCAGGACGCAGGCATAGAGGTTTGGAATATCCTTGGATTTGATCCGATTCGTACAGATGTATGGTCTATGACAGAAGTTACTCATGCAAAGAATAAGTTTACGGAATACTTTGTAGACAATCCGTTCGATACTTTGCTTGAGATTAAAGACGAAATCGTTCCACATAACAACGGAGAAAATCTTCCACAAGCATTAGATGCAATGAAGAATAGGGTTTTAGACCGAGCATATAATGAAGCAAATGTTGATATTCCAAAAATGTTGGCTGAAGAACAGAAGAATATTGTGCAGTAACTTGTAGTTAATTATTAAGTGTTGATCCTTTGCTGCAATGGGAATATTCGTGGGAATGAATAGTTGGAACAATTATCTCTGGCCAATTATTGTACTGAATGATAAAAATAAGCTCACACTTCCTATCGGATTGGGTTCGTTGCTCACGCCATATGGCAATAACTATGATTTGTTGATTTCAGGTGCTGTTTTTTCGGTAATTCCGATTATTATACTATTTTTATTATTCCAGAAATATTTTATTGCCGGCTTGACTGCAGGTGGAGTAAAAGGATAAATAGCACAAGATCCTTTATGATCATATTGCAATATATGACTATCAGAAAACAATTAATTATATCAGAGCCAAAATCCGAATTTGCATAACACATTAACATATTGCAATATTATAAAGATGGATATTATTCGGAGCCGACCAATGAATTTTTAATGAAAATACCTAACGAGGCTCTTAAACAACAGCTTACATATGATAATAGTGGCAAAGAAATGTCGCATAATGTGTTTATCCAAATACTAACACAAATGAAATAGAAACCACAGAATAGTGGAGGAAGGATTGAGGTGTTTCATTTTGGATTTTCGTATATTGGGGTATTGTATTTGATTATGCTATTTGTTCCTAATGTTTTATGGTTAAAATGTAAGCCATTAGGATATGAAGAATATGCAAAAAATGAAAGTAAGATTCTACAGGCATTTGAACGTATTGGACAAATATTAGTGTGTATATGTGTGGGGTGGTGTTTTCCGATTTTAATATTCGAATGTCACCCTGGATAGTATGGTTGATTGCTTCATTTTTGCTTATGGTTTTGTATGAAATATATTGGATTAGATATTTTAGAAGTGCCCATACTATGAATGATATGTACAGTTCTATGCTAGGATTTCCTGTAGCCGGTGCCACGCTTCCTGTATTGGCATTTGGCTTTCTTGCGATTTATGGTTGTAATTTATTTTTATTAATATCAGTTATAATACTTGGTATTGGTCATATAGGAATACATAGGGCTCACAGTAAGGAAGTGAGATAACAAAAAGACAAAAGGGCGATGACGTACGAAAAGTATTAAAGTAGGAGACCGCCGTACAGTGAAATAAAATAGATAAGAGAAAAAGAGATGGTTTTATTGAAACGTAGCGAATTGGAACAATTCATTATTGAAAATTATTCCGCGAAACCAGAACATCCGTGGGTGAAATATCCGAATTATGAAGTATTCCGTCATGCAAGTAATAAAAAATGGTTTGCCTTGATTATGGATGTACCTAAAAGTAAGCTTGGCCTGGATGAAGAAGGTAATATGGACGTGGCTAACTTTAAGTGTGATACTGCGCTTATTGGTTCATTACTTAGCAAATCGGGATTTTATCCTGCGTATCATATGAACAAGAATTGCTGGATAACAGTAGCTCTTGATGGTAGTGTGTCCGATGAAAAAATAAAAATGTTGCTTGATATGAGCTTTGATAAAACAGCACCTAAGATTGCAGGAAGAAGTAAAAGAAGCAACTATTGAAAAACGGAAAGTGGTAATTTAATGTAGAGAGAACACTTTATAAAATCCTGTGTATGAATCTGACTGAAGGTGAGGGTTGGCCACCAGATGATCTCGACAGCTTTGGTAATGATGGAACGGTACCAGTTGGTCGAGAAGTTCAAATCAAAATGACGCAAGGAGATCGTATCGAAATTAATGATGAACTAGATTCTTTATTAGTACTACAAATGAACCGGGATATCGGCGAGTTAACGGAAATATATAATGGTCCAGGGAAGCGGCCATGGGATTTGGCCCATTTAAAAAACACGAAGTAATATAATTGTATCGTCTCTCAAAAAATTGACAAGCAGTACTGCTGAAAATGCTGGGTTTGATAGATGATATAAGATAAAAATTAATGATTAGACTTGTGTTACCCTTTGTTATGTGTTTATTGGAACATATCAAAGGGTATTTTTGTATATCATACAGTAAAACCGTTAACCGTTCTCGTGAACCGATAATATTACGGAGTTTAATGATAAACTGGTTAGATAACTAGTTGGAAAAGCAACTGTATATGAGGACGTATAGTGGTAGAGTTTAAGTCGGGGTTAGGAATAGATCAAACCTATAAGCTCATATTAAGATGACCGCCAAGCATAAGATATATTTTTTTGTTGGCGATTTCCAATATTTGGTGATTACCAATTATAAATACGGCAAAACTTTTTTAGAAATACACATTGACATTTTAGTCTATAATATATAAACTTATAATATAAAGGTCGATATCGCATAGACCAAGGAGGTGTTATCGTGAAAGAATATAAGCTTACAGAAAGCGAAAAAAAATTCGCAGAATTAATTTGGCAGAATGAACCGATAGGTTCCGGTGTTCTCGTGAAGCTATGTGAAAAAGAAATGAATTGGAAAAAGTCAACAACATACACGGTACTGAAAAAGTTATGTAATAAGGGCATTTTTCAAAATGAAAATGCGGTAGTTTCATCTAAAATTACAAGGGATGAATATTATGCCAGGCAAAGTATACGTTTTGTTGAGGATACCTTTGGAGGATCTTTGCCTAAGTTTTTGACAGCTTTTATCAGCGGTAAAAAATTAAACAAACATCAGGCTGAAGAATTAAAAAGATTGATTGACGAGCACAAGGAGGTGTAGTTATGAGTGAACTATTTCTTACTGTTTTAAATATGAGCCTTAAGGCAAGCTATGTAATCCTTTTTGTGATAATCGTCAGACTATTGCTCAAAAAAGCTCCAAAAGTATTTTCCTATGCCCTATGGGGTGTGGTGGCATTTCGACTTATAATTCCTATTTCAGTTGAAAGTATGTTTAGCCTTATGCCACGCAATACGAATGCTGTTCCAATTCCCAATGATATAATCTATCAACAAAGTCCGAAGATTAATAGTGGGATAAAAGCAGTTGATTCATTTGTAAACAATTCTCTTCCAGTACCGGCTATTGAGGCAAGTGTGAATCCACTACAGTTTTATGTAGAAATAGGAGCATACATCTGGCTTTTAGGCATAGCAGCATTGCTTGTCTATAGTTTTGTATCCGGCTTAGTGTTAAAAAGGCAACTGAAAGGCGCAATATTAATTGAGAAAAATATCTTCGAAGCTCATAATTTGCAAACACCATTTGTGATTGGATTAATAAGCCCCAGAATATATTTACCGGTCGGATTAGGTAAAGAAGAGCGAGATTATATTCTCCTTCATGAACAGATCCATGTCCATCGAAAAGACCACATCATCAAGGCGTTGGCTTTCCTAATATTGTCCATACATTGGTTTAATCCCCTTGTGTGGATTGCGTTTATGTTAATGGGCACAGATATGGAGCTATCCTGTGACGAAAGAGTAATGAGAGCAATGAATAATGTAAATATTAAAAAGCCCTATGCAAATTTGTTATTATCGCTTGCTGCCGAAAGGCATATTATAAATGGAAGCCCACTTGCCTTTGGTGAGGGTAATGTAAAATTGAGGATTAAAAACGTGTTAAATTATAAAAGACCAACTTTTTGGTTGACTGCTGGTGCTATAGCTGTAACCATAATAGTTGCGGTTGGCCTGCTTACGAATCCAATTACAGCTAAGTCAGATTATACCACTCTTATTTCGCAGCTTTTAGAAAACAAAACCGAGAATGTAGGCAATAACTCAAAGGTTGATGCTATCATTTCTTTATTAGCATTTCCTGAAAAGGTAGTTTACGATTCCTTTGAAATTTTTATTGAAAGTAAGCCTCCGACAATAACTGTAAATCTAAAAACAGATACAGAGACTAGAAATTTTTATAGTGGTGAAGCAAATCAACAAGAGTTTGAAGATAATGCCATAATTATGTTTGCTTTGATTGGAGACGTTGAATATATTAATTTCAACCTGGATGACGGCTTTATCCCATATACTGTGCAGTACACACGAGAATGGGCGAATCGTCTGTATGGGAAAGATGTTCGTGATTTTACCGCAAGCAAAGAAGAATTTAACAAGTTGATTAATGGCACATCTGTTAATGGAAACGATTCGACTATTGAATCCATTGCACGGGAATATATAAATAAAGAAATTATTAATTATGAACAGATTGGAATTGAAATAATTGACAGCAAAATATCGTCTTTAGAACTGGTTACAAGACCAGGTTTGGATAATATTGCTGATAGAACTGTCTATGTATTTTTATTGGAATACCGCCTGCTACCGAAGGATTTAAGCAAAGCAAAATTATCTTTATCTGTAGGTATGCGCATGGACGAAGAAGGCTGGATTACAGAATGGAGCAGTATGGGTCAACCATTAATTGTTGCATTTGAGGAAGAAGGTAAAGCGGAATTAATCGGTTTCCTTTGGACGGCAGAAATATCAGAGAAGAACGGGGGATTAGAGGCAGCAGTAAAAACTTTACTGGAAAGGAGAGATTGATATGCGGGAATTTCTGGCTAAAACACCCTGTTCCAAGGCTCCATTTTGGAAGTACTAATTAAAAGATTATGACAGGAGCGGTATTAGATATAAACCAGATGATTGTGTCCTGTTTGCAATAACAAAATGGGATAAAAATCTGTTACAGTATTTGAAAACTTCCCTTTGTTCTGTCCGAAATGCAAACATGTGACTATAATCAATGTGCGACAAGACGATAAGCCGGTAAAAACAACAGATGCTTTCTATGCTGAAGAAGTTATGTTTCCATACATAAGATATGCAAGGCATTAGATGTTCCAACACTTCATCCTGGTTATTGGGCAAAGCTTTGCTGCAAAGCCTGTTAGTTAAATTCCACTTCTTAATAGTGAAAAAAAACTTCGCCTGGTATGCAGGTGCGTTCCCAGATAGCTTTAGCTTCAAGTAAAAAATCCTGTGTTTATCATATATGTGGGTTTGCCAACCACAAAAAAATACATAGGAGGTAACTGAAATTAATATAAAATAGTTTCACTTGCCAAGCTAGGATTATGATTTAAAAATTATACCAGCATTCTTTTCAGCAAGAAGGACGACCGCTAAATCTAAATGGAAAACTTATAGTATATTTTGTATATTAACCTTTTCTAATTCTGAAATATGTTCTACTAAAAACTTTAAGACATGAATACTTGCCAGTGCTTCTCCTTTAGTCTTTTCTTTTATATATTGGGTAAGTTTCCATAATTCCATATCGATTTTATCCATTTCTTGATGATCTACAAATATTTTTATCTTCTCTGAATAATCTTGCCACTTTTCTGTGTATTCTATAGAAGATTTATAAGCTTTATCCCAATTATTATCAGTTATATATTGCTCTATTTCATCGTTAAGCTTTCTGAAATCATCAGTCACTTTATTTAAGTAGTTTATTGAAAAAGCAATATTAGTTATCATAATAATAAATATTATTAAAGATATTACTACATTCTTCATAAGGATTATTTACCTTCTTTCTTTAGCTGATAGACAAATTTACCCTGTGAATCCAATAAAGCCAGAAAAATCTGGTCAGCAGATGATATATTATTTTTATTCAACTGTTTATTAAGCCAAGACTTATCTTTTTTTATAAGTTTCAAGTTTCTATCATTTACCTTGCCATCTAGAATTAATGTGACAGGTAGCATGTTTTGGCTGGATTTTACATTTAAGTCCTTTCTGGTGGCAGGTTCCAGTTCGCTCTTTGGAATTATAGTTATTTGGCCACGTGTTTCCAGGATGGCATATTCTATATCATCAAGATTAAAATAATCTTTCAGGCGTAATTCTTCCAACAAATCATTAATATTGATTCTGTTGTTTTTAAGTTCTTTAATATTAATTTTTCCTTTTTCTATTAATATACTGGGTTGTCCGCAAAAAATAAGCCTGGCAGTTTCACTTTTTAGTTGCCACGTGGAAATCAAGACCTGTAATACTAACAAAGTTATTATTGGAATTACCCCATGAAACAAAGGTATACCTGTGTTTTGCATAGGCATAGATGCCAGTTCTGAAATCATAAGAGCAATGACAAGCTCATATGGTTGAAGTTGCCCAATTTGTCTTTTCCCCATAATTCGCATAATCAATACCACGACAAAATATAAAACTACAGATCTAAATAATATGATTAACATAAAATCACTCCCTGAAATAATTTTGACATTAATATCTATTATCTTATGTAAAAAGTATATTATTCTTATTCAGTGCCATAACCATGAATAATTTATGAGCCGATTTTTAAAAATTTTTATTTTTCACAAAAACACCTCCCAATGATAGAATGTCATCCATCATTTGGAGGTGTATAGTTATTCATCATTATTCTTAAAAGATTATTTAGCGGGCGGTAGTTTATACAGAATAGTTTTTGTCATCCGGGTCAGCTGGTGCTTTGTAATTAAAATCTTTAAAGTAGCAGACGTTCTGTGGTGTGTTTTGGGCAGGCGGAAATTCAAAGTTTTTGTATTTCACCACAGGATTGCGTTCCTTGCGTAAATTATCAAGGAAATCATCAGGAAGGTTTAATACTGATTTTACCACTTCACGAGGAGTCATTGCGAGCCATTGAGCAAGTGATATATCAGCAAAATGCTCGCTGTTAAAGACCTCAAGAAATTGCAGAGTTTCGTCGCCGATGTTCTGAACATAATGGAAGCCGCCTACCGGAACATAGCCTACGTCTCCAGGACCATAATTAAAAGTACGGGCTTTAGGACCCGGCATAAATACTGTCATTCTTGCCCTGCCCTTAATATAATATTGGAATTCGTCCTGATTTGTATGCCAATGTATCTCCCTCATAGCACCTGGTTCTACTGTTACGAGAGCTGCTGCTACGGTTTTGCAGGCAGGAAAATTGCGACTGTCAAGAATTTGAATGGTTCCTCCTTCGCCTTTGATTGGCTTTACTTTGCAAAGCTCATGCTTGTACGAAAGAGGAACCTTCCCTGTAGGAGAATCTACCATCTGGGATTCCAAGGGACCGGGGTCGCCACCGTCTGTAATATATACCTCTTTTTTAGGAATGCATTTAAAGGTTTCTTACGGCACTCCGAAGTTTGCCGAAAGGACATCCATGGGCATATGAGCAAACAGTTCTGAAATAGAGAAGGTATTGTGTTCCGAGTAATCTCCTTTATCAAAAAACATTAAAAACTCGCAGCCCTCATGGAGACCTTGGATGCTGTGAGGAATATTTTTGGGAAAAATCCAGCCTTCGCCCGGATTAACATCGGCTACAAAGTTTCTTCCCATTTCATCTACAGCAGTAATGCGGCAGGATCCTACAAGAACGAATCCCCACTCTGATTGCTGATGGGTATGCATTTCTCTTACCCCCGGGGAAAGATTCATGTTCACAACGGCAAATGTGTCAGAAATTGGAAGTTCTCGCTTTGTGATTTCTCTTGACCATCCGCCGGGTCTGAGAATCATGTTCGTATCCGAAAATGAAAATTTTAAGTTCGGGATAAGTCCTTTATCTGTAGCCGGCGGAACTAACATGTCAGGATTTTCTCTATCACGGTTTAGATTTCTTGGGCCAAGATCCAGTGCGCCACAGCCATCTGAACGGATGGGTTCTGGTTTATTGGATTCCTTTAATTGGTCTAGTTTCTCCTGTAATCTTGTTTGTAAAATTCTTTCCATAAACAGTACAGCACATCCTTTCTGTATAAAACATCCTTTCTGTGTTAACGTTATTTTTATCTTATCGGTATCAAATTATTCAAATGCTTAATATCAGGAGGCTTCCCAAGGCTCTTATTCCATGTCTGCGTCTGTTTTGCGTGTATATATGCAAACTCTCTAACAATTCACCTCTTGAATTTTAGTAATGTCGCAGTATTTATATAGAATACGGATTGGTTAATCGAAAATAAATTAGATGAGAAAATCATTATGAATTTTACTGCAATAAGAGATGTTTTAAGAAGGATAGGCATTCTCCCCGAATTTTGCAACTGACTTGAAACAGGTAAGCAAAAAGTGATTGTTTGAATCTCAATTATAAGAACATCCTCAAATGACTATTGATAGTGATATGTTTAATTTACCATTTAACTATAATATTACCCCAAATTGGTTTATTTATAAATTCAAAAGAAAAGCTTAATCATTTTCTACATTCTTTCGGTATTCACAGAATAATAAATAGCAAGAAAAATACAAGGTAAAATAAGACTCCTTCATTGTCAACAAAAAAATATTCTTTAAGTATAAAAATACTCGCTATTTTGACATATTATGATATAATTACTAAGGTTTTGTATGTTAGCGATCTGAATTAACAGGATAGAAAAGTATAGTAATATATTTTTCATTTTAAAAATATGAATTCAAGAGTTTTTATGCTGTTTTTATCAAATCTTCGTTGAGGGAGAAATACATGATTTTATTATATTCCTTTGAAATTATCGGTACTATTGCATTTGCTATATCAGGAGCCTTAATTGGTATTCGAAAAAAGCTGGATTTGTTTGGAGTAATATTCTTGGCTGTCACTACAGCGGTAGGAGGCGGAATATTTCGAGATATATTAATAGGAATTACTCCTCCGACTGCATTTATAAACCCAACTGCATGTATTATCAGCATAATTACTGCATTGGTTGTATTTTTCTTTTATGATGAAAAGTTCAATAAGCTGGAAAAGATCGTTACCATTTCTGATGCACTAGGCCTTGGAGTATTTACAGCCGTAGGTTGCAGAACTGCTATGCTTCATAATGTGGATGGGATTTTTGCCGTAGTATTTATGGGCATGTGTACTGGAGTTGGCGGAGGAATCGTAAGAGATATTTTGGTGAAAGATATTCCCTTTGTTTTAAAGAAAGAAATCTATGCCATTGCATCGATTATAGGAGCTCTTTTTTATTATCTGATTCGTCAATATTTTTCCGATATTATCTCTTTATATACTTGTTGTTTGCTTATTTTTGTTATTAGATTATTAGCCATTAAATTTAATATTAATTTGCCGGTGCGAAAGAATAAGATACATATGAGTCTTAAATAAGTTGATAGAACGGGTAAGGGATAAGCTGTTGTCTTATCCCTTTTTTGCAAAACAAATTGAATTATGAATTACCTTCTTTGTAATTTCAGACAAATGTTGTATAATTAAGTTATCAGTAAAAAATTTACTGAAATACATAATAATAGGAGGTTGCTATATGGAGATTTTAAACGGCAGACTTAAGGTCAAGCTCGGCAAAATTCTTGCATTAATTTTAACTTTACTGCTTGCACTGGGTCTACAGGGTGCCATGGTATCGGCTGAAGAAGTAACTGATGACTTAAGCGGTAAATTGGTTATTATTCATACTAACGATACCCATGGTGGTGACGTGGCAGAGGCGGGTATATCAATCGGAACCGCAGGCGTAGCACAACTCGTTAAGGACTACGAAGCGAGAGGAGCTGAGGTGTTATTGGTATCAGCCGGAGATGCCATACAGGGAGATCCTTTAGTTAATCTCAATAAAGGGCTTAATGCTATCGAGTTCATGAATGAAGCGGGTTATGACCTAATGGTTCCGGGCAATCACGAATTTGACTTTGGTTTTGACAATCTGAAAGAACTTGAACAGAAAGCAAAATTCCCGTTTATTTCATCCAATATACTGGATAAGGAAACCGGCGAACCTGTATTTAAAGAAAATATGATAATTGAAACCAAGGTAGGCAAAATCGGTATATTCGGGTTAACCACACCGGAAACCCTTACCAAGGCTAATCCGAAAAACGTTGCATCCCTTAATTTCCTTGCCGGTGAAGAACTTTATGAAAACGCACGGCAGCAGGTTAAGAAATTGACAGAAGGCGGTGCAGATTATATTATTTGTGTCGCTCACCTCGGAATTGATGATGAAAGTGAACCGAACAGATCAATTGACGTAATTAAAAATGTTTACGGAATAGATGTTGTTATAGACGGACACAGTCACAGTGTCATTGAAGGGGAGAAACATGGCGATACAATATTGGTGTCGGCAGGAACCAAGCTTAGCCATGTCGGTGTTGTAACAATTGACAAAGGAGGAATTAATACAAAACTTATATCAGCAAGCGAATACAGCAGTGTTGACAGCTCGGTATATAAATCGATTGTTATTGAATCTGCCAGGATAAATGAAATGCTTTCTGATAAATTTGCTATAACAGAGGTATTTTTGGACGGCAACAGAGACCCCGGTGTAAGGACAAAGGAAACAAATCTGGGTGATTTTGCCGCAGATGCTATCCTCTGGGCTGCAAACAATGCAGTAGGAGGCGGTGTTGACCTTGCCATAACAAATGGTGGCGGAATACGTGCTTCAATAGAAATAGGCGATGTAACTATGAAAGACATGAAGACAGTATTCCCGTTCGGTAATACTGTTGCTATAGTAAAGGTTACCGGAGCACAGCTGTTAGAATTGCTTGAAGCTTCGACCTGCAGTACACCTGTGGCCATCGGAGCATTTCCTCAGGTTTCGGGAATTGAATTTACAATTGATACCAGTGTACCTTATGTAAACGGTGAACAGTATCCAGATTCAACTTATTATGCGCCGGCTAATCCGGGAGCCCGTATTAAAAATGTAATGGTGAACGGAAAAGCTCTTGTTCTTGATAAGACATATACCATGGCAACTAATGACTTCCTTGCCGCAGGCGGAGATACATACTATATATTAAAGAATCTGAGCAGCTATAATACAGGTGTAGCTCTTGAAGATGCGCTCATTAATTATACATCTGAAGTTTTAAACGGTGTAATAAGCGAGGAGATGTACGGAGCTCCCAAAGGACGCATCACCATTATGACTGAACCTGTTGCAGACCAGACAGAAACAGCTCAAGAGGAGGAATCTGTTATAGAAGAGCTTCCTGAAGTTATCACAGATGAGACCGGGACTGCAGATGAAACGGATAAAGCAGCAGAAGAGGAAAATGAAAAATATGTATATTATACCGTAGTTAAAGGAGATTGCCTCTGGAAAATCTCAAGAAAGTATCTCGGTAGCGGTGCCAGATATATGGAAATATATGAAATTAATAAAGATATTATAAAATCACCGGACACAATTTACATCGGCCAGGTTCTTAAGATACCCGCATAATTGAATAAGGATCTCCATTTAGTAATTCAGTTTATAACGCACCTGTGCACCAAAATGCAAAGGTGCGTTATTTTAATAGAGATGTTATAAGTAAGTTTTTATTTTTTGAACAGATGCTAACAGTCTCAAGACATCAATATCGACATCTTAATCCTTGTGAAAATTTTAGTTTTGATGTAGAAATTAGGGTGTTCCGGAACCGTTAAGCATAAGATTTCCACTGATAGATTTTAGAAAAGGTTAGGCAAGAGATTTGCTGTAAGCAACTTATGTCGGTAAAATTGCAGGTACGACAATATAAGATTTAATAAAATGAACAATCTGTACCGGGGATTTTTTCCCCGGTTTTTTATGTGAAAATTATGGTCGGTTGATTTTCCCTGTTCAAATCTAATGTTATTAATCAGTGATGTTCATTTGAATAAGTTGTTAAATATCAAAAATATGTTTATTATTTATGAAATCCATTAAAATTTTATTATTATGCTCCCAGCATAAGACTAAGATAGAGAAATATGATAGATTTTTGTCATATCTATTATGACAAAAGGAGGAACCACAGTGAAGAGAGAAAACATCCTGTGTAAGCTGAATGTTTTAGTTTTAGCTTTGATTGTTTCTGTAGCCATAATTCCACAAGTTAGTTATGCAAAAGAAAAACCTGCATTAACAAAGACAGAAGTGGCTATAGGGAAAAAGAAGAGTATTGACATCAATATAAAAAATAAGGTAAAAGGTTCCAAATATCAATGGACCTCCAGCAATGAAGAAATTGCAACCGTAAATGAAAAAGGTGTTATTACCGGTAAAAAAGGAGGAGACGCGGTAATTATCTGTACGGTTACAACGCCGGCAGGTAAGGTATATAAATTAAGCTGTGATGTAAGTATCAATACGAAATCAAAGGTTACGGTTTTTAATCAGAAAGACCTGGAAAAAGCCTTAGCCGATAAAGATGTGCAGCAAATTATTATAAAGACCAAGACTGGCAGAAAATTTGTAATACCTGAGAATGACTATACAGATAAAAGATTATACATAAAGGCACCTAACGCAGAGATTGAGAATAATGGCTCTTTTAAAAGCGTGCATGCCTATGTAAGCAATCAGGCTGAATTGGAGAAGGCATTAGCATATGATAAGGTAACTATTATTACCATTGAAACAAAAAATAAGGTGAAATTTACCATTGAGGGCATTATTCTAATATTCGTTTGATTGTTAATGCACCGAATGCGCAGGTGGTTACGAAAGCCATTTTTAGAAAAGTGGATATAACAGCCGTTAAGGAAATAGAATCAAAAGATTATGATAAAACGACAGAAGATTCACTGATTGGCGAACAAGGGGAAGAAACAAAAGTAAATAATGAAAAACAACAAAATAATGAAAATAATCAAGATGAAAATAGTCTAAATAAAAATGATGAAAAACAGGAAAATGCAGGAAATACCGGAAACGCCGGAAATGCCGCAGGCGGTTTTCCCGTAGACGTAGGCCCTGTATTTCCGGGTAATACGGGAGAAAATGACGGGACGGATACACCAAAACCAGAGCCTTTACCGGGAACCGGCGGGGATTCCGGGAACGAGGAAAATCCGGGAGCAAAGCCGGGAGAAACTTCGACACCGGAAACAGATGAAAAAGCGGGAGATAATCCGACACCCGGAACGGACGTAAAACCGGAAGAAACTCCGACACCCGGAACGGACGTAAAACCGGGAGAAACTCCGACACCGGAAACAGATGAAAAGCCGGGAGAAACCCCGACACCGGAAACAGATGAAAAAGCGGGAGAAACTCCGACACCCGGAACGGACGTAAAACCGGGAGAAACCCCGACACCGGAAACAGATGAAAAACCGGAAGAAACTCCGACATCGGGAACAGATCCGAAATCCGAAGAAACACCGTCATCGGGATCGGATTCTGAAACCGGGAAAGAAGATCTTCAATTGAAAAAGGCCAAGGAAGATGCCATAGCTGCCATATATAAAGAAGCAGAAAAGTATAAAAGTAAACTCAATAATAAAGAACTGAACGATTTTAATGATATGTTGCAGTATTACATAAATGTCCAATTTTTTTATAATAGAATTATGAATCATTGTAAAAATCTTTAGCGGAGCATTTGTACACAGACATGATAAATACACAGGGTGAATGCATTTTAAATAACTACGAAGAATTTTATGTGATTGCAAAGAAAGATAAAGGCTATGTTTCTTTGGTAATGGACAGGGGAAAAAACAGGCTGGCGGTTAAGAAATACTGTAAAGGTAATAAGGCAGAGGTTTATCAAAAGTTAAGGTATATAAATTCTGATTTTATACCCTGTATATACCATATTATAGAAGACGATGGCGGTTTTGTAGTAATAGAGGAGTATATAGAAGGACAAACACTTCAGGAAATTATAGATACATCCCCAAAACTCAACAAAGAAACAGTATTTCATCTGCTGGAGCAGTTATGTTCTGTTATAAAAATACTGCATAACCTTGACAAACCCATAATACATAGAGATATTAAACCTTCCAATATCATAATAACCAAAGAAGGGTATTTAAAGCTTATTGATTTTGATGCTGCAAGGGAATATAAAACGGACACAAATAAAGATACCGTCTGTTTAGGAACAATAGAATATGCACCTCCCGAACAATTTGGCTTTTCACAGACCGATACCCGCAGTGATATTTTTTCCATCGGAAGGGTAATAAGTGAGCTTATTAAGGCTCAGGGCGGATCGAAAGAGGCTTATTTGTGCCGGCTTCAGGAAATAGCCAATAAATGCACCATGTTTGACCCCGCACAAAGATATCAAAACATTGAAGAACTGGAAAGCAGTATTAAAAAGGCTAAAAAGGGAGGAAAACATGAAGGGGTTAGTAAGTACTTTTTAATGAATCGTATACCTGTCGTTTTTATAATATTCCTGATAATATTATCCGCATTATATATTAATGACAAAGCAAATATGTCAGATTATTACACTAATATACCGGATACAGATATACCGGATAAAGAGAAAGAATTATCAGGCACAAACACCAGAAGGGAAAGCGGATTGCAGTCTTATGTCACGGATTCTGAGAAAGATTCTGAGAAAATAATATCAGTTGAAGAAGATGATGGTATTTTATTAGCTGACGATGACCGTAAAAAAACAGATCGGTATAATGAAACCGATGAGGCTTCGTATGATGATGACATGAGGGATGATATATTTAACGAAATCGGTGAAAATGAAACTGCAGGTTTGGATGAAACTGTTCCGGTTCAGGCGGGAAAGGATAATAAACCGGTACAGTATAATGAAAAGAATTTATCTCAGGATAATCAAGCGGAAACAATATCCGTAAAAAAGAGCAATGCTAATGACAATAACCTAATTAAAGAAGATAATAAGACTGTCAAAGAAAAAAGCAAAGAAAATTCTTTGACGGGTTCAGACAGCCATGAAGCCGGTAAAGAAGCGGAGAAAACCGGGGGCGCCGAGCCTAAAGAAAATGAGGAAGAAATCAAGAATATAATTGAGATTCCTTCCGCATCCCAGACAAGTAATGAAACAGGTAATGAAAATACCTTAAAGGAAAGCCGTGAAGAGAATTCACATGTCAAAACTGACGATAATTGGTATGAACAAAAAGAGGATGAAGCTAAGGCGCCTTTGATAAACGGATATAGGCAGCCTGTCTTTTATACGTCAGTTAATGCTTTTTATTTGTCCGATCCCAAAGATGTTGTAATTCGTGTGGTTTGGAACGATGCGAAGGAAATCACATGGATTCAGGAAGAAAACAGTAACACACCTCCAATGACATCTGAGGATTACAACATAGATAACGACAACTTAGTGATTAAAAAAGAGTTTTTACAAACACTGTCTGCGGGCCGATATCAATGGTGTGCAAATTTTGATACATGTTTCGGTAATATGATTACCGTCAATATATTCGACTGATAGATACATAATATATAAGCGGAAAGCGGGTTAGCGGATGGAAGAGAATACACAGGAACTTATGAATGCATTACAGAAGGAAAACGATATTTATCAGTTTACAAGAGAAAATGCAGATAAATTTTTAGAAAAACCATTGGTTTCTTACCTGGACGACCTGTTAAAGAAAACCAACAGCAAAAAAGCAGATATTATAAAAAAGGCAGGTCTTTCAACGGTATACGGATATCAGATTTTTGACGGCAAAAGAGAACCAAAAAGGGATAAAGTTATTCAAATCGCCATTGGATTTGGCTTAAGTGTGGAAGAAACCCAAAGACTTTTAAAAATATCTGGCCATAGTGAA
>ENA-OWPA01001124-OWPA01001124.1-bioreactor-metagenome-genome-assembly--contig:-NODE-1124-length-20779-cov-7.699304_pt1 | contig 20779 bp, 22 predicted proteins | sample MGYA00238139_ERZ651803 | MGnify/ENA primary metagenome ERZ651803 (study PRJEB26909, sample SAMN07631231) | bioreactor metagenome | isolation source: Switchgrass digestor | place: USA: Dartmouth... | reverse complement strand
TTGTTTGTCTTTATATATTTTTTTATCAAGTTCATTAAGTACTTCTGTACAGATTTCCCGCCCCAGGTCATTTAGCAGTTTTCTCAGTTCCGCTTCAAATTCTGGATAGGTGCATTTGCCATCCAGTAATTCAATTATTTTTTCTACAACAAGCAGGAATTTTTGTAATACAAGTTGAATTATTTTCATATAGACCTCACCTTTCTGTTGAGTTTTTTTAACTCATCCTGTTGGAGGATGGTGAGGTCTTTTTTCTACGTACGGCCGCCGTTTTCCTGCTTTTTGACCTAATAAAATTTTACACTATCCCTTTTTAAGTGCCGGCAAAGGAACGATTTCATTCACGTATAAGTATCTCTATTTAAGATTTTCAACCATTTCCTCAGCAACTTTTACGATATTTCGCGCAGATAATCCATAGTGCTCCAGCAATTGCTCCGGATCCCCAGACTGACCAAAGGTATCTTCTATGCCAATCCTTTTCATTTTTGCCTTCATTCCTTTTTCCACAAGCACTTCTGCCACAGCAGAACCCAAACCACCTAAGATAGTATGTTCTTCAACAGTAACAACTTTGCCTGTCTTTGCCACTTCTTTTAATATGAGTTCCTCATCTAAAGGCTTGATCGTGTGGATATTGATCACTGTTGCATCTATCCCTCTGTCCCCTAGTGTAGCAGCAGCTTCCAAAGCTTTAGCCACCATTAGCCCTGTGGCAAAAATAGATATGTCTTTACCCTCTTTTAAGACTTTAGCTTTCCCTATTTCAAAATTGTCTTCCTCTTTAGTTATTATTGGAGCAACTGGCCTTGCTATTCTAATATATACAGGTCCTTCAATATCAGCCGCTGCAAATACGGCTTTTTTCGTCTCAATAGCATCACATGGGACGATTACCGTCATATTTGGCAAAGATCTCATTAAGGAAATATCTTCTATGGCCTGATGACTTGCCCCATCTTCACCGACGGTTACACCTCCGTGTGTTACAGCTATTTTTACATTTAACTTAGGATAGCATATGGAGTTCCTTATCTGTTCAAAAGCTCTACCTGCCCCAAAAATAGCAAAAGTACTTGCAAAAGGTATAAAACCGCATAAAGATAAACCGGCAGCAACTCCCATCATGTTTTGTTCCGCAATGCCAAGATTAAAAAACCTATCTTTAAATCTCTCACCGAAAAGGGCTGTTTGTGTGGCATGAGCTAAGTCTGCATCCAAGGCCACTACGAGTTCATTTTTTTCTCCAAGCTCAACTAAGGCTTCTCCATAAGCGATCCGTGGTGATTTCATATTTGTCATATTGTTGTACCTCCTATATCTGCCAGAGCTTTTTCAATTTCTTGGGCATTGGGAGCTTTTCCATGCCAACCCACCTGGTTTTCCATAAATGAAACACCCTTGCCTTTAACAGTATGAGCTATAATAAATCTGGGCTTTTGGGCAATAACCGGAGCAGACAATGCATTATATATCTCTTCATGGTTATGCCCGTCGATTTCATGTACATCAAAACCAAAAGCCTGCATACGCTCTCTAATGTTGCCTAGGCTCATTACCTCTTCATTGGGGCCGTCAATCTGCAGTTTATTGTAATCAAGTATGATTGTGAGATTATCAAGTTTATAGTGAATTGATGACATCAAAGCTTCCCATATCTGACCTTCCTGCATTTCCCCGTCTCCGATAATAGCGAAAACCCGATACTTCTTATTTTTCAACTTGGCACCTAGAGCTAACCCCACAGCAACTGATAAGCCCTGTCCCAGAGAGCCAACTGAAACATCTATTCCTGGCGTTTTTCTCATATCAGGATGCCCCTGAAGCATAGATCCAAGTTTTCTCAGGCTCCAGAGCTGCTCCACATCAAAAAAGCCTTTTCGAGCTAAAATAGAATATAATGCAGGACATCCGTGTCCTTTGCTCAGTACCAATCGGTCTCTGTCCTCCCAATTTGGATTTTTGGGGTCTACTTTCATAACTTTATTGTACAGCGTAACCAATATATCGACCATAGACAGCGAACCACCTGGATGCCCTGATCCTGCTTTGCCGATCATTTTGATAACATCACTTCGAACCTCGGCGCTAATCTTTTGTAGTTCATTCACTTGCATCATATGATCCTCCTTTAGAAAGTAAGAAACTATCCTTTAACGGCTCCAGCCGTTAAACCTTCAACTAGTTTTTTCTGTATAAGCATAAACAGCACTACTACTGGAATAGTTGTCACTACTCCTCCGGCAGTCAGCAGGCCCCACTGAATTTCGAACTGGCCAATAAAAGTTTGCAAAGCTACGGGTAAAGTCCTGGTAGCTTCGTTAGTAAACATCAATGCAAAAATAAATTCATTCCAGGCTGTAATAAAAATATAAATCCCTGTAGCCACAATGCCGGGTATCGTCAGCGGCAGAGTAATCCTGATAAAAGCCTCTAGCCTGCTGCACCCATCTACCATAGCTGCTTCCTCTAGTGACACTGGCAGATCTCGTATATATCCGGTTAATAGCCAAACTGAAAAAGGTATAGTAAATGTAGAGTAAGCTATCATCAGTGAAAATGGAGTATACAGCAGTCCCAATTTTCGCATTATGGTAAACAGCGGAGTCAAAAGCAATACTGGCGGAAACATGTTAATGAGCAGAAAAGAACCCAGAAAGAATGTTTTGCCCCTAAAATTAAATCTAGCAAAGGCATACGCTGCCAAAACTGATACAAAAAGACTAATAATCGAGGTAACTCCAGCTACTAATAAACTGTTCCACATATTTTTAAAGAAGTTGCTCTTACTAAAAAGGGTTACATAGTTTTCCAGAGTCGGCTCTGCGGGTAAATACCTTAAAACCGATGTGTAAAGTTCCCTTTCAGGTTTTATTGAAGTGAGAAAGGTCCAGAGGTAGGGAAAAATGGCAAAGGCTATAAGTAGAATCAATGGAATATAAAAAAACAGCAAATCATTGATAAATTTATTTTTTTTCACTTCACCTTACCTCCTTCAAATTTAAATTCTTAAAGTATACAAAAGCTACTGAAGCTAACATCACTGTGAGATATATGGCTAATGTGGCTGAATAGCCGAAATCTAAAGCCTTTTGAGCTTTGATGTAAGTATAAACACTTAAAGTGTGAGTGCTGTATCCAGGACCTCCACCTGTCATTATATATATTACATCAACTGAATTTGCCACCCATATAATCCTAAGGAGTGTTGAAATGAGGATCGTAGGTTTGAGCATGGGAAGGGTAATATGCCAGAAAGTATGCCAGCTCCCGGCTCCGTCTACATATGCTGCTTCATATAACTCCTGAGGTATTGCTTGAAGTCCTGCCAAAAGCATGATGGCAAAAAACGGCACTCCCTGCCAAATAATAGTTACGATAACAGAGGCCAAGGAAGTATCAGAACTGGAAAGCCATGGAACATAATTATCTATGATATGCAGTTTTGAAAGGATGTCATTTATGACTCCATAGTTACCATCATACATCCATCTCCACATAAGACCTATCAATACACCTGGAGTAACCCATGGAATCAAGATGACTGATCTTACTATTCCTCTGCCTTTAAATTTCCTGTTTAAAAGCAGTGCAAGAATTAACCCAAAGAGAAACTGAAAAAATACACCGAATACAACCCATAAGACAGTATTTAACAAAGACTCTCGAAATATAGGATCGCTCAATACTTTTAGGTAATTTGCCAATCCTACAAATTTTATATCTTTAGGCTTAAATAAGGTATAGTCTAAAAAACTCATATAAATTGAATTTAATATTGGATAACCCACTACAAGAAGCATTAAGATAAATGCTGGCGCCACTAGTATATACGGGATTAATTTAGACCAGTGTTTTTGCATATAATACACCCCTTAAGAACACAGTTCAAACAAAAACATAGGGGTCGTATACGAAATATATATTTTATTTTCGATTTTCGACCCCTTTTAATATCCGTCGGGTTTTGTAAGTTTATTTCGTCATACCTTCTGCCAGAATCTCCATCATTGTTTTGCTATCGATTTTACCTTCAAGTGCTTGCTGAGTGGTTGCAGGCCATAAGGATTCGATCCACTCACCCATGTTTTCGTTTATAGGATACACATGAGCATATGGCATTGATTCAAATGAAGCTTGCATGAACCGGTTGTTTTTAAATTCATCTTCATCCTGCAGTGACTTCAAAATAGGAACATTTCCTGTGGTTTTGCACCATCTTGCCATCTGGTTCTTTTCAGATAGCCATGAAATGAAAGTAAAAGCTTCTTTTGGATGCTTGGTGGATTTATATATAACGTTTTCCGTATCTCCCATCGAGGTCCACCTTCCATGAGGGCCTGCGGGCACCGGGAAAGCATCTACATCATCACCGAATTGTTCCATCATGTCGTTAGAAGACTTGATATGATGGACAACCATGGCAGCTTTACCAGATTTGAAGTTAGCAATTATCTCATTGAAGCCATCTCCGGGTGCGGTGGGCGGAACAACTTTATGTTTCCTGTACAAATCCAAGAAGAATTCATTTGCCTTAATCGCTTCCGGAGTTGTGAAGGTACAGTTGCCGTTTTCATCGAAAAATGTATTTCCGGGTACGCTTGCCAGAACAAAACTTGCCCACGGCTCATGACCGCCTCTGGCACCTCTCATGGCAAAACCGTATTGATCGATTTTCCCATCTCCGTCAGTATCTTTAGTAAGTTTCTTGCAAACTTCCAAAAAATCGTCCCATGTTTCCGGAACTTCAACTCCAGCTTCTTTGAACATACTGGGTCTATAATACATATAAAGTACCTGAAGCTCCCAGGGCATTACATAATGTTTTCCATCTTCGTACTTCAGTACGTCCCAAAGATTATCAACCACATCGGACTTGCCCTGCCATTCATTTAAGAAATCATCTAAGGGCAAGAGAGCATCCTGACCGATAAATTCAGGTTGCCAGGTGAGTTTAAACGATGAAGTATCAGGGCCACTACCACCAGTTACGCTACTTAACAGCTTTGTGTGAAAGTCATTCCATCCAATAACCTCAAATTCAACCTGTATATTGGGATGTGTGTTATTAAACTCTTCTACCAGCTGAGCAAAGGTCGGATCATTGGGATTATCGAGCCAAAGCCAGTGTTTAAGCTTTACAACTTCTCCTTCCTTATTTTCCTCTTCCCCAGGCTGTGAAGTGTTATTCCCCCCGCCACATCCAGTCATAAGACTTGCCAATAACACAAAGACAACCACTAAGCCTAATACTTTCTTAAGGTTTTTCTTCACAACTTAAAACCTCCCTTTTGTTTTTCTAGGATACCAATATCCTTTAATGTCTCATTTAAATGATCTTTCATGGCTTTCTCAGCCCCATAGGGATCTTTGGCCTTAATGGCCCTAAATATTTTGTAGTGATACTGCAGAGCCTTATGTGCACTTCCTGGAACATTGACAGTTTCAAAGTAGCCTTCAGTAATGGACTCAATAATTATGGGTATAATCCTTTCAATGATTGGATTTTGGGTAGCTTTTGCTATGTTTGTATGGAATTCTATATCAATATCCCTATGGTTTTCTTTGCTTGCAATCACCTCCTCCATACTGATTAGTAGCTTCTCAAGTTTTGTTATGTCTTCTGCAGTTGCTCTTTGTGCCGCTAAATATGCTACCTTTGGTTCAATTAATAACCTAGTTTCAAATAATGAAATAATAACATTCTTATCCCGAATAAAGTTTACTCCCAAAGGATCGTTTACCAATCCCGGCTTTTCAGCTACGAATGTGCCTTTGCCTCGAACTATTTCTACTATGTTGTTTGAAGCAAGAGACTTTATTGCCTCGCGGATTGTAGTCCTGCTCACATTAAACATCTCTGACAATTCCATTTCATTAGGCAGTTTGCTACCTGGCTCATATTTATTACTTCTTATCATTTCAACAATTAAACTTGCTACTTCTTTTGACAGATTCGTTCTCTCACTCAGCACACGCCAAACCTCCATCACGTCATCATACATCATACGTCATACGTCTTATTTTAGATAATTCTACACTTTTTAATAAAATCCTTCTTCAATATTAAAAAATTTTTTAAAAAATTTTCTTAATAAAAAAAGTCACCTTATTAAATTTTATAAAGGTGACCTGAAAATCTTAATCGAAAATTTAAAGCTATATAGCTATAAATTCACAGGTAGGTGAACAACTTCTATCCAAGGAGCGTCTTTAAACCAATCATAATCAATATGGTACTCTTGGGCATAGACCACTCTTTTAATACCCGAGTTAATGATGAGTTTGGAACACTCGGCACACGGGCGGGCGGTAACATATATAGTGGCACCATTTCTTTCCTCGGGAGAACATTCAAGAAGGGCATTTACTTCAGCGTGGATTGTCCTGACACAGTGATTTGCCCTCATCATACAGCCTACATCATCACAATGAGCCATTTTAGAAGGACTGCCGTTGTAGCCGGTACCCTTTATTCTATTGTCCTTCACTACAACTGCACCTACCTGGAGCCTTGGACAGGTAGACCTACCCCTTACTTGAAAAGCTATATCCATAAAATACTCATCCCAATCTTTTCGCATACGCTATCCCCTTTTAATAAAATTAATTGTCGGCCTCTAAAATCATAATTATTCTATCAATAATCTCAAAAACCTTCTTTGAATTTTCTTTGGCTATTTGATACTGCTTTTTAGCCTCATCAATTTTATCATTCTTTATAGCAAGCAGTGCCTGCTGCCCTGCATTATGTAAGTTTTTGTGATATTTATCAATGCTTTTCCAAAGCTCACTTAAAGCACTGTCTTTTATTATGAGGGCATTGTAAAAATGGCCAAAAGCACACCTGTTAGAATCGACCTGCAGAGGTATAAGTTTAGCTTCAGACACTGCCTCTTCTAATGTTTCCATCCAGATGCTGTGCTGTTTCCTGGCATTTTCTAAAATCTGCATCAGCTCTTTTTTTGTAATTAAATTGTTGTTATCCATAAATTTCTGATAATACTCTTTGCTTTGAGCGGTAAATTCCTTATCCATTTTATCAATATGTTCTTTAATGAACCCTAATTTTTCCAAACTGCTGTCTAGTCTATTTACCACATGAACTATATCCTCTGTTTCAAGGGAGACACTGTTCATGGCAGATGATATCTGACTGGCAGCGGTGCTGATCTGTTGAAAAGAAGCTACAAAACCTTCCATATCACTTTTAATTTTATTTACTGCATTGAAATTTTCTTTAACTGCTTCTTTTATTGCACTTGTTACCGACGGAATTTGCTTCATCACATCATTTGTCCGCTTCATGCTTTCAAGGCTTTGGGCTGAATCTTTGTGAATTGCCTGCGCGAAGCTTTTAAACTTGTCCAAACTTTCTTTGGTGCTGTCAGCTAGCTTCCTTATTTCTTCCGAAACCACCGCAAACCCTCGACCTGCTTCTCCAGCCCTTGCAGCTTCAATGCTGGCATTTAGTGCCAGAAGATTTGTTTGATCTGCAATCTGCTCTATTACTTCAACTATATTGCCAATTTCCATTAAATTGTCCAATAGTTTTGTTAAAGTTTGATTAACTACGTTATTGCTTTCAGTCACTTGCCTGCATACTTCGTCCATTAATTTTAAACTTTCCATGTTTTTATTGTTGTTTTCAACGATGCTTTCAATATTGCTATGAATCTCATCTACGTTTTTTACATTGGCCTCGATGGCCGTATCTATTTCCTCCATTGAAGCAGTAGTTTCCTTCACAAACTCCAAAGTATCTTCCGACTGGGAGCTGAGTTTACCCATTATAACTTCAATTTCGTCCATTAGGTGTTTTATGTTTACTTCTATGTTTCCCAGGGTGGACGTCAATGAAATAGTTTTCAAAAGCATTTGCCTTGCATCTTCTTTTAAATCCTGCAGCTGAGCAATTTTTTCGAAAACTCTTTTAACCCTGACATTTTTAGTTGCCAAAGGCTTGTCGTTTATAATGGCATCCATTACCTTATTTGTCTTGTCAAAAAGCAATGTCATACACCTCTCTGTTTTTAATTTCAAGTAAAATTGGCTGCCCCTAATATATACTTAAGATGAAGATGAAAGTTTTACTAAAAAATAAGGCCATCCAATAGGATAGCCTTCTCCAATTATTATTTCGTTCCAAACAGTCTATCTCCTGCGTCGCCAAGTCCTGGCACTATATAGCCATGAGAATTAAGTCTTTCATCAATGGCAGCAGTGTATATTTCAACATCTGGATGCTCTCTATGAACAGCTTCTATCCCTTCAGGTGCCGCAATTAAGCACATGAGCTTTATATTTGTCGCACCTTTCGATTTTAACACTTCTACTGCCTTAGCAGCAGAACCTCCCGTAGCCAGCATGGGATCTAGGATTATTAGTTCTCGCTCAGTAACGTCAGATGGCAGCTTACAGTAATATTCCACCGGCTGAAGTGTATCAGGATCACGATATAGGCCTATATGACCTACTTTGGCAGCCGGAATAAGTTTTAACATGCCATTTACCATTCCAAGGCCTGCACGCAAGATAGGAACAATGCCCAACTTTTTGCCTGAAATCATTCTGACCTTGGCCGGTCCTACTGGAGTTTTAACTTCTACCTCTTCTAACGGCAGGTTTCTGGTAACCTCATAAGCCATTAGAAGCGATAATTCTTCTACTAATTCACGAAATTCCTTAGAACCTGTGTTTTCATCCCTTATTAAAGCTAATTTATGCTGGATCAGGGGATGATCAAATACGAATACGTTATTCATGAAAAGCCTCCTATTTAATTGGAATAAAGAGGGAATTCTTCACACATAGCCTTTATTTCTTTTGATATTTTTGCTTTTACTATTTCATCATTGCCAGAAGTTAGTGCTTTGTCCATTAAGTCTGCAATCCTTTCCATCTCCTGTTCTTTCATTCCCCGAGATGTAAGGGCAGGTGTCCCTATGCGAATGCCACTTGTAACATTGGGACTTTGCGGATCATAGGGTATGGCATTTTTGTTTACCGTAATTCCAACTTCGTCCAGAAGGTGTTCTGCCTCTTTTCCTGTGAGGTTTTTGTTTCTCACATCAACTAAAATCAAATGGTTATCTGTACCTCCTGAAACCAGATTGTAACCCTTGTCCAAAAGTGCCTTAGCCAATGCTTTAGCATTTCTCACCACTTGATTTTGATATTCTACAAACTCTTCAGTAGATGCTTCTTTCAGGCAAACAGCTTTAGCAGCAATTACATGCATCAGCGGGCCGCCCTGAATTCCCGGGAAAATGGCCTTATCTATAGCTTTTCCATACTCCTCTTTGCAAAAGATCATACCACCTCTTGGGCCCCTTAAAGTCTTATGGGTGGTAGTTGTTACGAAGTCACAGATTGGCACAGGATTTGGGTGCAAACCTGCGGCAACAAGGCCTGCTATATGAGCCATATCAACCATAACATATGCTCCAACCTGTTTTGCTATTTGAGCAATCTTGTCAAAATCAATGATTCTGGGATATGCACTGGCTCCAGCTACTATCATCTTCGGTTTATGTTTTTTGGCCAAAGCTTCCAATTCATCATAGTCGATGTACCCGGTTTCCTTAGAAACTCCATAAGGGATAAACTCAAAATACTTGCCTGAGATATTTACCGGGCTGCCATGGGTTAGGTGGCCGCCATGGGCAAGGTTCATACCCAAAACTTTGTCGCCGTAATTCAGATATGCAAAATAAACCCCCATATTGGCCTGTGAACCGGAATGAGGTTGAACATTTACATATTCAGCAGAAAATAGTTTTTTGGCACGCTCTCGAGCAAGGTTTTCGACGATATCTACAAACTCACAGCCACCATAATAACGCCTGCCCGGATAGCCTTCGGCGTATTTATTGGTCAGCACGGAGCCCTGTGCTTCCATTACAGCTTTACTGGTAAAATTCTCCGAGGCAATCATCTCCAGTTTGTACTGTTGCCTATAGGTTTCTTTTTCAATGGCGTCAGCTATCTCTGGATCTACTAATTTAAGTATATTCATTTTCTCGCACCTCTTTTTTATGTTTTTTTCATATTCATACACTATTTTCGTATTCGGATATTTTGTTTAATCTCCGTTCATGGCGCGCTCCTTCAAAATCAGCAGCAAGCCATTCCTTAACAATAGCGGTAGCAAGTCCCGGACCTATTACTCTGCCACCCATGGTTAAAATGTTGGCGTTGTTATGCATACGTGACATGCGGGCAGAAAACGTGTCATGGCACAGGGCAGCTCGAATACCCTTGACTTTATTGGCGGCGATGCATACGCCTATTCCAGTACCGCAAATAATTATGCCTTTTTCATATTCACCTCGTGCAACGGCCTCAGCGCAGGGAATAGCTATATCCGGATAGTCCACTGATTCGGTAGAATATGTCCCTAAATCGGCATAACTCACCTTATTTTCCTCGAGAAATTTTATTATCTGTTGTTTTAATTCGTAACCCCCGTGGTCACTGGCTATAGCTATAGTCAACTCTTTCCCTCCTGACAAAAAGCATTATCTTATTAATTATATACTCAAATAATGGACATTGTCTAGATTTTTTCCAAGCGTTCGAGCACTTTCGACAATTTATGTTTTAGTTCATCAGCAACTTTTTTGTAAACTTCAACACCTTGACCAAAAGGGTCGCTGATTTCACCATAGTCACCTGCAAATTCCCCTAATAAAAACACCTTGCCCTTGGCTTTGGGAAAGCGGTTAAGTATATAATCTTTATGGCTTTGGGTCATGGCAAGGATTAAATCTGCATCAAGAACTGCTTCGCTTATCTGCCTGGCTTTGTGCCCTTTTAAATCGATTCCTTCCATTTCCATGACTTTTCTTGCATTTTCAGATGCAGGCTGGCCTTCAATAGCAGCAATGCCATATGATTCCACTTTAATTTGATCCTGTTTACCCAAATCGTGAAGCATTTTTCTAAAAAGAGCTTCGGCCATACTGCTGCGACATGTATTACCTGTACACACAAACACTACTTTTTTCAAAGGCCGCGCACCTCCTATACTTTTATAACATTGTATCCGGCGGCTTTATAAAGCCTGTTCATTACGGCAAGACCTATGCCGTCTTTAGAAATGCCTTCTGCAAGAATCTGATCTACTCCTAGACGGTCAAATTTCCTCAAAATAGTAAAAATATTAGACGAAATCGTAAGCGGTGCTGTTCTATCACCTGCAGAAATTATATGGCCGCTTGTGTAGAGATGACGTGTCTGCGCAGTTGCCATTATTCCCACTTTCAAACCCTGTGATTCCAATTTCTCTGCCAATTCATTGATGGTTTTAACCTGCCTGTCAATAGGCCCTTCTACCAAGGTCATGGGAGCATCAGGAGCGTAATGACGGTATTTTTGTCCCGGAGAACGGGGCTTTTCGCCCGGCGCAAGACCCGGATCCAAATCCACTCTGCCTAAAACCTCTTGCAATTCTTCACGAGTGACTCCACCGGGTCTTAAAATGATTGGAACTTCTTCAGAAAGATCTAATACTGTAGATTCTACTCCTACAGAGGCTTTGCCACCATCCAATATCATGTCAATCCTTCCGGTCATATCTTCGGCAACTTCCTCGGCACATACGGGGCTGGGCTTTCCGGATATATTGGCGCTTGGAGCGGCAATTGGGACACCTGCCTCTTTTATTAGTTCAAGGGCAACTGGATGAGAAGGCATCCTAATTGCTACCGTATCAAGGCCTCCGGTAGTGCCAAATGGGACCACATCGTTTTTATGAAAAATGATAGTCAGGGGACCGGGCCAGAACTTGTCCATTAAAAGCCTAGCCTTTTCCGGTATTTCTTTTACTAACTGATTGAGCTGGGAAATGTCCCAAATGTGAACAATCAACGGATTGTCTTGAGGCCTGCCTTTTGCAGCATAAATCTTTTTGGCAGCATCTTCATCAAGGGCATTGCCTCCTAAACCGTAAACCGTCTCAGTGGGAAAGGCAACAAGGCCGCCCTTTCGTATGATTTCGGCTGCCATTTTTATCTTGTCCCGTTCCGGCTGATTTTTATCTACTTTAATTATTTTAGTTTCCAGCATAAAACTACCTTCTTCTTCATTATGATTGATTCTTTTTTTATATAAAGATTCTATATAGATTCTGATTTAGGCAGTGAAGACGACGGCAAACGCTCCCGTTAGTTAGACCGTAGTCATTCTTGAATTTGGTGCAAACGGAGCAGTGGCAGCGCGCAGGATGCGCGCTGACGGGCTCTCGGCAGGATGCCGAATTGCCCGTGAAACCCTGGAGAGTGCAGCACCAAATTTTTAGAATGACAGGTCTAAATTTCGGGAGAGGTGCCGTTGTCTTCACCGTTAAGCATCAACAAATTTCATGCGATGACCTTATTTTATTCTACAATATTATAATATGTTAAACAAAATTATACCTGTAATTATGCCCCAAATAAGGCCCCAGGGAGAACTTCTCCCAATCACAAAAGTATCCGGCAGTATTTCTTTGCAAACTGTGTATATCATGGCCCCTGCCGCAAAACCCAAGGATGCAGCAATAAAAGCCGGAGAAACCTGGCCCAGTTTCTGTCCCACAACTGAACCTAAAACCATCGGTAAACCTGCCAGGGCCGTTGCCATAAAAGCAGAAAATGCACTCATGCCTGACAATCTAAATGCAGTAGCTATTGCCATACCCTCCGGAATATTGTGGAGAGCCAAAGTCACCACAAGGACCAATCCTGTGCGCTCAGACGCTTCAAAGCCGCTGCCTATGGCAATTCCCTCGGGAAAGTTGTGACTTGCAATAGCAAAAAAAAGCATGGCGCCAGTCTTTACAAAGTGCTGCATAGTGTTATTTTTTTGAGGGGTCATAAATTCAAGCAAAGCATCAGACCACATCAAAAACATTATCCCTATTATTATTCCAATAAGTGTGTGAAAGAGCCCGGAAATCTCTATGGCTTCAGGAATAAGTTCTGAAAATACCGCCGTCAGCATTATTCCACTGGCAAAACCTAAGACCGATGTCATTTTGTCAGCCTTGACTTCTCTCAAAAAAAATGTATAAAAGCCGCCCATTCCAGTACCGCCCACTCCAGCCAAGAAGCTTAAAAAAGTAGTGCTTGATATTCCCATGCGCTCACCTCTTCTAAAAATCATATGCGCCGATTATTTTGTTATTCCTAAAACTCCTGTTACTACTCTGTCAAAACCGGCATAATCTTTTCGGACTTGTATTTCTTTAAACCCCTCTTTTTCTAGTAGGTATTTTACATCTTGTGCTTGATTCCAACCTATTTCAAAAATCACTCTGCCACCAGGTTTTAAATATTCGGGAGCTTTTGATATTATCCTGCGATAAAACTCTAAACCGTCAAAGCCGCCATCTAATGCAATTTGTGGTTCCTTTTTTACATCATTTGGGAGATTTTTCAGCTCTTTTGAAGGAATGTAGGGGGGATTTGATACTATTATATCCAACTCTCTTATATTTCTTTGCTCAAGGGGTTCCCACAAATCACCTTGAAACAGCAAAACCCGGTCTTGAACACCATGGACATGTATATTTTTTCTCGCGACTTCACAAGCAACATCTGATATTTCAGTTGAGTAAACTTTAGCTTCCTGGTTGTTCACCGCAAAGGCCACTGATATAGCTCCGCTGCCGCAGCATAAATCAGCAATAACGGGATTTGCGATTTTGCTTGCAGCTTTTAAGGCTTCTTCAACAACAAATTCGGTCTCAGGTCTTGGAACCAACACTCCTTTTGTTACATACAAATTAAGGCCGTAAAATTCCTTCCGGCCTATAATATACGCTACAGGGACAAACTGACACCGCTCTTTTAATAATTTGTCATAGCATTCCTGCTGCTCTTTTGTAAGCTCTATTTCATCATATACCAAGAGCTTTAGCCGGTTTGTTCCTAAAACATGGCATAAGATCAGCTGTGAATCCAAAGCGGGATTTGCTACACCAGCCTCATAGAGCCGTTTTTGGCCAATGCTCAAAGCTTTTCTTACATTCACTGAAAACACCTTTCTCTATTCCATCTGAGCCAGCCTTTTGGCCTGATCTTCCGCTATTAAAGCATTTATTATTTCATCAAGTTCTCCCTCGAGGACATTTGTCAACTGGTGAATGGTAAGACCGATTCTGTGATCTGTAACTCTGCCCTGTGGAAAGTTATAAGTGCGTATCCGCTCACTTCGATCACCGGTGCCTACCTGGCTGCGTCGGCTCTGAGCAATTTTTTGATTCTGCTCTTGTTGAGCCTTTTCCAAAAGGCGTGCCCGCAGAACCTTCATGGCTTTTTCCTTGTTTTTTAGCTGTGAGCGCTCGTCCTGGCAAGACACCACAATACCTGTAGGAAGGTGGGTTATTCTCACTGCAGAATCTGTGGTATTTACGCTCTGACCTCCATGACCCGAGGATCTAAAAATGTCTATTCTAAGGTCATTGGGATTTATCTCAATATCAATTTCCTCTGCTTCAGGCAGCACCGCTACCGTTGCTGCCGAAGTATGAATCCTGCCGCCCGCTTCGGTAGTTGGAACTCGCTGCACACGGTGAACTCCTGACTCGTATTTCAAACGGCTGTAAGCACCATGGCCATTGACTTCAAAAATGATTTCTTTAAATCCACCAAGTTCTGTTGGATTTGAATCTATTACCTCGATTTTCCACCCTTGCTTTTCAGCATATCGGCTGTACATGCGGAAAAGGTCACCAGCAAAAAGGGCCGCTTCTTCACCACCGGTTCCTGCCCTTATCTCTACAATTACGTTTCTTTCGTCGTTTGGATCCTTCGGAAGCAGCAATATTTTTAATTGTTCCTCCAGCTTAAGCTTCTTTTCTTCTAACTCTTCCAAGTCGCTTTTCACAAGCTCCTCCATTTCACTGTCACCGGAGGCTTCTTTCAAAAGCACCTGGTTTTCTTTTATCTGCTCAAGAGTCTTTTTGTAATCTCTATAACAATTTACGATTTCTTCAAGGGATGCGTGTTCCTTAGCAAGTTTTCTCCATTCTTCGTGTTTTGCTATAATTTCCGGATCTGCTACTTTTTCAGTCAGCTCAATATATTTCTTTTCTACGGCTTCCAACTTTTCTATCACATTAAATCACCTTCCTGAAATAAGACTCAGTTTAAAACACTCTTAAGTGCAGCTATGGCTACTTCTAATTGTGCTTTATCAGGCTCTCGGGTAGTAAGTCGCTGAAGCCACATGCCAGGGGCATTTAATATTCTTATAATTGGATTATTGCACTTTCCAGCAAGCCTTATAAACTCATATGAAACTCCCGATACTATAGGCAGCATAACTATTCTTGATACTATCCGCAAGATTACCCCAGGCCACCCCATAAATGAAAAAAGTAAAATGCTTACCACCATTACTATCATCATGAAGCTGGTACCACATCTAGGGTGAATGGTAGAATATTTTTGGGCGTTTTCAGGTGTTAACTTCTCGTTGTTTTCATAGCAGTGAACTACCTTGTGCTCTGCACCATGATATTCAAATACTCGTCTAATGTCCTTCATTAAAGAAATGACTGCGATATAAGTCACAAAAATAGCTATTCTTATTAGGCCTTCCACAAGACTTAGTAAAAATGAATTTTGTAAATTGCCACTAATATATCTTACGGCAAGGGTAGGCAGTACTATGAAAAGTAATACAGCAAAACCCAAGGCAGAAACAAGTGCAAATGCTATATCCTTGCCGGTAAGCTCCTCCTCATCTTCCAGCCCCGCAACACTTGCAGAATAAGACAGAGTTTGGATGCCGAGAACCAGCATCTCTATTAAGGCCACTATACCTCGCAATATGGGTAGTTTCAGAAATTTGTACTTATCTTGCAATGAGCGGTTTTCCTGAGTTTTTATAACAATATCGTCATTTTTCCTTACAGCTACGGCTGTGGTTTTGGGGCCGCGCATCATAACGCCTTCAATTACCGCCTGCCCTCCAATTTTGGGTTTGACAGGTTGCAACATTTTAACCTCCCTAAATATTAATTAAGAAAAAAGGTCAGAGATAACCTCTAACCTTCTTAAACTACTCTGCATCTTTTAAGCCATATCTCTTCTTAAATCTTTCTACCCGACCACCGGTATCTACCAATTTCTGTTGACCTGAAAAGAAGGGATGGCATTTTGAACATATTTCTACACGCAGGTCTTCTTTGGTAGACCCCGTTTCAAAGGTATTTCCGCAAGCACATCTTACTGTAGCCCTCATGTATTTTGGATGAATTCCCTTTTTCACTCTGTTCACCTCTTTATTGTAAGTTGAATCACTCTAAGACATGTATCTGTAGAGTATTTTATAAAAATTTGTGCAAAGTTGTACCTGGGTTTTAAAAGTCAACTAGTATTATAGCATAGGCTATACATTTTCACAAGAGTTTTTATAAAGCAGTATCCGTGAATTCCACATAGGTTCAAACATGGCGAAGACTTTGGCATTTTCGTCAAGAATTTTAAAAGACTCTATAATATTTGTTGGCCTTTGGTTTATTTTTGTTCTACTTTCTATGTATGTTATAACTTTTTGTAAAAATTTCCTTTATGGTTTCGACACGGGAAGTTACATTTCCCGGGAAATAGACATTTTAACTAACTCTCTATCAAAGATACAAAGCCTTTGCAGTAAGGGCATTTGTTATCTTTTACTTTTGAGTGTGTTTTGTAACCTGCCCTCCTGATTATCAGTTTTTTACAAGTAGGGCAATATGTATTATTTCCTACATCATCTGCTATGTTTCCTGTATAAACATAATCAAGGTACTTCATGGCAATATCTCGCGCTGTCTTTATTCTCTCTACGGGGGTAGGTGGAATGTCCAATTTAAAATTTGGGAAATAACGGGTGATATGAAGGGGTATATCCTTTCTAAGGGACAAAAGCCATTTGGCCAGTTCCTCAATTTCTTCATCTCTATCGTTCATACCGGGTATTATCAGCATGGTTACTTCAACATGACATCTGGCCTGAGCTATTTCTACAGTTTGCTTCACTGGCAAAAGGCTTCCGAATACTAAGTCTTGATAAAAATCTTCGCTAAAAGCTTTTACATCTATATTCATAGCGTCAATATAAGGGAGGAGCTCTTGGAGAGGTTCTTTCTCTATAAATCCATTGGTTACAAGGACGTTTTTAAGGCCTGCGTACCTAGCCAATTTGGCACATTCCAAAATATACTCATACCATATAGTAGGCTCATTATAGGTGTAGGCAATGCCTATATTCTCCTCTTTTCTTTTAGCTGTTTCTATTAACTCCCCTGGGGAAATCTGCAGAGTTGGAATATCGGTAAGCTGCGCTATTTGCCAGTTTTGACAGAATTTACACCTAAAATTGCATCCTGTGCTGCCAACTGAAAAAATCATGCTGCCCGGATAAAAGTGATACAGGGGCTTTTTTTCTATTGGGTCCATCGCCCAGGAAGAAACCCTGCCGTAGTTAACAGAATACAACTTTCCATCAATATTTTTTCGCACTTTACACGTTCCAACTCGCCCCGGTGCAATCCTGCAATGGTGAGGACATAAACAGCAGTTGACATAACCGCCTGCAGATTTTTCATAATACATAGCTTCTCTCATAATTATTAGGCGGCCTCCTCCTGTGTTTTGAAAAGGCAAAAATTTCACATAAACTTACTTGTACATTATACCTTTAACATTAATCTTGTTGCAAGATTAGTCTGATTTTCCGTAAAACATTTAAGGCAAAAACATAGGGCAAAACTAAACAATGCAAATGACGTCTAAGTCGAATGTCGAAGAAGATTGTGGGATTTTTCTTGGATTTTTGCTGCAATTTATTACAAAAAATACGGTGTTGTTTTATTAAAATGTAATAGGGGAAAAAACCATTTTTTATAGGAGAGAAGCTCTATGTATTTTCTGCAAAAAAAAGACTTATTAAAACCTAAAACCTATTGCAGCATTAAAGCAATTGATGGGGGCAATTACTATGATTTTATTGTGACAAGCATATTAAGGGATGCATTCATTGTCCAAGCTTTGAAAAAAAATGATGCCCCTTGTTGGAAATCAAAAGATAAAATAGAGGTGCAAATCCTTTCTGATTCAGCTATCTACGAATTCTCATCATCGGTCATATGTTCCATAAACACTAACTCGCCCATATACGTTTTAGAATCACCACAACATATAAAGCGAATCCAGAGGAGACAATATGTAAGGTACAATTATGGTTTAACACTCTTTTTTTCGCCTGTGGAAAATAAAAACCAATGGAAACTGATATGCCCGCGCATAAAAGCTAAAACCTTAAATATCAGCGGCGGAGGTCTGTGCTTAACCTGGTCAAGGCCACTGCAGGAAAAGACTCTTGTGGCAATCACAATGAGTTTACCCTTTGACAAGAGTTCCCCCGAGGAAGAAATCTTAATACAGGCACTGGGGGAGGTTAGAAGGTGTGTAGAGTACAATGGAAAATACAGTATAGGTGTCGAATTTAAAGAAATTGACAAAAGAGACAGGGAGAAAATAATTGGTTTTATCTTTGAACAAATGAGAAAGGATGCAAAATCAAGGCGGAGCTTTGCAAGGATTTTTTAGGCTACTCCTGCCATTTCCATTTTGAAAAACACATATTAGTTGAGTATACAACATATTGAGCTGTATCATCATTTATAAATCTATGTAAAGCCCCCATTTGGTTTTCTTTGTCTTCCCGAAAGCCTCTGCTCTCCATATAATCACTCAATGAAACACTTGGCTTTGCCAAAATAACTTTAGGATATTTTTGTATTTCTACATATTCTTTCTCTGTAAACAATATCTGGAATAATCCCCTTGCAGTAGATAATGGATTAAGGACGCTAAATTTATAATATGAGATGAACGAACTTAGACCAATAACGACAATCAGCAAAAGAAATTGCACTATGATAATTTTTGCTTTTTTATTTTTGCCCACTTTAGACCTCCTATTCCATTAAAAACCCTTACGTAAAGCCACACTATTTAATGATTACCTCTCCTTCATATTGTATTTACTCGACCTTAGATTCATCAACCTGTTTTGACGAATAAATAGTATTTGTTTCGATTTAATGATACCACTTTTTGTTTAATAGCAAAATGAGTTTAAAATAAGTTTTTTGATACGAGTTAGATGTAAAAAAGCACCTTTCTTATATTTGCTAGAGTATAAGAAAGGTGCTTTTCAATTTCAATATTTAATTTTATGTAGGTAGGATTAAATCTTTCCTACCAAGTCAATACCGGGTTTGAGGGTTTTAGATCCTGGACGCCATTTAGCAGGGCAAACTTCATCTCCATGCTCTGCTACATACTGAGCAGCTTGAACTTTGCGCAACAATTCAGAAGCATTTCTACCAATGCTGTTATCGTTAACTTCATAAGCCACTATCTTTCCTGCCGGATTGATTATAAAGCTCCCACGAAGGGCCATACCCTCTTCTTCTATATACACTTCAAAATCTCTAGAGAGTTTTCCTGTTGGGTCTGCAAGCATGGGGAATTTGATCTTCTTAATAGTGTCAGATGCATCATGCCAAGCTTTATGAACAAAATGGCTGTCTGTTGATACGGAATATATTTCTGCACCTATCTTTTTGAATTCTTCATAAAGATCAGCTAAGTCCTCTAATTCTGTCGGGCATACAAAGGTGAAGTCGGCAGGGTAAAATACAAACACTGACCATTTGCCCAGCAAATCCGACTTGCTGACATCCTTAAATTCTCCGTCAACAAAAGCCTTTACAGTAAAATCTGATACTTCCTTTCCAATAAGCGCCATAAAAATATCTCCTCCCGCTTAATGATTTTTTTATCCGGCAAATTGCCGGTGATTTACTAAATTTATTTTTCATAAAACGAAATCTTAGAATACATATCATAGAGCGCTATTAATGAAGCTTATTAGTAATAATTATTGTTATTATCATTATAAATAATTATTCTCATTTTGTCAACATGTTATTAAAAAAAAAAGAACCTTAAACCAAAATTGGTAAAAGGTTCTTTTAACCGCTTTTAGACCGCTATAAACTTGAGGGTTTTTGCTAAAATCATAGGTTCTTACCCGATGCGGTATATCTAATTTCTCTAATTCTTTCCATGAAAAGCACAAGTACTGTTGCCAAATATGGCGCCATAAGAACGATCTGAGATGGTATTTGAAACCCTTGCAGACCCACAGATAAAGCATCAGCATACGCAAATATCAAACACGCGAAAAAGACTTTGAGTGGATTGCCGTTGCCTATCATTATGGCTGCCAGAGCAAGAAATCCTTTGCCTGCAGACATGTTTTCCGTAAACATAGAAAGACCGCCTAAGGGCAAAAATGTCCCTGAAATACCAGCAAAGATACCGCTTATTATTAATGAAATCCATTTGTATTTTACTGTATTTATACCGGCAGTTTGAACCGCTGTTTCGTTATATTTTAATCCCCGTATCCTTAGCCCAAAAGGTGTCTTATAAATAACAATGTAGCATGCAATCACTGATATCAAAGCAATATAGACCAGCAAATTGTGCCCGTTTAAAATATCTTTTAAAAACGGAATGTTTTTTATTATGGGAAGCTGTATACTTTGAAAGCTTTTTATTCTCTCGTCTATGAAAGCACCCCTGATATTAAAAATCGTATCCAAAAGCAGTGTGGTAATGCCCCATGCACTCAAATTCATAGCTATACCTACTACTACGGGATTTGAGTTCAAATAAATAACCAGCACCCCAAATATTAAAGAGGCTATCAGTGAACTTACTATTCCAAA
>ENA-OWPA01001120-OWPA01001120.1-bioreactor-metagenome-genome-assembly--contig:-NODE-1120-length-20908-cov-7.242139_pt1 | contig 20908 bp, 22 predicted proteins | sample MGYA00238139_ERZ651803 | MGnify/ENA primary metagenome ERZ651803 (study PRJEB26909, sample SAMN07631231) | bioreactor metagenome | isolation source: Switchgrass digestor | place: USA: Dartmouth... | reverse complement strand
GAAGGGTCGCAGGTTCGAATCCTGCTCGAGGAGCCATTTTTATTTCCTGTTTATTTTGAGTGTAAAATTATTAGGTGATAAAAGAAAAATTGTCTGCGGCAATATATTTTATAAAACACTATGTAATCTTTTAAGAGGTGATTAAACTGGAACATTCAAAAAATGCCCTTGCAGAAAGTATGGAAAGTTTCATTTGGTTTCTGAACCGATGGGTCGAATCTCTTAACCGTCAACTTCAAAGTGCCTCCGATGAGCCATCGATTACACAAAGGCAATACTGGGTATTGTGCATTTTAAAAAAAGGTGGCCCGTATAAAATGTCGGAATTAGGCGAAATTCTTCAAACCACCTATGGAAGTCTTACGGTTATGATTGACAGATTAGTTGAAAAGGGCTTGGTGGAACGATTTTATCTACCGGATGACAGAAGGGTTGTTATGGTAAGGATTACGCATGATGGGAGAATGTGTTTGGAGCAGTATAAAAATAAATTTTTGGATATAATAGTGAAAAATTTGGAAAGACTAACAGAAGAGGATAGAAAACGGCTTAGTAACGCTATAGATGAAGTTATTACTATAGTTAAAAATATCAGCGATTTATGATTTTAATATACAGAAGGAATTTTAATAAGTGATGTCGAATTTTAACTGTATAAAATATTTTATTAAAAAGAGCCCTATTTTCCATATAAACTATGGAGGGAAGGGCAAGAAAAAATAAGGAGGCATGTCATGCTTACAAGAGTATGTTCGGGCGGTGTTGTTTTCTTTGAGGATCGTGTGCTAATACTTAAAAATGAAAAGTCTGAATGGGTACTGCCAAAAGGAGTTATCAGGCCTGGTTATCTTGCTCAAGAAACGGCTATAGAGAGGGTAAAGATAGAAGCGGGAGTTGATGCTCGGATAGTATCCTGTGTAGGAGAAACCTGTTATGAATTTTATTCTGTTACCCGGCAAAGACCGGTATGCAATCAAATAACATGGTTCTTGATGGAAGCTTTCAGCGATAATTGCAGTCCCAATGCAGACTTAAATTTTTCAGAAGGCGGTTTTTATCCTATAGAAGAAGCATTGGAGAAAATCACATATAGTCAAGATAAATCTCTTGTAAGGATGTCATATAAAAGATATTTAGAGTATCATAAAGAGCGAGATGAAGTTATAGTGTAAAAAAGCAGCTTAACGCTGCTTTTTTTATATCCTTTTAAGTGATTTGATTTTATGTTCTATCAAAGAATCTAGTGCTTTTGCTTTAAGACCTACATCGTTTTCTCCTATTATTCCTTTTTCTTTGAGAACTTCTATGAGACTTACTATAGCCAAAGTGTTCTTGTAATCAACCATTTTCATATCTGAAAGCTGGGCGAAAATGTCTATTTCCCCCATAAACTCGTCCCCCTTGAGAAGGTTATATCCACATTATATCCATTATTGAAAATTTTATACAAAAAACTTTGTACTGATATTAGGCATTTATTTAAATTTCTCAATGACTCTTATTAACTCATCCCTTTCCAGGGGAACGAGTGGCTTTTTGCTGCCAGATGTAATAATATATTTTCCGCTTGAAGTGATTTTACCGATTATAGTAGCCGGGATATTATGGGATTTGAGAGCATTTACTACTTCATTACCTTTTGGTGTGCATATAAGCATTGAACCACTGGAAATAAGACCAAGGGGATTGATACCAAAGGCTTGGCAAATATCTCTGGTTTCAGGTAATATAGGCAACAAATCCTGGTGAATTTCCACTCCTACATCGGAAGCTTCAGCAATTTCGGAGCAGGCCCCTAACAATCCGCCTTCTGTAATATCGTGCATAGCCGAGACGCCGATTTTGGCGGCAATTATTCCTTCATCTATGACACTTATTCTGTCTATAAAGCTCTGAGCAGTTTTAATAGTTTTCTCTGCAACCTTGCCCTTAAGAAATTCTTCAAAATCAGTTGCAAGGATAGCAGAACCTTCAAGGCCTAGGGATTTTGTTACTATTATATCATCACCGGGCTTGGCACCCGAGGATGTTACAAATTTGTCTTTGTCTACAATACCTATGGCCGTAGCGGAAATAATGGGTTTTACAACTGCTGGTGTAATTTCACTGTGCCCTCCCAGTACTTCGATACCGATTTTGCTGGCCGTTTCGTGAATACCCTGCATTAATTCTTTTAATAAACGCTCATCAGAACTTAAGGGTAAAAGCAATGTGACGAGAATTCCAATAGGTTCAGCCCCGCAGGCCGCAATATCATTACAGGACACGTAAACTGCAAGATGGCTGCTGTGAATATCAGCACCCGTAATGGGATCAGTTGAAAGCACCGCAACTTTGTTGCCGAAGTCTATGATACTTGAATCTTCGCCAAGACCTGAGTGAACCAACACTTCCCTTCTTTGCTTGCCAGTGAATGGATATACGCTTTTCCTTAAAATATCTGGAGGTACCTTGCCTGCGCTAAACACATAAATCACCTCAAAATCTATCTTCGTCATTTATAAAAATACGTTTAAGTCTGCTGTGCAAAAACAAAGAAATAACTGCCCCTGCCGATACCTGTACAAAATCTCCGGCAAGCTCAATTGGCACAGCTCCAATTCCGTACAAAATCCCCGCAGCTAAAGCATAACCTGCCATCATGATAATAGCGCCCGACATGACGGCAATGTATCTATTTTTATTTGCCAAACTTCCTACAATGTATCCCTCTAAGCCCTTGATTATAAAAGTTATTGGTGCCCATACGGGGTATCCCCCAATAATATCAGCCAGAGCTGAACCAACGCCGCCTATTAAGGCCCCGGGGATAGGACCATATAGCAGAGCAGTTAAATAAATTATCGCTTCCCCTAGATTAAAGTATAGATTAAAAGTGGGAACTGGGAAGCGAAGCATAACTGTAGCTATAACTAACAATGCAGATAAAAGCCCCATAAGCGCCAGCTCTCTAATCCGCTTATCCATTTATTAATTCCTCCGTTTTTTAAATTAATCTCACTGAAACGCTAGGCTCTTTTTAAAAAATTAAACAGAAAGTAGTTTCCTAATGGTATTATACATAACAACAAAAGGTTTGACAAACAGTTTATAGCCAAGTCTCCAAAAGTCGATTTATTTCAAAATAACGCAAATAAAAATTTTTTTCTTTTAAGAAGGAATTAAAAATTTTATATCGAATATAAATATATGTGGTATACCAAATGAATACAAAAGGCATTTTTTTTGAAAGGATTAGAATAATGAGTCCATTAATTGATCCTAACAATTCACGAAATATTACCAAAAAGGAAATGGCTTATAATGCAATAAAGCAAGATATACTAAACAACAAATTACCATCAGGAACTTTTCTGATTGAAAGGGAATTGTGCAAAGTCCTTAATGTTAGCCGCACCCCTGTTAGAGAAGCCCTGCATCAATTAGGAAGTGAAGGTTTAGTTGAATTTATACCAGGCAAGGGAGCCTTTGTTTCCGGCATAAGTTATGAAGACATAATAGAAGTATATGATCTTCGTGAAGTCCTGGAAGGCCTAGCAACGAGGATGTTTACTCTACATGCCACTCAATCTGAAATAGAAGAGCTTAATAAATTATATGAACATATAGAAATTGCACTAAAACGAGATAATATAGAAGAATTAGTAAAATATGACGTAGCTTTTCATAAATGTATTGTAGAAGGTTGTCGCAATAGCAGATTAAAAGCTATGATAAAAAACATAAATGATCAAATTGAAAGAATTACTAATACCATAAAAAAGGACAAGGTTAGGGCAAGAACGACAGCAGTGCACCATAAAAGCATTATTAATGCTATTAAACAAAAAGACGCTGTTTTAGCAGAAAGCAAAATGCGAGAACATATATTGGATAGTAAAAACTACCATTTAAAAAAATATAACTTTCCAAACTAATGTAAGTATCTATGACAAAACCAATATTATTTTATTGTCTCAAATTGTATACCAAAAGTATACCTACGAAAGGGGGTATTTTTAGCCTGCAATTAAATCCAACCTTGCTTTTTTCAAAACATTAAGGGAGGTAAAAAAAGTGAAAAAGATATTAACATTAGTTTTAGCACTTTGTCTTGTAATACTAGCAGGTTGTGGCGGTGGTTCTCAAAATAGCCAGCCGACACAGGAAACATCTCAAGAAGAAACAAATTCTTATAAGATAACGCTAATTGTAAAAAATCTTGTTAATCCTATGTGGCTTGCTGTAAAAGAAGGTGCCGAAGCAGCTGCTAAAGAGTATGGTGTGGAGTTAACAGTTTTAGCTCCGCTAAAGGCTGATAACAACGAAGAGCAGATAAGGCAAGTTGAGGATGCCATAACAAAACAAGCAGATGCTATAGTTCTCATTCCGGCAGACTCTCAAGGTATTATTCCGGCAGTAGAAAAAGCCAACCAAGCTGGAATTCCTGTTATCAACGTTAATACTAAAGTAGGTGGCGGCGTGACAGAAACATTTGTAGCTGTTGAGAACTATGACGCCGCATCTAAAGTTGCAGAAGCCGTTGCAGAAAAATTAGGCCAAAAAGGCAAAGTTATAATTTTAGAAGGAAAAGCCGGTGCTCAAAGTGCCATAGATTTGAAACAGGGTGCGGTTGATACATTTGCTAAATATGAAGGTATAGAGATTGTTGCTTCACAAACGGCTAACTGGAATAGAGCAGAAGCCATGCAGGTAACCCAAAACCTGTTGCAGGCACATCCTGATGTCAATGCTATTTTTGCTTCCAACGATGAAATGGCAATGGGTGCTGTTGAAGCTGTGGATCAAGCTGGCCTGACTGGCAAAATCATAATAGCAGGACTTGACGCAAATCAAGATGCACTAGAAGCTATAAAAGAAGGAAAAATGACCTTGACCTGTGACAAGAGGGGTTTTGAACAGGGATATGTTGGTGTTGAAGCCGCAGTGAAGGTTTTAAACAATGAGCCAGTAGACGATCGCATTGTAATTGATACTACAATAGTTGACGAATCTAATGTGGACGAATTCTTAAAGTAAGCAAAGTTTTCATTTGAGGTATTGCTTATACAGGCAATACCTCAAATGAACAAATATACTTAGGAGTGTAGCACATGAGCGATCAAATAATACTGCAATTAAAAGGAATAAGCAAACAATTTCCTGGTGTTAAAGCACTAGACAATGTCAGCTTGGATGTAAGAAAAGGTGAAGTCCACGTTTTACTTGGAGAAAACGGTGCTGGAAAATCTACATTGATGAAAATATTAAGCGGAGTATATAAAAAGGACAGTGGAAAGATTTTTTTAGATGGTAAAGAAGTTGAAATAAATTCAGTCAATGATGCGGAAAATTTGGGCATAGGTATTATTCATCAGGAATTTAACCTGTTGCCGCATAGAGATATAGCACAAAACATTTTTTTAGGCAAAGAGCCCACAAAACGAGGGCCATTAGGAGTAAAAGTATTAGATAAAGCGACAATGTATTCAAAGTGCAATGAACTGTTAAAAACCGTTGGCATAGATTTGGATAGCCGTATTTTAGTAAAAGACTTAGGGATAGCGCAAAAACAAATGGTGGAAATAGCTAAAGCCCTTTCCCTTGCCAACTTAAAGATATTAATAATGGACGAACCTACAGCCACATTGACAAAAGGTGAAATAGACAAGCTTTTTTCAATAATAAGAAAGTACAAAAGCATGGGCATCAGTATAATATATATTTCTCACCGAATGGAAGAAATTCAGGTAATAGGCGATAGAGTAACAGTCCTTAGAGATGGCAAGTATATAGGCACTGTGCCCGTAAAAGAGACTCCTCCATCAGAACTGATAAGGATGATGGTAGGGCGCGAAATTACCAATTTGTATAAACGGGATTACAATGAACCTGGGCCGGAAGCATTAAAAGTTTGCAATTTAAGCTCCCGAGGCAAATTTAAGGATGTTAACTTTTCAGTTCGCCGAGGTGAAATTGTTGGTTTCTATGGCCTAGTAGGTGCCGGAAGGACCGAAGTGGCCAAGGCTATATTTGGCGAAGATAAATATGATGCCGGAGAAATATTAATAAACGGCAAGAAAGTAAAACATCACATGCCCAGTCAGGCAGTTCAAAATAAAATGGGTCTGTTACCTGAAGACAGGCGAGACGAGGGCCTCATTACAAAGATGTTGCTCAAACAAAATGTAGTTCAGGCCAGTCTAAGAAAAGTTTTTCCTAAGGGAATTTTAAATAATAAAGTAGAATCGCAAATTGCAACTAAATACATTGCAAAACTCAATATTGCTACACCTGATGAAAATGTAGTAGTTGCCTCTTTAAGCGGTGGAAACCAGCAAAAGGTAGTTCTAGCTAAGTGGTTGCTAACCGATTCCGAAGTCCTTATATTTGATGAGCCCACCAGAGGTATTGATGTAGGCGCAAAAGCCGAAATATACGAATTAATGAATGATCTGGCAAAAAGCGGAAAAGCGATTATGATGATTTCATCAGACCTGCCTGAAGTCATAGGCCTTTCCGACAGAATATATGTCATGTATCAAGGGAAAATAGTTGCAGAGTTCAACCATGAAAATGCAAGCCAAGAACGGATTGTGAACTTTGCCATCGGAAGGGGAGATACTTTATGACATATGCCAAAATTATCAAACAGCTAAAAAAGCTACCAGGAATAATTTATGGTCTGGTGATCATAATTGCCTTTTTCGGTGTAACCGCTGATTATTTCTTAACTTTTATGAACATGATGAATATCCTAAAACAGGCTTCAGTCTTAATAGTAGTATCTCTAGGCATGACTTTGGCTATTCTTTTGGGGAAAATCGATATGTCTGTCGGTTCTACTATGTCCCTTGTAGGTGTGGTCACTGGCATATGTCTTCACAAAGGTATATCCATTCCATTGGCAATTTGTATAGGTATGGCGGTGGGTTCTATTATAGGGTTTATCAACGGTTATTTAATCGGCTATAGGAAGTTTGATTACTGGATTGTGACTTTTTCAAATATGGGAATTGCCCAAAGCCTTGCACTTGTTATAACAAATGGGGCTACGATACCGGGATTTGACAGCAGTTTTAGATTTTTAGGCGATGGACAGATATACGGAGTTCCGGTAGGTATATTAATAGCAATGGCCATTGCGCTGGCTATAATATATCTGAGTTACAATACAAAATTCGGAAGTAATATTTATGCAGTCGGCGGCAATGAACAGGTAGCGAGGTATTCAGGTATAGATACAAGCAAGGTGATATTTAAAACTTATATACTGAGCAGTCTTTTGGCAGGTTTTGCCGGAATATTGCTTGTATCAAAAGTGAATTCGGCTAATCCCATTGCCGGTTCTGGGTATGAATTTGATGCAATAGCTGCTACGCTTATTGGCGGAACGCCATTTGATGGCGGTAGAGGCGGAGTTTTAGGCACAATTATAGGTGCATGTATTATAGCAACTTTGAGAAATGGATTAAATATGTTAGGTTTGACTCCTCCAATACAATTTACTTTGGTAGGGTTTATCATAATACTAATCATCATTTTTGATGTTTTAAATGAAAAATACAAAGCTAAAAAGGGAGGAGCAGCCAATGAAGCATAATGCAATACGATTTTTATTAAAATATGCTAGGTTTATGATATTGATTATTCTCTTAATTGCACTGTCTCTGCTAAGCCCTGCGTTTTTAACATTTACTAACATAGCTAACGTTTTAGGCCAAGCTTCCCTGCTGATTATAGTAAGCTATGGGATGACATTAGCTATAGTTACGAAAGGCATTGACCTGTCAATAGGTTCAGTTTTAGCACTATCATCTTGCATTGCAGCAAGTATAATAAAATCGCAAAGCATAATATTAGGGATAATAATAGGGTTATTAATTGGCTTACTATGCGGTTCTATCAATGGAATTATGATAACCAAAATAGGTCTGACTCCCTTTATAGCAACATATGGAATGGACTGGATTGCTCGCGGGTTGGCCTATGTTTATATGGGAGGAACCCAGATATATGGTTTTGATAAGGCATTCCGCTTTTTCGGCAGTGGTCAGATCATGGGAATACCGGTACTGGTATTTGAGGTTATATTTATAACTGTCGTGCTGTGTTTTTTGACTTACAAGACAACTTATGGCAGAAATATTTATGCCACTGGCTCCAATATAAAGGCTACTCGCCTTGCTGGCGTTAACACAGATCGAATGGTTATTTCAGTTTTTGCTTTAAATGGATTATTAGCAGCTATCGCTGGCTTACTGTATATATCCAGATTAAATGCAGCAGAAGCCCTTATTGGAACAGATTTTACACTAAACTCTATAGCTGCTACATTAATCGGCGGAACGCCTTTCGGCGGCGGTGAGGGAGGAGTTGCCCGCACAGTAATGGGAGCTATTATAATGACACTGCTTATAAACGGAATGAACCTTCTTGAAATATCATCATATTGGCAAACAGCTACAGTTGGATTTGTTATTCTTTTATCTTTGTTTATAGAGAATACAAGTAAAAATTTCTTGGTATAACTTAAGTTAACAATTTTTTTTAAGTATAAAGGGTATACCAGGAGTATACCAATAAATATCAAGCAAAGGAGAGGTTTAGATGAAAAACAAAAAATGGTTGCTTACAGATAACCCAGCAATAATATTTGAGGACAATGAGGTAGGGCGTCTAAAGAAACAAATATGGGATGCCAGTGAAGAAGAAATCGACGAGATTTTAAAGGAATATGGAATTCCATCAGAATCAGAACTAGGCAAACCAGGTACCTACATTCAAAACACTCCTAGAGTAAAAGTCATCGAAAAGCGCAAGAAAAACGACGTAGTATTAGTACCCATTGGTTGCACAGAAAACCACGGTATTCATGCAAATACTGGTCTTGATACCTTTATGGTAACACAAATCATAGAAGGTGTAAGAAGATACACAGCAAAACAAGGGAGAGAAGTAAGCCTAGCCTTCCCACCACTAAACTACGGCGGCCATCCATATCACCACTTAGGTATGGCAGGCACAGTAATCATGCCTAAAGAAGTAGTAGAAGAGACCATCATTTATACAATGCTGGGACTTTGGAACGACGGATTTAGAAAAATCATCTTAGTAAACAACCACGGCCATCTATGGATGCTGGAAGGAGCTATTCATGAATTTATGAAGAGATATCAGCTTCCAGGAATCTTCCGTGTAATTGACTGGCACAGAGCTGTAAGGGAATTCTTCTATCCAGTTGACCGTGAAGACAGCTTGGAAACCCATTTCATACACGCAGATGAAAGCGAAACATCAGTAGGCCTCTTGCTATTCCCCGGAATGATCGACATGAGTGTAGTAGTAGATGCACAGCCACAAAGCTTCTTACCGGAAGGCCACTTTGATACATCAGTAGATCCTTACGGAAGGCCCAGCCGCTGGTCTGAAGGCGAAGGCCATGCAGCTATTGAGCGTGCAGCAACCCCTGAAGGCGTAGTAGGTAAACCCAGCATAGCCTCGGCAAGAAAAGCGAAAAGGCCAGTTGCAGCTATACTGAAATACTTAACACTAGTAATAGACCAAATTTTAGAAGCATTCCCACCAGGAACAGTACCACCAGTAGAAAAAGTAACACTACGCACAGAAGAAGAAATGAAACCATTCCTAAAAGAACCCATGAGCCCCGGCTGGAAGTCAGTTGACGAACTGCCCATGATTGGTGGTTGGCATAAGCTATAATATCAAATTGAGTATAAGACCTTTTATAGGTCTTATACTCAATTTTAAAAAAAAGAAAGGTGTGAGATCGTGTTTGATCTAAAAGGGAAAAAGGCGATTGTAACCGGCGGAGCATCTGGATTGAGCCTTGGTGCAGTAGAAGCCCTGCATGATGCAGGAGCAGAAGTTGCCATAATCGACATAGCAAAAAACGTAGAAGAAAAAGCAAAAGAACTTTCTCAACAAGGCCCTGCCGTTTATGGCATTCGTGCAGATCTTTCAAATCGGAAAGAACTAAGGGAAGCTTTTAATTTAGCCGTCGAAAAACTTGGATCTTTAGATATATTAGTAAATGGAGCAGGAATTCAAAGAAGGAATAAATGCGAAGAATTTAGCCTGGAAGATTGGGATGCGGTAATAGAAATCAACTTAACATCAGTATTTGAGCTCTGTCAGTTGGCAGGAAGGCTTATGCTAAAACAAGGGCATGGCAAAATCATAAACTTTGCATCTATGCTGAGCTTTTTCGGTGGATATACAGTGCCTGCCTATGCTGCCAGCAAAGGCGGTGTGGCCCAGCTAACCAAAGCCTTATCTAACGAATGGGCAGGAAGGGGAGTAAACGTAAATGCTATAGCTCCCGGATACATGGCTACGGCTTTAAATACCCAGCTAATAAATGACCCAGTAAGAAATGAATCCATATTAAAGCGCATACCTGCCGGCAGATGGGGTACTCCCGAAGACATAAAAGGCACTATAATATATCTTGCATCAAAAGCCTCAGATTACGTAAATGGTGCTGTAATACCAGTAGATGGCGGCTACCTTGGAAATTAAGGAGTGATTATCATGGCAAGTCAAAAACAAATCATAGATACAATTAAAACCGCTAAGATAGTGGCCATTATCAGAGGGATAGATAGTGACTACATCTTAAAAACCGCTGAAGCACTAATAAAGGGCGGCATTAAAGTAATGGAAATTACCCTAAACCGTGACGATGCTATGAAGAGCATTGAAATAGTGAAAAAAGAATTTGAAAATGAAATACTCTTGGGCGCAGGGACAGTTCTAACAGATAAGCAGGTAAGAGAAGCAAATCAGCATGGAGCATGCTTTATCGTTTCTCCAAATACAGACGAAGTCGTCATAAAACAAACAAAAGACTTAAACATGATTTCCATACCTGGTGCCTTTTCACCAACTGAAATAGTAAAAGCACACCAGCTAGGAGCAGACTTTGTCAAAGTATTTCCTGTAGGAAATGTAGGACCTGGGTATATAAAAGCAGTCAGAGGCCCGCTGGACAATATACCTCTTTTAGCTGTAGGAGGAGTTAATCTTAACAATATGACAGAGTTTCTAAAAGCCGGTGCCGATGGCCTAGGTATTGGTGGAAACCTTGTAGACAAATCACTAATTTACGCAGGAAAATACGATGAAGTTGAAAAAATTGCCCGAAGTTATGTAAAAAAACTTGAGGAGGTCTAATTACGCTGAAAGCATATTTTGATTCAGGGACAACCAATTCAAGGATATATTTAATCAAAGACAATAAAATAATTGATCATGATCAAAAAAGCATAGGGTCTAAAGACTCATCTATTGCCGGAACTAATCGGGTTTTACTAGAAGGCCTTAAAAAACTTTATGACAAAGTTCTAGAAAGAAACGGCTTAAAAGACCAAGATATTTCAGCAATTTTTGCCTCTGGTATGGTTACTTCACCTTTTGGAATTAAGGAAGTTCCGCATCTAAAAGTACCTGTAACCTTACAAGACCTTCGGGACCATGTTTACAGTTATCATGAAGACCTCTTTTTCAAAAGACAAATCGGTCTAATTCCTGGTGTAAAGAGCACGCCTGATTCCGAAGTTATAACAACGGATAATGTCTTAGAAGTAAATTCCATGCGAGGAGAAGAGGTAGAAATATTTGGGCTTCTTAGCACTTTAGACGACGAAGTAAAAAGCTCATCAGCTGCCATACTGATACCCGGTTCCCATACCCAAATAGCCTATGTTCAAGACCAAAAAATAACAGACTTAATTTCAACCATGTCGGGGGAACTATTTCACGCCATATCAAACCATACAATCATATCTGCTTCAATAGAAAAAGACATATTTGAATGTGATAAAAGCATGGTTCAGAAGGCCTTTAAAATGCTAATGCAATATGGATTTAACAAGACCGTTTACCTGATAAACACCATGCAGGTATTTCATGTGGCAGATACTCGGGCAAAAACATCTTTTTTAGAGGGCGCAATATTCGGCGGCGACATTATATGTTTAGAGCAATATTTACAGAACAAATGGCGTGGTATCAATTATGTGATTATTTACGCTAATAGGACTATTGCAGAGATATACAATGCTTTATTGGAGATTGCATGTTTAGGCTTAAAAGTTAAGGTTGTAGAAAAAACCAAGCAAAGCGATTTTGCAGTTAAAGGATTTTTTGAAATAATTAAGGATTAAAATTAATTATTTAAAAGGAGTTAGTCAGTTATGACTTACAAAATACTTGTTACCTCTAGATCCTTTGGGCAAGTATCTGAAGAACCCATAAAACTCTTAGAGCAAAACAATTGTTCAATAGATTTTAAGAAGGAAAGCGGCCTGTACGGAGAAGAGGACTTTTTAAAAGTCATAGGAGAATATGATGCTGTTATTGTAGGTGCTGACCACATGACAGCTAAAGTTATCGAAGCCGGGAAAAAACTTAAAATAATTTGCAAACACGGTGCCGGTGTAGATAACATAGATTGCGAAAAAGCCAAGGAAATGGGGATCCCCGTTACGAATGTGCCCGCAACCAATTCTGATGCAGTAGCGGATTTTGCCTTTGGCCTTATACTAAATATTGCACGCAAGATTTCAGCTAATGCTTTCGAAGTTAAACGAGGCAAATGGAACAAAGATATTGGTGTAGATGTATGCAAAAAGACTCTTGGGATTATAGGTTGCGGAGCTATCGGAAGGCGAGTAGCTAAAAGAGGCCAAGGCTTTGACATGCGGGTATTAGGTTACGATCCATATGTGAAAGAAAGTGCAAACTTATCTAATATAAGCCTGGTTGATTTAGACACTCTGATAAAAGAATCTGATTTCATTTCAATTCACGTGCCATTAACCCCTGATACACGAAACTTAATAAGCAGTAAAGAGATGCATCAGATGAAAAAAGGAGCATTTATCATCAATACTGCCAGAGGGGGTATAGTAGATGAAAATGCTCTGTATCAGTTTTTAACAAATGGTCATTTGGGTGGAGCAGCCCTTGATGTAACAGAGCAGGAACCCATACAAGCTGATAGCCCCCTTTTGAAATTAGACAATGTAATAATAACCTCTCACATTGCTTCTTATTCAAAAGAATCATTAAATGCTGTGAGCATGGCATGTGCAAGAAATATCATAAAGATAATAAACAACGAAACACCGGATAACATTGTAAACAAGTAATAAAGTGACTGAAGGTGAAAAAATGAGAGCTTATTTATTTCAATCTCCAAAGAATGTAGAAATCGCAGAGCGGGAAAAACCTGAACTTAAAGACAATGAGATATTAATAAAAATAAAAAATATAGGCATTTGCGGTTCTGATGTAGCTTTATATAATGGCAAATACAGCGGCCCCCATAAATACCCCATGCTGTTTGGCCATGAATGGTCAGGAATCATTGCCCAAGTCGGTAAAAATGTGACAGGTTTTAATGTTGGCGATAAGGTGACCGGCGACTGTTCCAGGTATTGCGGTACATGTGAATATTGCAAGGTAGATAAAAACCTATGCAAGCACATAGAAAAATTCGGGATAACAGTAGATGGAGCATCAGCAGAATACATTGTGCGAGATGCAAAATACGTATACAAAGCGCCGGAAGAACTAGACTTTGACCTAATCTGCCTTACAGAACCTATTGCAGTAGCAGCACATATGATAAAGAAAATCTTAAAAGTTGCCGAAAGCCTAACAGACAAGAAAATCCTAATTATGGGCGGTGGGCCAATAGGTCTTGCCAGTTTAATGCTGCTTAAAAAGCTGTATAACTGCGACAGTGTAGATTTATATGATATTGTAGAAAACAGAATGAAACTTGCGGTAAGCCTTGGAGCAGGGAGCCCTTCAGAAGAATTATTTAAATTAAACAGCGATGAAAACAACTACAATTCCCTATATACCACTGCTCATTATGACATAATTATAGAAACAACAGGCAATGCTAAAGCCTTGGTAAACACTATTCATATGGCAAAACCAATGGGCATCATCGGCTGTGTAGGTATGCTGCCAAACGTTGAAATTCCACAAAAACTAATAGTGCTAAAATCCCTTACTGTAATAGGAAGCATTGGTGGGACAGGAGAGTTTGAAGAGGTATTAGATTTTATCAAAACAAATCCAGACTACGTCCGCCATTTAATAAGTCACAAGTTCCCAATAACAGATTGTGAAAAAGCATTTGAAGCGTGCAGAGATGCTGCTACAGCCATGAAAGTAGAGCTATACTTTGAAGATTAGATGGAAAGGAGAGAAAACATGGATAAGATGCAAGCAGCTGTATTATTTGGCCCAAATGATCTTAGAATCGTTGATGCGGATATTCCAGAGCCAAAAGCTGAAGAAGTATTAGTTAAGGTAAAAGCCTGTGCCATATGCGGCACCGATCCGGAAATTATTGCCCACGGTTGGCCTAACTGCCCGCCTTATGGCAGTTATATACCAGGTCACGAGTTTGCCGGTGAAGTAGTAGCTTTAGGGCCTGGAGTTACAGAGTTTAAAATTGGTGACCGAGTTGTTGCAGAACCCCACAAAGGATGCGGCAAATGTATCAACTGCATACGAGGTCTTTACACTACCTGCTTAAATTACGGGAAAATCGAAAAAGGTCATCGACACTACGGCTTTACCGTAAATGGAGGCTATGCTGAATATGTGGCAGTACACGTAAACTGCCTGCACCGAATTCCTGATACCGTAAGTTACGAAGAAGGCACTATAGCCACAACAGCTGGCACCGCCCTTTATGGCTTGGAGAGGGCAGGCTGGGTACAGCCCGGTGATGTTGTAGCAGTTATAGGCCCCGGTCCTATTGGTTTAATGGCGGCGCAACTTGCAAAAGTCTTTGGTGCAAGTAAAGTTATACTCGTAGGCACCAGACAATCTCGATTAGAAGTTGGCAAAAAAATCGGAGCTGATATCCTAATAAATATAAAAGAAGAAGACTTAAAAGAGAGAATAAATGAAATTACAGGTGGAGTAGGAGTAGACCTTGCCGTAGAGGCTTCAGGGAGTCAAGCTGGTGCGGCCCAAGCTGTAGATATAACGAAAAAGAGCGGCCGCATATCCCTAATTGGTATGTACAAAGATGATGTGAAGATAGACTTAAACCATGTAGTCCAATACAATATGACTATGGCAGGCGGCAAAGCCGAGGGAATGTGGTGTATAGAAAGAGTAATTCCGCTGATGGCTGATGGAAGAATAAATGTAAAGCCGCTGATAACCCATGAATTTGCATTAAAAGATATAAATGAAGCGGTGAAGACATTTGTTGAGAGAATTGGTGGAGCATTAAAAGTTGTTGTAAAACCTTAAAATTAACGACAGCACTTGATTTTAGATTAGCCGTTGGGTATAATAAGAAACAAAACATAAAAAGCCAACGGCAAGGAAGGAGAAAAGTAAGCACTTTGCTTTTTTCAGAGAGCCGACGGTAGGTGCAAGTCGGTAAAAGCTGGTGCCCAATTCCGCTCTGGAGCTGTACCTTTGAAGAGGTACCGGGAATTTTTATATTTCCGTTATTCCAATTAAGTAATATATAAGGGTGGCAACGCGGGTCCTCTCGCCCCTTAAGGGTGGAGAGGACTTTTTATATTTTAAAGAGAGGATAAAAATTAATATATTAGGGAGGTAAAGTGATTGCTTGACATTAAATACATTAGGCAAAACCCAGAAAAAGTCAAGGAGGCTTTAGAAAATCGTGGAGCCACAGCTGACCTGGACAAGTTTCTCAAGCTCGATGAGGAACGTCGCAATTTGCTGTTTGAAGTTGAAAAATTAAAGAGTCAAAGGAATCAGGAATCGGAAGAAATCGCCCGCAAAAAGAAGATGGGAGAACCGGCAGACGAACAAATAGCACGCATGAAAGAAGTATCACAAAAAATCAAGGAAATGGACGAAAGGATTAGCCAAACGGAAGCAGAACTTCAAAATTTACTGCTGACTATCCCCAATATCCCTGATGACTCTGTTCCGATCGGAAAATGCGATCGGGACAATGCAGAAGTTCGCCGTTGGCGAGAGCCCACAAAGTTTGATTTTACTCCAAAACCTCATTGGGAAATCGGTGCTGACTTAGATATTTTGGACTTTGAACGAGCGGGGAAAATTACAGGTTCAAGATTTGCCGTGTATAAAGGTGCCGGTGCACGGCTTGAAAGGGCCCTCGTTAATTTCATGCTGGATTTGCACACTGAAAAACACGGATATAAGGAAATATTTCCACCTTTCATTGTAAACCGTGACAGCATGACCGGAACAGGGCAGCTGCCCAAATTTGAAGAGGACGCCTTTAAGCTTTACAACAATACGGATTACTTTTTAATACCGACGGCAGAAGTGCCGGTGACCAATTTACACCGCAATGAAATCTTGCCAAAAGAAGCTTTACCCATATACTATGTAGCTTATAGCGGTTGCTTTAGGGCCGAAGCAGGTTCAGCAGGCCGAGACACGCGGGGTCTTATCCGTCAGCATCAGTTTAATAAGGTTGAACTTGTGAAGTTTACAGATCAAGAAAGCTCAATGGAAGAACTGGAAAAACTTACGGCGGATGCGGAAGAAGTGCTAAAACTTTTGGAACTACCATATAGGGTAGTAGTACTCTGCACTGGCGACCTTGGATTTAGCTCAGCCAAAACATATGATATTGAAGTTTGGATGCCGAGTTACAACCGATATGTAGAAATATCTTCTTGCAGCAATTTTAAAGATTACCAGGCCCGCCGTGCAAAAATACAGTATCGACCTGAAAAAGGTGCAAAGCCCATGTATGTGCATACATTAAACGGTTCAGGCCTTGCGGTAGGCAGGACAACTGCAGCAATCCTTGAAAATTATCAGCAAGCAGATGGTTCAGTTGTCATTCCGGAAGTGCTGAGAAAATATATGGGCGGCATGAGTAAAATAAGTGTATAAAAAAAGCGGCTGATTCTTCAGCCGCTTTAAGTTTTTTACTTCCTATAGACTCTGTCTGCCTGTACAGCTTGAGAGTTGGAAGCAACAAATGTTTTACAACAAGTTTCCATGCAGGAATTTACAGGAGTTTCAGGGGCAGTGCTGGCTTTAGGAGCATCGAAACTGTCCGGCATAGTGTTCCCAACGCTGTCGGAAGTTACCATGATTTCAGAGGCATCACAAATATTACCATTTTTCCAATAATGACAGTTAGATACACTGCAGTGAATTCTTGCCATAAAAAAACCTCCATTATTAAGATGTTTTCATTCAATATTAGTTTGGTTTGTGAGAATTGGGATTATGCTGTTAATTTGTGCAGGAATTTATATTTAATGGAGATTTATCGAAATTTTAAGCGGTTTCTAATAACTATCCAGATTCGAGGATCTTCCTGACCAAGACGCCATACTGCAATTCCTGCTAAATTGTATTCAAAAACCAGGTCAAGTTTAGCAGAGAAGCTTCGGACGTCTTCAAACCAAACTATGTGTCTATTTCCATTTGCTGTATATGTGAAAGTAGGCTCCTGAGCAGTCTCGTCATAGACAATTGTGGCATTGTGCTTTTGGGCAAGTTCAATAGCTTCTCTGTAAGTAAGACTTCTGGGCATTCCTTGGGAAACTTCCCAATCGTAACCGTATACGGCCATGCCGAGTTTTATTTTATGTGGTGGTATTACAGTTTTAGCATATTCCAATACATTTCTCACAAATTCTATGGATGCTATAGGACCAGGCACAGAGAAGTGCTCATCGTAGGCCAGAATATAAAGCTGGTCGGAAAACCTGGCCAGAGTTCTGTAGTCAAACGCGCCGGAAAAAGGATGATCTGGGTCATCAGAGAGTTTTGCCGGTACTGAGATGGTTACTCTAAACCTTGGACTAAGCCTCCTATACAGGCCTTCCATGAAGCTATTAAGTGCAGCACGATCAGCGGGGGGGACAAATTCAAAATCGATGTTTACCCCGGCAAAACGATAGCTTTCCAGCATGGCTTCAATAGAGTCTATAAGCCTTTGTCTTAAATTTGGATTTGTTAAAAGTTCATGAATCAGCTCACCCATCTGGGGGTCAGAAAAGTTATGGATAATGGCTAATATGCCAAGATTGCTCCTACGAGCAATCTGAATAGCTTCAAATTGGGACTGATCAACTAAGGTGCCTTGCTCTGTTACACCAAACCAAAAAGGTATAAGATAGTCAATTTCTCTAGCATGAAGTTGAAGGTCAAAGAGGGACTGAGCAGTTGATACATAATACCAGTTATTTTCTAGGCCAAAAAACAGGGCATTTTCTTTCATATCTTCAGACAAAATTTATCACCTCTTAATTATATTTCCGGTAATATAATATGAACATGGAATATATCAGGTGATAATCTTGTCTGAAACCAAAAAGCGGGGATAAACCCCGCTTTTTTACATTAGGAATAACACAGCTACTATGACAGCAATTATCAAACCGGTAACGACTGGTATAAAGTTCTGTCTCACTAAATCTAGCACCGGAACGCCCACTATACCTGCTACTGCTACCAGGGAACTCCAAGCAATAATGGTACCGCCACCTGCCCAAATGGCACCCAGCTGACCTAAAGCCGCAAGCCCTGCTGCCACAGATGCATTGCCGCTAGCCATGGCACCAGCCAAGGTTCCTGTCATGGGCAAACCGGAAAATCCAGAGCCGTCTAAGCCTGTAATTATACCTAGAATCAGCATTCCAAAGGCAGATAGAAATCCTTGTGGAGGTATAGTTTGAGCAATCATTTCTCCAATATCGAAAAGGTAACCAGGAGCACCCTCGCCCAAAATACTTACCACAGCTTCAGGGTTGCCAAGGAAGAAAAATCCTGCAATTGGTAAAATCTGTCCCATTACTCTAAAAGCAAAGACCAACCCGTCAGTCAGGTGATCAGCGATGATATCTAGGCCTCTTGCACCTTCTACAAGTAAGGTAGCTACAGTCATTATTAAAATAGCGGTTCCTCCAAGTAGTGCAGAAGCATCTCCACCTGTTATATCAAAGCGGAACATAGCAAAGATAACTAAGGCCAATGATATGACAAGGAGCCATACCAGGAAAGGTGCATAAGCTTCACCCTTGAGCTCTTTTGCCTTCATTTGCATTTCAGGTCTAACTTCATTGGCAGCTGCCATTTCTTTAATGCCATTTTTCTGAAATGCAGCTATATCCTTTCTCATCATGTAATATGCAATTACAATGGCTGTTATACCGGTTACGAGGGAGAGAACTGCAGCAGCACGATTTACTAAGGCTACCGGGATTCCAGCGGCCGAAGCTGAAAGACCGGGAGCACCTTGAATGACCATATCACCGGAAAGGGCCATACCCTGCCCCGCTAAAGCAATTGCGACAGCACCGGCCATAGGCGGCAGACCTGCCTTAACAGCTGCTGGCACCAGCAAAGCACCTATTAACGGAACTGCTGGTGTGGGCCAGAAGAACAATGAAATAACATATGTTGAAACAATGATGACGATGTAACTAACTAATGGGGTTACCATTAATTTTTTCATCGGTGCCACTAATAGCTCATCGGCACCGGTTACACTGAGGGATTTTAACATAGCATACATTAGGCCGATGATTACAAAAATACTTCCTAGTTCTCTTAAAGCAGCCATTTGAGCACTAAATACAGATACAACGGCTCCTACCAAGGAACCTTTATAGATGAGTGCTATCAAAAAAGTTGAAATAATACATGGAATAAGTACATTGCGACGAAAGATCATAGTCAAAACAACGGCGATGGTACCTAATGCATAAATCCAATGTCCAAGTGTCATAAAAACCCTCCTAAGTTATTATTTAGTGGGGATAAGAAATTTTAAAAGACCTTATAATTTTTTGAAGACCACCACCCCTCATCAATGATGAGTGAAATGCTAATTGTTTTTTATATTTCTACAAAAATCTGATATATCCTTCAAATACTAAAAATATCATAAAAGAAAAATAATTTTGCCATATAATGGGCTAAAAAAATGTTGTTATAGAAAACCTGTAACAACTAATTTTCACAACTATTTTATGAACTTTAATATAATTATATTCTCTAACTGTCTCCTTGTGTAATTGTAAATTATGGAGATATTTCATTTTCTTAGAGGAGGGAGTTGGATTATTCATTGACAGTTTTATGCTGAAAATGCTAAAATAAAATCGCAATCTGATGTATCGGCAAATGCTGAAACATCGGGGAAAAAGTCCATAGTTTCCTGATTGCAAGGAAGATCCAAGCAAAAAGGAGAAGGACAATAGCGAATTTAAAGCCAAAACCTTCGACTTTTTGTTCAAGGTTTTTTTTATTGTATAAAACAAAGTTTCAGGGCCCCGAGAGAATTTCCGATTGTATTGTTTGGTGGGGTTCTTACTTTGAAAGAGAGGAAAATGCTATGGACAAAAGAATCGGTGTGGTAGCCATTGTGGTTGAAGATCTGAAAAGTTCAAATCAAGCCAACGCTATATTGCATGATTATTCCCAGATAATTGTTGGAAGAATGGGAATTCCCTACAGAGAAAAAGGCGTTTCTGTAATCGCACTTATCGTAGACGGCACCACTGATGAAATTAGTGCTATGACGGGGAAGCTGGGCAAGGTCAAGTCTGTTTCCGTAAAATCTGCCATGACCAAGAAAAATTAGAACAAAAAACAATATGGGGGGTATTTTATGAATAAAGATGCTTTAAAACCGTTCACCATTAGATGGCTTACCAGAACGGCTATACTTTTGGCCATAACACTTGCTTTTCAGATGTTGGGCTTTCCGCAAATGATAACAGGGCCTGCTGTAAATGCCATGCTGCTCCTTTCAGGCACATATGTAGGCGGCCTTGGTGCAGTGATTATAGGCATGCTTACGCCTTTTATTGCATTTGTTAGGGGTATCTTGGCGCCACCGCTGGCACCTATGATTCCGTTTATCATGTTGGGCAATGCCATATTAGTA
>ENA-OWPA01001119-OWPA01001119.1-bioreactor-metagenome-genome-assembly--contig:-NODE-1119-length-20913-cov-4.555673_pt1 | contig 20913 bp, 14 predicted proteins | sample MGYA00238139_ERZ651803 | MGnify/ENA primary metagenome ERZ651803 (study PRJEB26909, sample SAMN07631231) | bioreactor metagenome | isolation source: Switchgrass digestor | place: USA: Dartmouth... | reverse complement strand
CGGGACGCAATAATCTGCCAGAAGGTCATTCCAAGCATACCTACAATCTCTACTAAGATGCTGATGATTATAGCAAATATCGTGCCGCGGGAGTTAATTATTTTACGCAATGCGCTTTTATACCCGGCCAGCATCTCTCCCCATGACATATTGCGGGACTCCTCACGCCGGATTTTCCCAACACCCGTTTCTGTCGAGAACTTATACAAGATTAACAATTTTGCCGTCATAACAATGAAAGCATTGATATAAAGTATCCGTATAGCCGGCGCCAGCGTCAGCTTTGACACCAGGATTGAAGATATAGGCGCAAACAGCGCGGAGAGATTGCCGGAAATTATGATCCAGGAATATATGTGGGTTATTTTATCCTTGGGAGCATCCTCTACCAGCAGACAATCCCAGGATACCGTAGTTATCTTCATCATTCCGTTAAGCAGCGCAGCTACCACAAAGAACCAAAAGCCCTGGCTGAATGCCCATATCAGGCAAGGAACGCTCCATGCCAGAAAATCAAAAATCGCAGTGCTCTTTCTGCGTCCCATTTTATCAACAATAGCACCCGATAAAAATGCACAAATCATCTGGGAAAACATATAAATGGAAGTTACAATCCCCACCTGTACATCATTCATGCCGAAAGTGAGCATATATACCGTTGCATAAGGCAGACACAGGTTCATGGAAAGCCCCCACATAGGTTCAGTTAAAACACAAGCACGGGGATTACCGCGCAGTTCAATAAGGGTACGCAACAATTGGTGCTTCATAAGTATTTTCTTCATTTAAGTTATCCTCTCCCGATGCATAATAGGTCAAGAAGCTTAAAGAAAGGTTTTTTCTTATTCATCCTGACACGCGCAGCAATCTTAATATTAAAGCAGACATAGCATATTTTAATATTATAATCAGGTTTTCGCAAGTACATATTTAATAGGATTGTCCGAGAGCTTCGTAAACGGTTTGTCAATTCCCTGTTGCTCTCTTATGCGCAGCTTATGAGGATTGCATTTGATTTATGATGAATGGGTTTATTGAAGGATTGTACCCCTAGGCTTTTTGCGATATCACCGGCTTGTTTATGCCAGAATATGCAAAAAGGAAGCAGCGCTTCCGAATCTCAATAAAACTTATAAAATATTTTGCTCTAACCAAGCAAGTCCATATAAAAGACTGTGACCGACCCTTTGATAGTGCCGGACACACCTTTAAGGAATGGGTCTCTTTTTCTGTGGGAGGGAAGAAATGAGTCCGATAACGGCATTTGTCCGGACCAATTCTTGGGCGGTCCAGTCTCTATGTTTTTATACACCTCTCAGCATTCAACTTGATTACCCAGCACTGTATATTTATCGTATGCTATTTAATTCTGATGTAAGCACTGGCCTTTCAATATTTCTCCTTTGGCTTTTCAGAGGACACTTTCCTAGTGAATATTTATAATGAGTAATTATACCCCCTTGATTTCAGAATTCTGATATAGTGATTTGCTTCACGCAGTACATGGTCTCCCAGCAGCGGATAGGCAATTGCTTTTATCGAGCAATCAAGCAGTCCTTTTGTACCCGATGCTTTAAAATCTCTCAATTCATTTGTTGCCTTTAAGCTTTCACCAGTAATATCTGCTAAACTCATCGCTTGATCATGGGCTGCAATGGCTTTCATGGTTAACTCATCAAACTCATTGCCAAAGTTGTTTGCTGTACTGATCAATTGCACTTCTGTGGGATCAAGGAGGCCGCGAATGAACTTTGAATGCTCTGCCATAATCCGGTTCCAGAAGATTTCCTGCTCCAGCAAATCCCTTTTGGTGAGGATTTCTTCACGTTTTTGCAGTTTGGTGAGCATTCCCAGATAGAATCTGGCTTCCCTTAAAATATGATCAATGAGAAGAGGATAATTTGTGGTGAACAATCTGCAAGAAATTACACTGTTCAGAATTCTTGATTTAAACTGTGCCAATGCAGAGGTTAATCCCATTGCTTTCTGATTCAGCATAAACACTCTTTGCTCCAATGCCGGACTTAGCATAAACCCCGGGCTGCCTGCCGCCAGGGCATTCTCTGCTTGCGTCAGATTGGAGTTGATTTGTATTCCGGTATAATACTGAGAGACCCGTTCGGCATTTAGTGTCAAAGGAGTGACCAATTCCCCCGAAGCGATTACTTCAGGACTTATGACACCATTTGCCAGGGATATGGCTTCAGCCAGCAGCATCTCAAATTGATTCTTGAAGTTTTCAGCTTCTTCGGCCAGCCTTGCATCCTTTGCCGTAAAACTGCTTTCCAGAAAAATTGAATGCTCCTTTGCAATTCGGCCAAAGAAAAGGTTAAGCTCCAAAGATAACCGTATATACTCCTCCCTCGTCAGCATTAAATTCTCCTCCTAATTTAGATATTGTTGCCGGTTTCGGCATCATAATAAATGCGACCACCGCATGATGCGATGCTTTCATCCATATAGTGAGGGCGCCTTGATACATTCGCTTTAGTGCTTGTCATGCATGAATAGTAGCGGGATACTCATCACTATAGGAAGTAATACATCTTTAGCATCTCTAACTGTGTATGTAGACTCACATGCACAATAAATCGTGCCTCGGTTTATCTTATGCTTATTATCAGGAAGTGTTACTGGCTTAATGCCAACAAAGTGGATTATTGCATCCTGAAGATTATTGCCTCCCAAGGACTTTGTAAATGAGAATAAATGTGCGGTAAACAGTATGGCACACCAAGAGATATTTAAAACTGCAGCCAGAGCAACAGGCAGTGTCCTGGCGAAAATCATATTCCCGATCCCAATTTGGTACTAACACGGTTCTACAAATCATACTCTTATATAGAAATTAATTTGGAGGAGTGCAAAGCTGATTGAAAAAAGTAAAAGTTAGCTTACGACCCATCGTTCGCAAGATAAATTTACCCACTGTCATAAAAACGGCTATACCTTCTGGGGATTCCATGGAAAGATTGTTTATTGCAACCCAGGTAGGAGAGATCTTTTACATAGGAAAAGGAGGCATAAGAACTTTTCTGGATATTCGCCCGCGAATCATAAAGCTGGGTGCCTTTGGCGGTGGATATGATGAACGTGGGTTACTGGGGCTGGCATTTCATCCCGAATTTTACTACAACGGCCTATTTTATATTCATTATTCGGTGGCAGGAACACAAGGTCCTGGGGCTCTTTCTGAACCCTTTAAACCCAACCCTTGTGATCCCGAAACTTTAAACCTGAAGTGGTTAAACAGAGAAGTTCAATATGATCATATTGATACAGTAGAAGAATGGGTTTGGCAGCCGAATCGTCAACCACAAAGGCGGCGGACATTACTTAATTTAAGAAGACCTTTTTTTAATCATAATGGCGTCAATAGCCTGAACTTTTCACCTGAAACAGGAAGGCTTGTTTTAACCACCGGAGATGGCGGCTCAGGCTACGATCCCTTTAATTTAAGCCAGGATGATATGGAAATCGCCGGTAAAATAATAGAAATTGATGTGTCCAAAAATACATTTATCAACAATCCACCTGTAGTTACACGTTTTGATGAGCTTCCAGCATCCATTCTGGATACACTGACGGTAATTGCCAAAGGGGTACGCAATATAACCGGTATTTCATATCAAAGAATCTATAACCGTTATATCAAATATGTGGAAAATGTAGGTCAGGATCTGGTAGAGTCCATTTTCTCCTTCGCATATTATAAACCAATTCCCGCAACTTACCTTCTTCAGGCCTCCTTGATGAGAACTGCGCCTGACTTGGAAGGATTTATCAACCTGGGCTGGCGAGGATGGGAAGGCGATTTGCCCACCTCGATTATAAGAGAGTGCTCCGAAAATCCGGCTCTGGATGAAATGACAATTGCTTATTATAATGAAGCAATTGAAACTTCAGTGCAGCGTATTCCACCTCTGACCTGTTATTATCACAGAGATCCAAGACCCGATAAGTTTGAAGGAACTGCCCTTACAGGAGTCCAGCCATATATGGGAAATGAAATTCCCGATTTAAAGGAAAGCATTGTGTTTACCGATTTTGTCCGGCAAGGCGCTCAGCCTCCTGCAAGAGGTGTTTTAGCTTACACCAATGTAAGAACGGATTGTAAACTGAGTGATTTTGGTGTTATTGAAACCGATTATGATTTTGGAAATCAATCTGCTTTTTATGTAAGCCTGGGGGCAAATATGAACCAAACCAGACTATACTTGGGCGTTTATGGCTCTGCTAATGTGACTGATTATAACCAGGGAACTGTTTTTGAAATTGCTCCCTGATGGAATAATTTTGCTTTAATCATGTGAGACCTCTCCAACCCTAACAACAAACTCCACATGTCATAACTATTTTGCACTTATTGAAATATATAACAGTGTTCAACTTAACGAACACTGTTATATTACTTTTTATCTTTGCTTTTGACTCCGGCTTTGTTCAGCCCGTTCATAAAACTTATACCAGCTAATGCCTTACTTCACAGGCTTCATTTTCTTACATGCAAAATAAATACATACCGTATCAGAAAAGCCTTTTGTCCACCGCCAACTGAACAGCAAAAAAATATTCCATTTATGTTTCCGCTTTATAAACAAATCGATATGGTATGTGCTTAAGTTTAACAAACGGCTATACTCTAAATGGAATATTCTCATCAAGTTATGATTTACTTCTCACTTGGTCATATTAAGCAAGTCTATACATCTTGCTCAGCCTATTATTTCTCCTGCCCAACCCATATGTTTCTGATCTCGGCTATTTTTATCTCCTTGATCGTTATGTCCTTTTCTGCAGCATGAATTTCAAGCTTGTCGAGGTTGTAGTCCTGAATATGACCTACAGATAAAAATGCTTTTCCTTCATTTATAAATATTTCTGTGCCTGTAGCATCTATAAGAATGCGTAATTCAACAGTATCATCATAACTCTCCAGAGGAGCGGTACAATCAAGGCATTTTAATTCATTCCCAGCAGTATTGCAATAAATATCCAAGCCAAAAGCGGAAATATTGAAACCTCCCTTTTCTACATCGCATACCTTTAAAGCAATATCATAATACTTGCCGTCCAGGGGTTTTGCATATTTTTCTCCGGACATTACGGATGTATTTTGGGCAGCAAAAACTTCAGCATATAATTTTTCAATTTCTCTGACCGGATATGTGCATAGAAAAACACCATCAGAAAAAGTCTTCAATTTCATTTCACAGGGAAAAGTCATGCATTTGTTAAACGGCATGGACGGAATTTCAAATGTATTCCAGGAGATTCTTATCCGCCTTCCATCTTCCTTCTTTATATCCGACCATGACTGGGAGGCATAACTGCTATTTCCATAGTGTAATCTCCTGACTTTTGTCTCAGGCTTGAACTCAAGGCCATCAAAGCTTCCCAGCAAGTACCTGTCTGAAGCCCCATAAAATACCCATTTGATGTTTCCGGCATCTCCGTCAACGGCAAGAGGGTAAAAATCAGGACATTCTGCATCATCCTCCAATGTGATCTCCTGCAGGAGGGTCCAGTCCAATAAATTTTTAGAGCTCAATAATGCAAATTTGTTGCCGGTTAAATAAAGTGCCATGATATAGCTGTCGGTTTCCTCATGGTATATAACTTTTGGATCACGGTTGCCTGCCGCCATTTCAGGTACAATCGGGTTTTTTTCATATTTTCTAAATGTGATCCCTCCATCAACACTGTATGCCAGGCATTGGGTAAAAGGACGATCTTTGGAAAGCTCTGAAGTGTTTCCGGCTGCCGTATAATACAGCAGAATCACATCATCGTCACCTTCTTTGAGTCCTGTAACGTTCTTTTTATCAATGATAGCAGAGCCTGAAAACATAGTACCCATTTCATCAGGGTATAGTGCAATATCTCTTTCACTCCAATGGACCAGATCGTGGCTTACAGCATATCCCCAATGCATGTTGCCCCATTTGCAGCCAACAGGATTGTGCTGGTAAAACATTAAGTATTTATCATTATAGCAGACAAGTCCGTTCGGGTCATTTATCCATCCTCTCTGGGTAGAAAAATGAAATCCGGGACGGTATTTCTCTTTATAGATTTCCTCCCCTTCATGCTTTATATCAGATTTTCTCAGCATTATGTTCATTTCCGGCTGACATCTTAATTCGATTTCCATTCCTATGAACCGTTCCACATTTAAATAAAAATCATGATCCGGATTTTTGAAATCCAACTCAATATCAAGATCATAAATCAGCTTGCCATTGTTTATAAACTGCAATTTTTTCTTCTTTGCATGATGATTTACCGGTAAAACTATGTACTTGCTGTCACAAACAAATTTCATCTGCTTTTCCCTCCTTTAATTCACTTTAATTATAGACTCCTGATGCTCTTAAATTCAACAAGAAACTATGCTTTATTCTGTCCCAATGATTTTAGCTCTCTTTCACATGTCTTGTCTCTAAATAGTAATACTCTTACATAGGACCAAGCTCCACCCATGTGATTCCTGAGATAAGTTGAAACCCTTTGATGAGCCTGTAACTGATAGATAAAAAATGCCATTGATAATAAGTAGATAATCTATCTACTATCATTAATGGCACATACTCTTTGCTATCTTTTAAGAAATGCTGTTACAAGCGCCGCAAACGTATGACATTCCATGAAAGCTTTGGTAATACAGCTATTATATCATCTTCATGGACAATCTCCACTGTATGTGGCACAACAGTATCCGGATGTTCGGCGCTATTTACTGCTTTTGGGTCTTTACTGTCCAGAACTATATGCTCTTTAACTTTATATCCCTCAAACCCATTTAAATTACCTTTAAGCGCCAGAGCTTCATCCTGATTTCGATTCACAGCAAATATGGTGATCTCAGAAGCCTCTTCATCCAACACAGCTGCTGCTTCTATGAAAGGCACATCCCCAAAAGCCTTGGTCTCATACATTGGTGCATTAACCTTTATATCCAATGCTATACCGCGGCCATAACGGGAGGCGTGCATATACGGATAAAATATGGTTTGCCGCCAGGAAGGTCCACCGTTCTGCGTCATAATTGGCCCTAATACATTGACTAATTGGGCTAAACAGCCTATCTTGACCCTGTCAGCATGTTTTATTAAGGTTATTATCATACATCCGACTACCAGAGCATCTTCCAGGTTGTACAGTCCCTCGGCTAATGGTGGTGCTATCATCCATGGTTCCGGCTTTTTATCATAATTAATACGACAGCTTTGAGAAGTATTCCATTCGTCAAAAGATAAATTGATAGTTTTTTTGCTCCGTTTTTTAGCCTTTACATAGTCACATGTTGCAATAACGCTTTTTATAAATTCATCCATATCCACTGATTGGGCTAAATATTCTCCCAAATCGTTATCTGTGTTGCCAAGATATCTATGTAAGGATATGTAGTCTACATACTCATAAGTATGCTCTAATACAGTAGCCTCCCACTGGGGAAATGTAGGCATATGGTTTGACGAACTGCCGCAGGCTACCAATTCTATGGACGGATCGACCCATTTCATTACTTTAGCGGCTTCACAGGCTATACGGCCATATTCCTCTGCAGTCTTAGTACCTATCTGCCATGATCCGTCCATTTCGTTTCCAAGGCACCATACCTTAACTTTGTGAGGTTCTTTTACTCCATGAGATATGCGAAGGTCACTCCAATATGTACCACTGGGATGGTTGCAGTACTCTACCAAATTTCTGGCAGCATCAACTCCTCTTGTTCCTAAATTTACAGCCAGCATTACTTCAGTGCCCACCAATTTAGCCCATTGCGCAAACTCATTTATACCCACTTCATTGGTCTCTATGGAGTTCCAAGCCAGTTCCAAACGGCGGGGGCGCTGCTCTACCGGACCTATACCGTCCTCCCAGTTATATCCCGACACGAAATTTCCCCCCGGATATCGCACTATGGGTACATCAATTTCCTTAACAAGATCCGATACATCCCTTCTAAAGCCCATACTGTCTGCTGTACGATGCCCTTTTTCATATATGCCGTTATATACAGCCCTTCCCATATGCTCTATAAATGAGCCATAAAGCCGCTTATCAATCAGGCTTATGCGGTAATCCTTATCCAAGGTTATTTCTGCGGTTTTCATACCATTTCCCCCTTCATTTATGGAATTTAATCTCTGCTAGCTCCCTTATCGGATTTCAGTAACCAACACAAGGCGTTTACCTCCGGTTATTTTAATCGCTCTGTCAGCCGTCATGGTATCAGTTGGATTCAGGTAGATAATCTGATCTTCCCGCAATCCATTAAAATAAGCTTCTAAGTCCTCGGCTGCTCTATCATTTAGCTGAACAGCACGAAGCGGCTTCATCTCTTTCCATATAGGTATATGCTGAGTATGCCTGCCGCAAAGGTGAATCATCCCTCCATGAGGATATACTGACAGCAGCTCACTATCAAAGGGCGCAATAAGTTCGCGATACATATCAGGAGAAATCAATTGCGTAGTACAGCCACACAATTGACCAAAACCCGGAGGCTGCGTGCGATGTCCGGAGATAACCGGCTGCAGCTGATACAGAGGCATATGCTGTAAATACCAGCGGTGGATATCAACCAAAAGCTTATTGATTATATCCATATCATGTTTTGCTTTGTCCGGAGCAAGACATAACTCCTCCAAGAATCTTTGCCCATATAGATTAACCGCTATATTTAATACACTGGCTATGGTAGGCAACCCAAACAACGGTACAGTAACTTTGCGTTCAATAAATGCTATGGCTATTCTTTTAGCCAGATTCCAGGTTTCATTTCTTGCAAGATCAGGATATTGCAATTCGCCGATAGGACTTTCGATATATTCACTATACCACTGTCTGCTGGTTTGATCAAAATATATTCGGGCTCCAAATATCTTGTCAATAAAATGTACTCCATAAGGCCCAAATTCTATACATAACGGACGAAAAATATTCTTATCCGTCAACTTTTCCGCATATTGTGCCAAATCATCCAAAGCTTCATCCAACCATTTTTCAGGTTCTTCATATGGGTTAGTGCTTGAATATCCATATATACCATTAAGATATAAAATTTGGTTCTCTAATTTTCCCTCATATAATAATTTTAATTTATCAAACCATTCGTTGCGTTTTTGAAGTAAATCAGGATCATTTAGTATGGACCAGGTCTCCTGTTTCACATAACTACCCCCAAAAATGCCTATTTTTCATCTAAAGTTTTACCCATAACATATATCTCGGAAAGCCCTACTTCCTGTACGCCTTCAGATGCCTTTTTAACAACAAACTTCACACTTTTTGCTTTAATCTCCGGAAAATGAATTATTACCGAAGCACCTGGTTTTTCAGCATCAAGATCAAACTTTACATTATTTATCAAATTCCCGTCATCTATAATCAATTGCCCTTCATCAATCCTTCTATCATCACTGAAGGATGGGAATAATACTATAGTATCAATTAACCTTTCATCATCCCACTCCAGGCATACCCATGCGCCTTCCGTTTCACCATTGGATACCCAGTCATAATCCGTGCTTGCTTTAGTAAATCCAAGCTCTCCATCAACCAATGATTCTGCTTTATGGCCGGGTTTGACCGAGCTTGCGCTTACTTTGGCTTCCAATGCCGCATTATAAAACCCTCCCAATCCGGACGGAAGAATTTGAGGTGAAAGACTGGGTCCATTCACATAAACTGTACCATCATCTCTGAAACCTATTCTGTCTATGTTCATCTGCCTGTTGCCCCCTCCCAATGATGGATTAGTATGAGTATGATAAACAATAAACAACTCCTTCCCATCGGGGGATAAGGCAAAACTATTATGCCCGGGTCCGGAAATCAGAGGTTCGGATTTTGTCATGTCCGGATAAAGCTTGGACTTTAGAATCGGGTTCTGCTCACTTTTTTTAAATGGCCCCAAGGGCGATTCAGAGGTGGCGTATCCCACGGAATAAGTTGCATCGGCATAACAATTGGCTGAATAAAACATGTAATAGATGGAGCCCCTCTTTAAAACAATCGGCCCTTCGTTCCATCTCCACGCGTCACCGGACATCTTCTCCCATCTCTGTTCGGGTTGCGTCAGCAAAACCGGCTGCCCTGTTACCGACAGCATATCATCTGCCAACTCTATGCCATAAATATGGCTTTCATGGACGCCATTTACTATGTTTTCGGAACAATCCCTGGAATAATATAAATACTTCTTGCCATCATCATCTATAAATACACTGGCATCAATAGCCGCATAGCCAAAGTCAAACAATGGCCGCTTCAGTACATCCTCAAAAGGACCTAAAGGACTATCGCTTACGGCTGCTCCGATACGTAAACTCTTGGTATTCTCTTCTCTGGCAGAAAAAAACATATAATATTTACCATTATACTCTACAACCTCAGGAGCCCAAAAATCACTAACTGCCCAGCTATCTGCCTCTCTTCTGAAAGCCATACCGGCATACTGCCAATTTACCAGGTCGTCTGAAAGCCATACCTTATATCCATCAGAAGCAGATGTAGCATAACAATAATATTTTCCATCTGAAGCCTTCAACACAAAAGGATCTCCTATATTGTTAACAGGCAATGGATTTGAGTAGAATCTTTTTTTAATATTTTCCCAACTCAAAGGGGTAATTTCATTTTTTCTTTCTACACTATCTTCAATCATTTTATTCACATTCTCCTCACTTATAGATGCCGCGTCGTTTATAATTACAATAATAGCTATAATCGCCAATATTATCAATATTATTAATGTTATCAACGCTACCTTCATGTTTCTTACCATATAAAATCCAAAATCACCCCTTCAATGATCCTACATATACGCCTTTAACGAAATATTTCTGAATAAATGGATAGAAGCACATTATCGGAACAGTGGATATAACTATGGTGGTATACTTTATCAATTCTCTGTAAGCAGTAGTTTCCCCGAACTGACCGCTTCCACTTACTGTCATACTTATACCCTGCTGCATTTGACTGGTATCATTGGTTATAAGTATCTCACGAAGCATAAGCTGCAGCGGGAATTTTTGTCTCTCTCTTAAAAAAATCATCGCAGGAAACCAAGAGTTCCATGCACCAACAACATAATATAATAGTATGACAGCACACACAGCCTTAGAAAGTGGTAAAATCACTCTCGTGAGTATAAAAAAATGATCCGCCCCATCCACCTTGGCAGCTTCTTCAAGCTCGCCAGGAACAGATTCAAAACCTGTTCGCATAATTATCATATTCCATGTATTAAGAGCGTACGGAATTATCAATGCCAATCTGGTATTTTCCATCCCTAGATTTTTAACAAGCAGATAAAAGGGGATAAGCCCGCCACCGAAGAACATAGTAATAGTCACAATAATCATAATTGCTTTCTTCCAAAATAGGTTTTTCCTTGATAAAACATAAGCTCCCAATATCGTAAATACCATGTTCACAGCAACGCCAACCACTACATAAAAAATCGTATTTGCATAGCCTGTCATAATATCAGAGTCTTTGAAAACCGCTTTATAGCCTGCAAGAGTAAATCCCAGGGGCTTATATAAAAAACCCCTATGAGCCTGAAGCTGAATAGGGTCACTTACAGAGGCAAAAATAACATATAAAACCGGATATAAGCATGCAAATGTTATAAATGACAGCAATATATAGTTTACTACATTAAATATTCTATCCCCAACCGTTTTGTGTAACATAAATGCTCCACCTCCAATTACTACCATAAACTGGTCTCGGACATTTTACGAGCAGCTGCATTAGCGCACCACAAGAAAACGAAATTAACTACTGAACTAATTAATCCGACAGCAGCTGAATAGCTATAGTCAAATTCCTGCAAGCCCCGCCTGTATACATAAGAAGCTATAACATCGGCCTTTTCATATGTAACAGGATTATATAAAAGGATAATCTTTTCATGAGCCGACCCTAACATTCCTCCGATAGCAAATATTAAAAGAATAGTTATTGTCGGAGCTATACTCGGAATTGTCACATGCCACATACGCCTGAACCTTCCTGCGCCATCAATCGTTGCAGATTCATATAGTTCAGGACTTACATTCGATATAGCCGCTAAATATATTATACTATCCCAGCCTACATTCTGCCATATACCCGAAAAAGTGTATATAGGTCTGAACAAGTTAGCATTAGCCAATAAGGGTGTACGCTCACCGCCAAACATAGCTATAATATCATTTAACAAACCATCTGATCCACAGAAAATACGTATCAGACCACAAACTACTACGAGGGAAATAAAATGAGGCATATAAGTAATAGTTTGAACGGTTCTTTTAAACCTCTTATTAACAACTTCATTAAGCGAAAGGGCTAATATTATAGGAGCAGGGAATCCAAATACCAATCCCCACAGGTTTAACATAAAAGTATTGGTAACAAGGCGACCAAAATACGGATCTGTAACAAAGTTTTTAAAGTGCTTTAACCCTACAAATGGGCTTTTTAAAATTCCCAAACGGGGTTTGAAATCAACAAATGCGATAGAAAGTCCCCACATAGGACCATAACAGAAAATAATATAAAAGGCAACTACAGGAAGTGCCATTAAATATACTTTCCAATTGTGTTTGAAATCTTTTTTAATAACCTCCAGAACTTTCCTTCGAGTTTTAACCGTTATAGCTGCCGCTTCCTTATTCAATTGCCTTTCTGTACCCGTCAAACTCATAAAAGCTTCACCTCTTCCTGTCAGTTAAGTAATTGTAACACCGCACACATAAATTTACAGAGTAGGCCGGGGATAACCCCGGCACTACTTTGCAAATAATACTATCTTGCATTATAGCGATCCAATGCAGTCTGCCAAATACCTAACCATTCATTAAGACCCATCTTTTCTGCTGTTTTTACAAAATTGTCAAATTCTGATACCGGTACTTGCCCCATTATTATCTTTAAGAATGTTTCGCTGCGTAATGTAGCCAGCTTTGAACCAATATCCGCCTCTCTCGAAGATTCTTCACTGGTAAAGGTCACAGGAGGCACTGCAGGCGATGCATCAGTACCTTCAGTCCACATCTTGCGTATATCTCCGGAATAGCTGCCGGGTGAAACCAGAAGTGGGTTAGAATTATGCTCTTCACGTACAAATGGTCCCTGATGCAATTTATATTTCCATACGCGGTTGGAAAGAGGTATGTTTTCCGGGTCATTCCACATGATACTTTCTTTTTGATAATAAGGCATGCCCTTTTCATCTATTTTATGAGTGCGTTCAGGCAAGCCAAAGTTGCACAGTTCCCAACCCTTCTTTGTGTAGCCAAAATCCAGGAGTCTCGCAGCGGCTTCAACGTTCTTGCATTCAGTAGTAATAGAAGTAGGCCAGCCGCCATTTTTCCAATGCTTATATGTTGTGGTGGGCTTATCTCCCTTATTGAGAACCGGATAAGGAGCAGCAACAAAATCAATATTATTCTGTTCCTTCCATACTCCCCACATAGTATCGGGAGAATCCATAGCAACCGCACAATCAGCTGATATAGCATACGCCATATTACTGCTGAAATCCCTTGTGGCAAAGTCTTTATCAATCAGGCCCTCTTCATACCATTTTCTTATTTCTGCTAAGTAATCTTTCATACCAGGCTGTATGGGTCCCCATTGAACTTTACCTTCATCATCTATAAACAGCCAATCATATGCTCCATAAGCACTGCAAAAATAACCTGTAAATATAGTTCCCGAACCGGTATTAAACATCAATGGGCTTTTATATCCTACTTCCTGGCATTTTTTGAAGAAATTATACCACTCATCCATCGTTTCAGGAACAGGCAGACCAGTCTTGTCGAGGGCTTCCTGTTTAATTAATGCTCCAAACCATATCCATTCAGAATATGGAGCAATATTGTAGAAGCCCAATATACGTCCTTTATCATCCATGGTCGTCCTTCTTCTGTCTTCATCCGATTCTCTGAATTTTTTATAATTGGGTGCATATTTATCAATGACTTCAGTATGATCAATGAAAACTCCATCATCAATACCTACAGTGACACCACCTTTATATCTATCCGACTGGCATATCAAATCGGGTAAATCATCAGATGCTATCATAAGATTAAACTGTTCACTTTCCTGCCCTACTGTAGGGTGTATAAACTTGATATTAACACCGGTAATCTTTTGAATTTCCTTCCAAACTTCATGCTCATTCATATCTTTGATGGCAACAGCCTGAAAACCATCTATTGGCCACCAGTATGTCAGGGTAGGGTTATCCTTTACAGGATATGCAGAAAGATCATTCGGAAGACCATATGGATCCTTTACTGGATCACTCTCTTCAGAACCAGTTTTACCTTCCTCACTGGTTACATCTTTATCACTTGTATCATCTGTCTTTACGTCTGTCTTAGTGTTGTCAACGGAATTGTCACTTTTCTTATCAGTAGATCCGCAACCAACTAAAATAGCTGAAATCATGCATAAAATGAGCAATATACTGATAACCTTTTTCATAAATTAGACCCCCCTTAATTATAACTTCAATATAAAACCTTATGACTATACGTAAAAATATGCTCTAAATAAAACACCTCCCTTGAAGCTTAACTCTAATATCATTAAGCCTTGCTAAAAATGTTTTTAAACTGTCTGTATGCAAAATCATGTTATCAAACAGCACTTGCTTTGTATATCGATGGTTCATATCCTTATTGATAATTCCTGAAAAATCCAATTGATGAAAATTAAACTCATTGACGTTATATGAACCTGCTTTCGAATATACAGTTTAAGTATTCAGCTTTATTGACACGCCACATAAAAAATAGTAAAATTTATGCATACATAACATACAGTATAGTATGATCCATCGAAATTGATAATTTAAATGGTTGCAGTTACGACATGATTGTTTTTGTGAACATGAATATCTTTACCGTAATTTATAGTCAATAGCCTTGGCTCCTTTCTTAGGATAACGAGATTTTTACTGAGTTTCAATTTTCATTTAAGTTAATAGAACTGCTTCATCGTGGAGGATGAATCAAATGAAATTGTACAGCAAATTTTACATAAAAAGAAGTATGTTATTTCAGTTTTTTATATCTTATTTTTGCATTCTTGCCTTCACACTGTTTGCTACCTCATTGATAAATTATCAAACAACAAACATATTAAAACAGGAAAACAACCGCGCAAACGCTGCTGTATTAAAGCAATTCAGCAACGCATTGGATGATAAATTCAACAATATGCTGCAACTCGCAGTTCAAGCCTATAATGGAACTGAATCAGAACTTTCTTTACTTAACCCGTACAGTAAAAATGATCAGGATAAATTATCACCCTATGCCAGGTATCGTGCCCATACTTTCCTGCACACTCTTAATACGGCAACAAAGAATATGGAAACTGTATTTATATACTATAGCAGTGAAGATTATATTATATCACTAGACAGCACAATTCCCTCAGAGGAATTTTACAACTGCTATTATCGCTCGAGCCATTTTACTCTGGAGGACTGGAATGATATACTAAAATCCCATTCTGTAGAAGGCTTTACCAGGTTTCCTTCTAAGCATGGAGATACAAGTATAGCTTTTGTTTATTCTCCTTTCTCACCAAAGAGAAATATTCAGGATAAAGTGTTTGTTATCTTCAACCTGTATGCGTTGCAGCAGATATTAGCTGACAGTAAGTGGGAAAGCAACGGAGCGTTTCTCGTATTTAATCCGAATGGTTCTATATTGGCCTCTACAAATTCTCATTATGATGATATTGATCTATCTCCATATTTTCATATGGAGGGTTTCTTCAATATGGAGCACGAAGGTACCGAATATGTATGCAAAATTATTCAGTCTCCCAGCACTAAATGTTATTATGCCTCGGTTACACCCAAGGCCCTTGCTGCTGAACCTGTATTTTATTCTCAAAAAATGGAGCTTATTTTTTCCCTGGTATTTATACCCATAGGATTATTGGCATGCTATGTACTGTCTAGGCGCAATTATATTCCTTTTAAGAGGCTTATTCAATGGATCGATGAGAAATCCATGTATGATCCTGAAAGCTTTGAAAGAGGTAATGAAATTGATTTATTGGAGAAAGTGCTGCAGTTAAGTTTTGAAGAACAGGAAAAACTGAAGACACAGATTCATAACAGAAAAAACGAGTTGGTGCTTTCTTCCATACGAGATTTGCTTTATGGTTTGTCATCCCAAGGTGACTCTGTGCAAGAGGTTTTTGATAAAAATGATATTCCGCTTTTATCCGATCATTTTGCGGTGATATTAATAAATATAGAAAAAAAATACAGCACCAATAAGGAATCATCCTATTCTCAAGACCTTTTAGGGTTTATCATTACTAATGTAATAGAAGAGCTGGCTAAAGAAAAACATCAAGGTTTTGTAGTACCAATTGATGCAAACCGCTATGCATGTCTCGTTAATTTTACTTCTGTTGATACGCTGACAATGCAGCAGGATTTGCTGTCCGTAGCTCAGAATGGAAAAAAATTCCTTGAGGAAAACTTTGGAATTTATTTTACTGTAAGCCTAAGTGCTATACACACTGATTTAGATGGGATTCATCAAGCCTTTCAAGAGGCATTATATGCTATGGAATACCGTTTAACAATTGGATCAAACAAAATAATCCCTTACAAACAGCAGCAGCCAACTGGCTCAATTTATACTTTTACTTTCAAGACGGATCATTCTATCAACCTGTTTCTCAAAGAACTAAAAGATAGCAATCAAATTAGCTCTTTTGTTGGCGAGCTGTTTGATAATAGGGATATTGATTCCCATACACCTCCTGCTATAGCCAGAGACTTTATCTACGACGTAGCAGGAAGCCTGTCCAAAGCTGTTAATGATATGCTGCCGGAAGATATCCAATGGAAAGAAGATATTTATACCAGACTGATTAATTGTGATACATTGGATTTATTCCGCATTCAATTAATAAACATATTAGAAGAATATCAGGAATACCTGCGAGAAAAGCTGAGTTTGAACTCCATTAGTGTACAGGTTCGTAAGTATATTGAACAGTACTACCATGATCCTGATCTCAGTGTTAACGTTTTAGCTGACAAGTTCAATCTGTCTCCTGCGTATTTGTCCAGAATCTTCAAAAAAGAAAACGGCATCAGCATACTGGACTATATCAGTAATTGCCGAATTAACAATGCCAAAGAGCTTCTGAGAAATACAAATAAAACTATACAGCAGATTGCAGAGGAAACAGGATTTTTGAGCAGCAGCGTCTTCATCAGAGTATTCAAAAAAATAGAAGGAATCACACCAGGGGCATACCGTAAACAATCTTTAACCGCTACCGCTATGTGAAGAGGTAGACAGCTATCGCCCATTATATATTTTTCAGGTGTATGGCAATGCCAAGCCTTTAGAAGCTGTAGTTATCCATACACATGTACCTGTACCTCTGCCTTTGATAGCTATAATGAAATGCTCAGCTATCCATGGAAGGAGGTTCCTTCATTTACTGCTCAATTTATCAAGATTAGCAATTAATTCTTATTCAATTTCATAATGTCAGGAATACATATCATGGTTCGGTTTGGTGGGATCGATGAAAGTGGACTTTTTAGCAACTATGGACTTTAAGTCACATGTCATCGATATAAGGAGATAAAAAGGTTCCCCGCCACCGACGAATCTACGGCAGCGAGGAGTCTTAATCTGTTTGGTCAGCCTGAAATAAATATCAAGCCAACTCTTTATGCTTGTATTTTTTGAAAATTTTCCCAAAAGCCATACATAAAGTCAATCCTAACAATCCAAATGTTTAGAAAGCAGAAGGAAGCTGTAGAAAAGCAAATTGCGGAGCTGCAGAAAACTCTTGAGCTTCTGGAATATAAATGCTGGTACACTATGAAACAGCGAAAAATGCCGGCACTTGTGCAGTGCATAACACAATGAAAATTGAGGATATACCGGAGAATATACGGCCTGTGAAAGAAAAACTTGATCAAAACCTCCGTCTGTATTAAATAAAAATGCACATCTTCCTGTAAACAGCAGGAAGGTAGTATATTTTAAGCTTTGGAATAAAATGTGCGAGTATACATATCTCCATAAACCGTTGCACAAGCAAAATACAGGGCATTCCGGCATATCCACCGCCAAAAGCACAATTTCAATGATGGACAAGTCACCGGTAAGCCCTGCATTAAAGTAGCTTTTCAGACTATTGCTTAATTTTTACTTGACACGATGCTGTACACTCCCCATAGGCCGAGAGGATAGCACTTATGCCTTCTGTTTTTACACCTTTGCCATGGGATACCCAATGGACAAAAACAGGAATGCAAATCATGCAAGTGTTGACAATAATTTAGGATTATTTTTCTGGCATGCCAGAATTTCTTCCAAGCCCGGCATGGCAGGAATTGCACCTTTTCTTGTGGTGGTAAGAGAGCCCGCAGCATTTGCAAAGTCTATCATATCTTCTATTTCATCCTTATCAAAAGCTTCAAGGTCCTTACCGCTTTCAATGACCCTGGACAGAAATGCTCCCAGAAACGCGTCCCCTGCGCCGGTTGTATCAATCGTCTTCACATCATACGTTGACAAATAACCGCTGTGGTGGCCGATTCTGTAGGAACATCCTGAAGGTCCAAGGGTTACAAGTATCACCGGAATTCCGTATTTACTCCTGATCAACTGTGTCCCCTCTTCCAGTTTACTTGTTCCCGTTATGAATTCAAGCTCCTCTCCCGAAACCTTCAGTATATGGGTGTATTTTAACCCCTCCTCAATCATGGACTTTGCATCCTCCATGCTGTCCCACAACGGAGGGCGAAGATTTGGGTCAAAGGATATTATGGCGCCGTTATCCCGGGCAGTCCTGACAGCAAACAACGTTGCATTTCTGGAGGGCTGATGTGTCATTGAAACGGTTCCGAAGTGAAAAATTCGGCAATTCTTTATAAGCTCAACATCCACTTCCGACTCCTCCAGAAGCATGTCAGCGCCGGGTTTTCTATAGAAGCTGAAGCTTCTGTCCCCTTTTTTATCCAGATGCACAAACGCCAGGGTCGTATTGGCCTCCTTCGTCTGAACCAGACCTTTGGTCTCAATGTTTATGCTGTTCATGACCTCTTTCAGGAAGTTCCCGAAGGGGTCTTCTCCAACTTTACTGATCAGAGCCGTTTTCTTTCCCAGTTTCGCGGCTATAGCCAGAACATTTCCGGGAGCACCTCCGGGATTGCGTTCAAAAAGGACTGTTCCTTCCTTTGTCTCTCCCCCCGGTGTAAAATCAATCAACAATTCTCCTACAGCAACTATATCGTACATCATGCTTTCCCTCATAGATAGTTTTTAAACCCTCATGGTATAGTTTCAAAAATAGTTTTAAATGAAGTAAGCCTTAGGCTGATAAACGTTATTATTTCCTTCAATAAAATTTGACCTGTTAAATTCATTAAGGCTCTATAATGATTTTTCCGCGGCTTCTGTAAGAACTGTCCTCAAAAACCTTATTGATATCCGCAAGCTTTGTCTTGTCGGTAATGATGTCCTTCACATTTATTCTGCCGGATTTAAGAAGTGACACAGCTCTTCCCTGGGTATATGGATTTATAAACGAAGCTTTTATGCTGTACTCTTTTTTAAATACATCAAAGGGTTTCAGCGGTATCTCACAGTCCGGATGCGTAAGCCCGAACATCATGACCGTTCCTCCCCTTCCAACATATTTCACGGCATCCATGACCGTATTTTTCAAGCCCACACATTCAATTACAGCATCGATATGGCTGATCCTGTTGGCGCTCAATATCTCATCGATGCTCTGCGTGAAGGGATCAATCGTAATATCAGCTCCCAGCTTCAGAGCCAAATCCCTTTTTGTCTGAACAGGTTCAACAAGGATAATGGTTGATGCCCCTGATAATTTCACAAGCTGTAGCATGATGAGGCCGATGGTTCCGCCTCCGATCAGCATCACAGTGTCACCCGCCTTTACATCGGTCAGGTCCATTCCGTGCAGACAGCATGCTACAGGCTCTGCCATTGCACCCTCTTCAAAGGACAAGCTCTCCCCTATGCTATACACCTGCTTTGCCCTTACAGTGCAGAACTCAGCAAAACCGCCGTTTACCGTTGTCCCAATTCCCGTCATATTTTCACAGAAATGCGCTTTGCCGATCCTGCAGTAATAGCAGCTTCCGCACATGTCATTGGGGTCGACGCATACTCTGTCGCCAGGCTTGAAGCCTTTGACATTGGAACCCACTTCATGGATAATACCTGAAAATTCATGCCCCAGAATTGTGGGAGGTACACATTTTGCCGCTCCTTCTGCCCCCTCATAAATATGTAAATCCGTCCCGCATACACCGCAGGCTTTAACCTGGATGAGCACCTCATCAGGCCCCGGGGCCCGCACCTCAACATCTTGCACCTTCAAATTATGCTTTCCTAGATAGACTGCAGCCTTCATGATCCAGACTCCTCACTTTGATTTTTCTTTCATAATCACTAAAGAAATTTGGTATGGGAAGCAGACTGCTTCCGTTATCCTCCGGACATAGAATTAAATTTTATCATCAAGCAGTGGTATATAATCCCTATAACCCATGATATCATAATTTTTAATCAAGGCAACCATTTTTTTGCATTATTGCCGAATAGAATCCTGGTCTTCCGGAGCCTGCTTCCCATCGGTACCTTTAGTCAACCTTTATATGCCCCGATGCCTATTTGTGCCATAATGGTACCACCCGTGCATTAATCCTTATTCTTGGTAGCCACATCGCTCAGCATCTTAGCGGCTTGCTTCGGTGTAATCTTATTGTATGTGGGAATGAGCCCTAAAGAATATAGAGACCGGAACAATGGTTTTCATTTATAAATGCCACTAGTAAGCATGGAATAGGGGGGCTCCTTG
>ENA-OWPA01001118-OWPA01001118.1-bioreactor-metagenome-genome-assembly--contig:-NODE-1118-length-20915-cov-21.214656_pt1 | contig 20915 bp, 15 predicted proteins | sample MGYA00238139_ERZ651803 | MGnify/ENA primary metagenome ERZ651803 (study PRJEB26909, sample SAMN07631231) | bioreactor metagenome | isolation source: Switchgrass digestor | place: USA: Dartmouth... | reverse complement strand
GAACAGACAGCCGACGGCACCATTAAGGCCGCTTCTATATTTAAAATCCATCCAATTATGTAAAACACAATTGATTTGTTCATAACAGCTCCCAATCCTTTTATAAATATTTTCCGTTCCGGTGCCGTAAATAACACGGCATCAGATTCATTTACAGTAAAATGTCGTTTAGATCCTTAAGACCTTTATTGGTGGTTACAACCACAACGGTATCCCCTGCCTGAATATAATCTTTACCGGTAGGGATAATGATTTCTCCGTTTCGGTTAATGCAGCTAACCAGTATATTGGGCCTCAGAGAAAGGGCTTCCAAAGGGACGCCTAGAAGTTTGGCGTTATCGTTTGCAAGAAACTCCAAAGCTTCCACTTTGTCTTCCACAATACGGTATAATGTTTCAAGATTGCTTCCCATTGAATTTTGCATGGCTCTGGCATACTGAAGAATGCTGTCGGCCGTTATCAGTTTTGGATTAACTATAATACCGAGGGGCATTTCGGCTGTTATATCGTCGTAGGTCAGTCTTGTTATCTTTGTAAATATTTTGGCACCGGAATGCTTTTTGGCATACAGGGATAAAATGATGTTTTCTTCATCAAAGTTTGTCAAAGATGCAAAAGCATCGGCTTCTTCTATGCCTTCTTCAAGAAGAATATTTCTGTCAGTGGCATTGGCATTAATAATCAATGCATTCGGCAGAAGCTCACTGAGTTCTTCGCATCTTTCCCTGTTCTGTTCAATAATTTTTATATTAATGTCCGATTTAACCAGTCTCTGGGCAAGATATTCGGTTATGGTGCTGCCACCGACAATCATAAAGTTTTTGATATCATGTGCATAGATTCCGGCCTTGCCAAAAAAGTCTATGGCATTTTGCGGTGACGCAATAAAGGATATTGTGTCATTGGAATGAAGCATAAAGCTGCCGGAAGGAATGTATAACTGTTCGCCCCTTTCCACCACGCAGATCAATATCTTACAATGAAGCGTATTTGATAAGTCCGCTATTTTCATACCGTCAAGAACGGAATGTTCAGGAACATGAAATTTGAGCAGTTCCGCCTTACCTCTTGCAAAAGTTTCAATTTTTACCGCTGAAGGAATTTTAATAAGTCTTTCCATTTCCATTGCGGCTTCCAGTTCCGGATTGATTGTCATGCAAAGCCCCAGTTCTTTTTTAATGAATTCGATCTCTTCGTTATACTGAGGGTTGCGTACCCGGGCTATGGTACGGCAATTGCTGGCTTTCCTTGCTATAAGGCAGCAAAGCAGATTGAGTTCGTCAGATCCTGTTACCGCAATCAAAAGATCGGCAGTTTCAATGCCGGCATCCAGTAAAGTGCGATAACTGGTACCGCTGCCTTCAATCCCCATGACATCAATAGTATCGGTTACACTATTTAAGGGTTCTCTTTTTTTATCTACAAGAACAATATCATGTCCTTCTTTGTCCAGCTGTTCTGCAAGGGCGCTTCCCACTTTTCCGCACCCTACAATGATGATTTTCATTTCAAATCTTCCTTTCTATAAATGAAATGCATCAGAATATGCATATATATCATATATAGGATCATGTTTACTCATTATAACATCTATAAATTAAAATGCAAGACCGCCTAAATGTTAAATTTTATCTTTACAAAGCATTTTTTTCAGCATAGTTTTTGACGACCGGAAGACGCCGTTTGCATTATGCTCAGGGAAAATGTGCTGTTTAAAACATATAATACTATCTATTAAATAATTATACCGGAAAACGTAAAGTTGATACTCAAATCAAAACCGATAAATGGAAAAATAAAAATGAGTCTGCATACACATATATATATGAAATAAAATTATGTGTATCCAGCCTCATTTTAAGTTCAGGCCATATCACTAATTCCCTCCCGGACCGCTGCGGCCGGGGGAATCATCAGGAACCTGTGCGTGGGAATCCTTTACGGTATTTTTGGCTTGATTTTTATCCCTGTTCTTGGAGGAATTTTTGCTTTTGTAATTGTTGTTCTTGTTTTTTGCCATGTTATCTCCTTTCTGAATAAGCGCAACAATTGTTCAACCTAAACGGCTACCAATGTATTCGTTATTATTATTTCAGAAAGGAAATATATTATTCACTAAAAGGAAAAATTAATCAACCATTGTAATTCTGCCCATTCTTAAATTCTTTATGGCCCTTTCATTCAGAACATAATTATGTTTAGTAATAATGTTTTCGTTATATTCCTTGTCAAAAGCTTCTTCTTCCGCCTCATTTATTGCTTTTTCCACAGCCTGTTCGTAAGCGTCGGTCATTTCATTATTCTGCATACGGACGAAATAATAACCGTCTTCGGTTTCGAAAATATCGCTGATTTCACCGTTTTCCAGGGCCATTACCGGTTCTTTGAATTCATCCGGGTAAAGAGTACCGTTGGCCAGGAAATCGGTATCCCTGTATCTAAGTTCTTCTTCGTCTTCCGGTAACAACGAAGACCAGTCATCGGCCGTCAGGGCTTTTTCCCTTAAGTCGGCGATTTTCTGATAAGCGGCTTTCTTTTCTTCATCGCTCATCTCTACTGTGCTGTTATCTTCTTTGTTGGTCTTTTTGGTGGATATAAAGAAGTACTCGACATCATACTGTTTGTATTCATTATAGTCTATACCTGCTTTTATTGCTTCTTCATCTATACCCAGAGAATCTATTATGTCATTTTTATAACGTTCGGCCAATTTGATCTTGGTAAATACATCTTTGAGATATTCTGATGTAAAACCGTTTTTCTTTATGAATTTCTTTGACAGACCGGCATCATTTAAGAGAGTGTTGATATCTTCGTCTATATCTTTCTCTTCTTCTTCGGTCAGGGTATAACCGTTGGCTACGGCTTCCCTGTACATTACTTCGTTATAAACAATGTTGTTAATTGTTTCGGATTTTACGAAATCCCTTACCGACATACTTGAATCGTAAGGCATGTCCCAGGCATAATCGCCATATAGCTGACCATACATCTGAGAGACAGTCGATTCGGCATTATAAAAATAATATGTCAGATCCTCCAGATAATATTTATCGCCGTCTATGGTTACTATCGGTCTTTTATATAATTGATCAAATAAAAGGGCGGCTATTAAAAACAAGCCTAATATACCGGAAACTATTATCCATATTTTCGGATTGATATTAATATTAAGTTTCTTTTTTTCCTTTTGCAGGCCTCTTATGGTTTTTTTTGATTTGTTCACTTTGCTACCTCCATCGTTTTCTCATGAAGTTAATTTTAAACGATTCTGAAAAGAAGTCAATACATTGCTTATCATTTTTGATAAATTAAAGATACCGGAAAACCGTATTTATGTCTGAAATGTAAACACTTACATATATAAAAAGAGGCCGTTTTCCTGTATGTTTTGAATTTATTGTAATTGAAAGCGTCAGGATATAATTAATTGAATTACAGGAGAAATATGTTATAATAACTTAAACTGTATAGGAATTTATAACATAAAATGAAAGAAAATTTACAGGAAAAAACAGGAGAGACGGGAGAGACCGGATGGAAGTTTATAATGAAAAAGCAATACAAATTATAGACGAGGTAAATAAAGTCGTAATCGGTAAAAGGGATATCATAAGCAAGGTTCTGGCGGCCGTTTTGGCCAAGGGACATATCCTTCTGGAAGACAATCCCGGCGTCGGGAAAACAACAATGGCTTTGGCTTTTTCCAAAGCCATGGCTTTAAAACACAACAGGCTTCAGTTTACGCCGGATGTATTGCCCACGGATGTGGTGGGGTTTCATTTGTTAACAAAAGACGGGCAGAGTTATCAATACAAGCCAGGGGCCGTTATGTGCAATTTGTTTTTGGCCGATGAGATAAACCGTACTTCCAGCAAGACCCAGTCCGCATTACTGGAGGTTATGGAAGAGGGAAAAGTTACGGTCGACAGCATAACCAGGGATGTTCCGAAACCTTTTGTTGTTATTGCCACACAAAATCCCATCGGTTCCATAGGAACCATGATGCTGCCGGAATCACAGCTGGACAGGTTTATGATAAGGCTGTCCATAGGATATCCGGATATGAAGAGTGAGATAGGCATTCTTAAGGAGAGACAGAATTCAAATCCGCTGGACAGGGTGGACAAGGTTGTCGAACGGGACGATATTTTACTGATGCAAAATATGGTGGAGAACGTTTTTATACATGATTCCATTTATGAGTATATAACGTTGCTGGTGCAGCAAACCAGGGAAAATCCTTTAATAGAACTGGGAGTGAGCCCGAGAGGTTCCCTGGCTTTGATGAACATGGCCAAGGCAACGGCATTTTTAAGCGGCAGGGATTATGTAATACCTTCCGATGTACGGTATGTATTTAAGGATGTGGCCGCTCACAGAATTATTTTGAAACCCAAAGCAAGAGTCAATAATATTACAGTGGACAATCTCCTGGACGACATTTTAAGAATAGTAAGGCCTCCTAAAATATTGGCAAAGGGAAGAGAGGCGGATTACGGCTTCAGGTATTAAGAAGGTGGATAATGTTTCGAAACAAGTTGAAGTATATTGCGGTTATAATTTTTGCCGGATTTTTGGCAGTTTTATATAACGATTATTATATGGGAATTCTTTTTCTCGCGGTTGCTGCCTGTCCGATTGTTTTGCTTGCCGTCTTAATTTATATATATTTAAGGCTCGAAGTGGAATTTACGTCGGTGGTGCATGTGGTTAATAAAGGTGAGACCATGCCGGTATCAGTGCAAATTCATAATCCTACAATATTTCCGGTTGCGTTTATAAATGTTACCGTATGTTTCAGCAATACGTTTTTGGAGCAGGATAAGGAAAACAGGCAGGTATTTTATGTATCGGTCGACAGCCGTTCAACGACAAATGCTTCTTTCAGCTTAAAATCCGATTATGCGGGCAGTGTGATTATTTCCTTATCCGGTGTAAGGGTTTTTGATTACCTGAAAATATTCTCCCTAAAGAAAAAGGTCCACGGAGAAATAAAAGTGGCGGTGCTGCCCCGTTATTACGAATTAACCGGAGATTTGCTAAAAAACGGTTCCAAAATACAGATTGAAAGCGACTATTATTCCAAAACAAAAAGCGGTGACGATCCTTCCGAGGTATTTGCAATAAGGGAATACCGGGAAGGAGACAGGCTCCAGAGAATTCACTGGAAGTTAAGCCTGAAACAGGATCAGCTTATGATAAAGGACTTTAGCGAACCTTTGAATTGTTCGGTGGTGATTATGGCAGACTTGGGGATAACCGGTCGGGACAGGCTTCCGGACATTACAGATTCATTACTGGAATGTGCATTGTCCCTGTCTTATTCCTTCATGCTAAAAGGGCAAATCCATTATTTGGCCTGGTATGATAAAAAACAGGGAAGTTCAAGAAGAATAAGGATAGTTACAGAAAATGATTTTTTTGATGCGGTCGACGGATTGCTTGGCAGCGGCCCTTACTTTGATATTGTGGATTTGGCGGCTGTCTATTATTCGCAATATCCGAACGATCAGTACACGGAATTGTTTTATATTACCAATATTATTACGGAAGAAAGGTTGGATTCGCTTATTTGGGTAAAGGCGGCGGACAGGCGGATTATTTATATAAACAGTGAGGAGCATTCTCCGGTTAAAAGCCATTCAGGCAAACGGCAAAGCATGTTAAACTCGGAAAAGTTGTCCGTAAAGATTGCCGAAACCGGAATAAGTCTGTTTTCCGTAAATGTTTCAGATATAAAGGCGGGCCTTGAAAGTTTGAATTTCAATTAGAAGCGACGGTGAACAGATGAAAAGAAAGAAAGAATCCATAATATTTGACAATACGGTTTATCTTGCGGAAGAAAATGATAAAGGTTTTCCTTTTTATATGAGACTGCTGCAGCTCATAGCTGTTTTGTGCGGCAGTTATTGCTTTATAACCGTTTTCATACGATGTTTGGAACTTGATGTAATAAGCAGCCGGTTATATTGGGCAATCGGTCTTGCAGGTGTTATTTTCTTTATATTTTTTGTGTTTCCGTCTTATGATTTGATAAAAATTATGATATTTGCCGCCGCATACGGTTGGATGTTTTATCGCTTTTTTAAACATATAGAAAACGGATTTTATCACCTTGAGAATGCAGTGATTAAACGGGCAAGTGAATATTATGGTTTTGACGCATTTCGTTTTGTTGCCGACTATACAAACCGGGAGACGGATTTAACGCTTGTTGCTATATTCATTCTGATACCTGTTACCGGTCTTTTGGCTTTTTCGCTGTTAAGAGGCAAACTGAACCGATTGACATATACGATTATGGTTATACCGTATGCGGCAAGTTTTGCCATGGGGATAACCCCTCCAGAGTTTCAGATGATTGTTTATATTGTTTTATTTCTATTCTCATATGTGTCCGGCGATCTTCTGCATGCGGCGGATTATTCCCACAATAAATCGGAAAGATTTCAAAAAGGCATGATACGCCGGATAGGCATAAAATCCGTTTTTGTGCTTTGCCTTATGTCGCTTTTGATATTCTGGTCCCTTAAATTAACCGTTCCGGCTGAAAAATATGAAAATTACAATCAGGAAAAGATTAAAAAAGCAAAAATAGAAATCCAAAATAAGATGACGGACCTTTCCTTTCGGGATATTTCGGAAAAAATCTCCGACGTTAAGTGGAGAGCCGGTTCCGGAAGACAATTGACAAGTTCGGGAGGACTTAACTGCGGTGAGCTCGGAAGAGTTGACCGGGTGGTTTATGACAATACCGTGCATCTTATGATTAAAGCTCCTTTAAATTCCGTGTCCGAAGGCATTTATCTCAGGGGATATGTAGGAAGCGTATATACCGGTGACAGTTGGGAAACCCACACCGATGATATAATAGAAAGATACGAAGAAATTATGGGAAGCATTGACGGGGAGAATTTTGAACCTGCCGTCGGCGGTTCCATAATTTTAAACGGCTATGGTTATACATTCCCATCCAGAAAAGGGAATATCGTGATTACTAACATAAAAGCCGACAAACGTTTTGTTTACGCCCCTTATATCAGCCTCTTTAACGAAGATGACAGGGTAAGATTTGAGTATGACCTGGCGGTATTGGCTGACGGATCTGCGGAAACCGGAAACTATAATTATTTCTACAATGTTTTTGAAACAATGGAGAATTTCGGAAACGGTTTCTCTGATTTTTTAATAAAAGAATCTAAAACAAATGAACAGCTTGCCGAATATGTGAAAAATGAAATGCTTTACAGGAGATTTGTCTACGAGACCTATACCAGGCTTCCGGAAAAAGGACTGGAAAGATTAAAAAATGATTTTTCACCGAATAAGGCGGTTAGCTACAGGTTGGATCTTGCCGATACCGTAAAACTTATAAAAAGGTATCTGTATGAAAATACGCGATACACTCTGGAACCGGGAAGGTTATCCAAAGACAAGGATTTTGTGGAATATTTTTTATATGAAAACAAGCTGGGATATTGCACCCATTATGCTTCCGCGGGTGTGCTGATGCTCAGGGCCATGGGGTATCCCGCCAGATATGTCGAAGGATATGTTGTTAACCGTAACGATATTAATAATTCATCCGTGAATTTGGCCGATACCGGTGACGGGGACAGTATGGTGGAAATTGCGGTAAAAGATTCCGATGCCCATGCATGGGCGGAAGTTTATCTCGACGGATTCGGATGGATTCCGGCAGAATTTACGGTCGGTGCCGGTGTTAACGATGTGTTTGATAATTTGGACGATACAGCCGGTTTCGGCGGTGGATTTTCGGAAACAATACCTACATTGGCTCCAACACTGGCTCCCATACAGGCACCAGCAAAGAAACCCGAAAAACCGGAAACGAATACTGAAGACAATCCGGTTAATGAAACCGAACCGACCGGGCAATTGCCTGCTGAGAAAGACCGGAACGGAGAGAATAACGGTAAAACGGGAAAGCCGGACGAGACGACGAAAAGTTTGAAAACGTACGGCGCAATTATACCGATACTTATTCTTATTGTAGCGGTCCTCACATATATTTATAGGAAGGCAAAAGAAAAGCATGCCGGTGAAGATTTCAGCAAAAGTGCCCTGTATGTTTATGAAAAAATTGAACGGCTTTTTATTGCGGGCAGATTGCTTCCAAAGAAGGAAAGGTGTTTGGAGGACAATGAGGAATATGTCATGCAGCATCTGACTTTGGTCCCGGTAAACGATTTTGAAAATTGCATGAACATTGTAAAAAAGGCCAGATTTGCGAAAGAACCGATAAGCTATAATGAATATTTAACAGTTGAAAAATTTTACAATAAATTGTATAAACGAGTATATGAGGATATGTCCGGAACAGGAAGATTGCGTTTAAAATTAATGGATTTATGTTTGTAATAAAAAATTAATCTATTAGGTAATAAATTAACAGTAAATTAATCAAAATTTGGCAATAAATTAACAGATAAATAAAATTGTATGTTATACTTATTTTTAATGATTGTCTTAAGGAATAATTGCCGGTGGTAATTTACATCGGACAGGATTGAATCCTGCCTATAGGCTGGGAATGAACCAAAGAATGCCGATGCATGGGGGGTGAATATTGCAACGGTTAATTTAAAGAGCGACAAAAAAAGACAAAAAACCACGTTAGATTCTGCGAAAGGAGACAATTTATTTAATGAAGTTAAAAGACCGGCTTAACCGCAAGTATTTACAGATATCGTTATATGTTATTATTACGGCTATTATTATATATATCCTGTCTTTATTGGCAAAGAATGCCCCGATGATATTGTCGGTGATTTTAAAAAAAATGAACCGGGTGCTCAAGGTGTCAAGGCCGATAATATTGGGGTTTGTATTTGCATATCTTATGGATCCGGTTGTTAATTTTTTTGAGGATAAATTCCGCCGGTATAAACTGTTTAAAAAAATGAAACGTCAAAGAACCTGGGCGGCCATTATATCGGTAACACTGCTTATTATAGTGATTGCTTCGCTGATATCTCTGCTGATTTACAGTGTGACGGATCAGTTGCGGCTGGCAAATTTCGACGACATTGTAAAGCTGGCGGAAGGGTATATGAGAAGCCTTGAGGCCTTCTATAACTCCATCCTGCAGAATCTGGAGAAGCTGGATATCCGTTCAAATCAGCTGGAACAGTATGTTGAGGATACTCTGACGGTGATACTGAATGCCTTAAAAGGTTTCGCCCAAAATATAGTGAATTCCCTCACACATATTTCGAAATATTTTACGACATTGATTTTCAGCTTCATTATAGGATTTTATTTTATAATTGACGGGAAAATGATAAAAGAATTTTTAAAGAAAACGTTTTATGCCATTTTTTCCGAAAATACCAATAAAAGACTATCCCTTATAATTTGCGATCTGGATTATGCATTTTCCGGTTATGTACGGGGACAACTGATAGATGCTTTGGTTATGATGATTATGATAAGTCTTGTTTTATCCATAACCGGTGTCAAGTTCTCGTTTGTAATCGGTATTTTTGCAGGCATAGGCAATCTGATACCGTATTTCGGCCCGATTATAGCATATATAAGCACCGCTTTTGTATGTATCATCAACGGAGAAATTAAAAAGCTTATAATATCCATAATTATTCTTGCAATTATTCAGTTTGTCGACGGAAATTATATCGGACCCAAACTGTTAAGCCGTTCCATTAAAGTACATCCTCTTATCGTTATAATATCACTGATTTTTGGCAGCGCTGTCGGAGGATTTCTGGGAATGCTTCTGGCCGTACCTATAGGAGCATATGTGAAGCTGGTGTTTGTAAGATTTGTCGACAATAAGGCCGAAAGAAAAAGCAAAAAGAAAAAAACGGAAAGCCATGCCGAAAAATCGGTAAAGGAACAGGATAAAAATATCTCGGTGGAAAACAGCGAAAAAAATATACCGGTGGAAAACAACAAAGCAAATTGACGTTTGAAAGCAAATTTCGATTATCATATTTTTACCAAATATTCTATAAGATAAAAAAATATTTAAATGAAAAATTTAATTTTAATGGATATTTTTCGGTATTTAGATCGTCTAATATCTGGTATTAAGGGAAATATAAGAAAATTTTAAGCATTGCATAAGGATTTGTTAAGATTTGCAATGTAATATATTGCGAGGATATACCGGCTATGGTTAAATCAGCTTAAAATATGGGAAGGTGCAGGCAATATGGTAAACGATCAGGAATACATTATACAGGTCAAGAATGCCAAAAAAATTTACCGGATGGGTAAGGAACGGATAGTAGCCGTGGATGATGTGAGCTTCTCCATTAAAAAAGGAGAGTTCTGCTGCCTGTACGGTGCATCCGGTTCCGGTAAATCTACTTTGCTCAACTTGATGGCCGGCATAGAAAAGCTGTCGGGAGGCCAAATAATTATAAAAGGCCACAATATAGGCAGAATGAGCGAAAAGGGGCTGGCAAAATTCAGGCAAAACACACTGGGATTTGTGTTTCAGTCATATAATCTGTTAAATTCCATGACTGCTTTGGAAAATGTGGAATTGCCCCTTGTATTCAAACGTATGAAGCCTAAGCAGAGGCGAAAGTTAGCCCGGCAGATGCTTATATATGTCGGACTGGGAGATCGTCTGAAACATAAGCCCACAGAAATGAGCGGAGGTCAGCAGCAGAGAGTCGGAATAGCCAGGGCTTTTGTAAGCAATCCGGAGATTGTATTTGCCGATGAGCCTACGGGAAACCTGGATTCAAAAACGACCAGGGAAGTTATGGATTTAATAAAAAATATGGCAAAGAAAAATAACCAGACCATAGTCATGGTCACCCATGACAGAAGTTTAACAAAGTATGCGGATAGGATTATTCATATACTTGACGGCAAAATACAGGAAATTATTGAGGTTAATCCTGAAAATTCTGCGGAACCGGCAGATACGGGTGCTGACAAAAGCGGAAATATTCAAAACGCCGAACAGGGCGGAAACACTCAAAATGCAAATGCTGTACCTGTAGGAAGCTGATAACAGGGGCTTGGTTTTTAAGTTGTAATAAATGCATATTCAAATAAAAAATATATGGGAAGTAGAGGGATTATGGATGAGTAAGAGAACAAAAAAGTTTGCTGCAACATTTTTATCGTTTTTGATGTTAACTCTGATCTTAATTTGTAATAGTGTCAAGGCAAAAGCGGAAAGCATTTATGTTATTTCCACAGAACCGGAAGTCTTTATACTGACCCCCGGGGAAACAAAAACAGTCAAGGTTCCCATAAGATCGGTGGGAGGGACTATCGATTCTCCGGTTATAATAGCAGATACCAAAGGAACTCCTTATACCGTAACTCAGCCTGTATTAAGAACCGACGGATATGAGTTGCCGTTTAACAAAATTTACGAATATCTTGATCAGTATGTGGAGTTTAATGTTACCGTCGACGAGACTGCCAAAATAGGAATTTATAAAATAACGCTGCATATTTACGGAAGGGATAACAATACATATGATCAGGTTGCTGCGGATCTTGAGATTACCACTCAGATACAGGAAGAAAAGGCACCCGCGCAGTTGGCTATTTATGATATAAGTTATAAAAATGCGGTTATAGGGGATAAAATGACTTTATCCTTTACCGTCAGAAATGAAGGAGAAATTACCGCCAGAAACGTATATGTAAGCGTAGATTACGGTGATACCGGAATGGTAGCCGGATATGCCACCAAGAACATAAAAGTAAAGGATATCGCAAGTCAGAAGGATGTAAAAGTCGAACTGCCGATTAAGGTTTTGACGAAGGCTAAGCCGGGATTGAATGTCCTTAAGGTTAATCTGAGTCATAAGACCGATGACGGAACCACCGTAACAGAAAGTCAGGATATTTATATTACATTAAGTGAAAACGAAAAGGCGCCTAATCTTATTTTAGACAGCTTTAATTATAATGAAAATTTAAAACCCGGTGACAGTTTGGGCCTTGTTGTAAGCATTAAGAACGACGGCCAAACAACCGCTTATAACCCCAGAATAAGTGTGGATGAATCCAGCTTAGGGGCTTCAAAGCTCATAAAAGACTATTATACGGATTACATAGAACTCTGGGATATAAAGGCGGGCGGTACTTATAAAACGGAAATTCCGTTACTTATTTCAAAAACGGCTACCGGCGGAGAAAAAGAAATCAAATTAAATCTTGTTTATTATGATGAACAGGGCTCCGAGTACCAGTCTGTCATAACAATTTATCCTCAGATAGAAGCCGAAGGGGTAACCGAGGACGGGAAGCCGGTTGTACTGATAAGCAATGTCAAACAGTCTCCAGAAAGTCCCGAATCGGGCAAAAAACTTACGGTATCCTTTGATATAACAAATAAGAGCAGTATCGATCTTAATAATTTCAAAATTTTTATCAAGAATCTTGCAGGAAGCGGTTTTGCACCGGTTGAATCGGAACCTTACCAGTATATAGGGGAACTGAAGGCCGGGACTACAAAGAGAATTTCCATGAATCTTACCGTAACGGAAAATGCCGTGGAAGGTTTAAATATTTTGTCTCTTGGATACTCCTTTGAGGACGGCGAGGACAGCATAGACATTCCTGTTTTGAACGTAAAAAATGAACTGGGAAGCGCCAGCAAACCCAAACTTATTATCAGCCATTATGAAACCGATAAGGAAGAAATCAAGGCCGGTTCGGTTTTCAATTTCAGCTTTGAAATTCGCAATACTCATTCGTCTGTGGCTGCCAAAAACATTATAATTACCGTTTCCGGCAAGGATAAATCGGGACAGTCCGAAATATTCTCGGTTACCCAGGGAAGCAACAGCTTCTTTGTAAGTAAGATAGGACCGGGAGAAACCTATTCCAATACCCTGGAGATGAAGGTTAAGACGGATGCGGCTACCATGGCTTATCCTTTAACGGTGACAATTGATTATGAATATGACGGAATAAAGCCAAATCCGACCACCGGAGAGATTGGGGAGACGGTAACCCATGAACTCAATATCCAGGTTATGGAAAATGCCAGACCGGTGGTGAACAATGTCGATGTATATTCATATGACGGAATGGTAAGTGTGGGAAATCCCGCAAATTTAAGTTTTGAGTTTTATAATATGGGTAAATCCGCTTTAAATAACGTTATGGCCACTGTCGAGGGAGACTTTATAATGTCGGGCGGAGACATGTATTATTTAGGCAACGTAAATGCCGGAGATACGGCGTTTGCCGAAATGGAAGTAATTCCAAACATTGAAGGAAATGCGAAAGGTACTGTAAAGATAACCTATGAGGACAGTAACGGAAACGAGCATGTTTATACCAAGGAATTTGAAACTTTTGTGAACGGAGCACAGTCATGGGATCCCGGTTTGGATACCGGCGGTGTGGATGTATTTAATCCGACTGTACCGGAACCCAAAAAGCCAATTCTTCCCGTGTGGGCTTTTATACTGATACAGATTGCTATATTTGCAGTGTTTGTTCCTCTTTCCAGAAAAGTAATAATTACCGTATATAAAAACAAACTTCGTAAAAAGGAAGAGGAATCGTTATAAAATTTGACAATAAATGGTTATAAGAATGGAGGATATTATGAGTGAATTTAATATAATAAATAATACAGTTTCAACTACGGACGAAGTGAATACCATGGAAACCACTTCCGGTGAAAATATTATAGGCGGTGAAGAAGCAAACTCAGAAGAAAACGTCATGTCGGAAGAAACCATAATGACTGAAGAGAATATTGAAACCGGAGAAACCGATGCCGTCTCCGAGGAGGGAGACATACAAGAGATAATCGGGGACGGTACTGTAGACGGAACGGTTTCGGAGCCGGTCACAGGAGAAGGGGAATTTGTTCCCGGGTATGATGAAGGATATGTAGATCCCGGCTTTACAGAAGGGGAAGATATGTATGCAGGTATGGAAACAGCAACATATGAGGTGAAGGATCCGCTCCTTTCTTCCTGGCCTTTCGTAATAGGAATTTCGGCAGCCGTACTTGTTGTCAGCATTGCTCTCGGTGCATTCCTGGCCAGGTTGAAAATAAAAAAAGGAATTGATCTGTATGAGGATTAGCGATTTGTTGAGAATGGGTTTCAGAAACCTGTTCAGAAGGAAAGTAAGAACCATTTTGACGGTACTGGGTGTGGTTATCGGCTGTTTGTTCATTATAATAACCATCTCCATCGGTCACGGTATGGATAGAAGCTTTGAAACACAGGTTAAGGAATACGGAAGCCTGACCATGATAACCATAAGCACCTGGGGAGATATGTACGATGATGACGGGAACTGGATCGGAAGCAAGGATCAGAAACTGGATAAAGCCCTGGTGGAACAGCTGAAAACAATAGAGCATGTCAGGGCAGTGACCCCTGTAGTATATGTCGACGGGCAGATTTATTCGGGAAAATATCAGACGTGGTCCAGCATAATAGCAATGGATTTGAATGTGTTTGATGCTTTTGAGTTCCCCGATTTAGAGTTCGGCGAATATCCTACGGAAGAAGATAACAGTACTTTTGTCTTCGGTTCGGATGTTTCGCAAAACTTTTACGATCCCACCAACTGGAGAAGCTGGAATCCTATCGAGATGGATTTGGAAAAGGATAAATTAACTTTCAAATTTTCTTCGTATCGATATCAGAGAAATGAAAAGAAAAAAGAATTTGTGCTTCCGATTCACAATAAAGCTCAGATGGTGAAAACCAATTCGGAATATGACTACAATATCTATATCGATCTGGGCTATTACGAGCAACTGTACAAGCAATACTGCAATACCCTTGTATTGGCGGATCGGAAAAAAGCAATGAAGGAGATGGACAATTATCAGCAGATAAGACTGAATGTGGATAATATCGACAACGTGGAAGAAGTGCAGAAAAAGATACAAGAAATGGGATACTTGTCATCCAGCTTAATGCAATATTTGAAGCCGACCATAGAGGCATCAAAGACATTACAGATGATATTCTTCTTCCTGGGCGCGGTTTCCATGTTTGTCTCTGCCATAAGTATAGCCAACACGATGGTAATGTCCATCTATGAAAGAACCAAGGAAATCGGCATAATGAAGGTTTTGGGCTGCGTGGTCAAGGATATCCGGCTGCTGTTCCTGTTTGAAGCCGGAATGATCGGATTTTTAGGCGGAATTATCGGCGTTGGATTTAGTTTCCTGGCCTCATTCCTTATTAACAGATACGGGCAGCCTTTATTCGGGGCTTTGATGTCGGGAGGAAGCCAGCCGGCAGAGGGCATTGCCGCAACCTATTCGATAATTCCGTTTTATCTGCCTTTCCTGGGTTTGGGCATATCAGTGGTAGTAGGACTTCTTTCCGGGTATTTCCCCGCCAGAAGGGCAACCAAGATAAGTGCCATTGAGGCTATGAGAACAGAAAATTAACATAAAAAAAGACAGAATCGAAATTTCTGCCGGCAATTTCCGGTGGAAGAGACAGATTAAAGATTAATTTAAAAATTGCTTTAAATATTTGCGGATGGGTACACAAGTATTACGGAAAGCATCGTTAACTGAACAGATACCTTAATTTGGGCCGTAATAAGCGAACAAATCTCGCTGACAGGATCAAAAATAACGGCTGATGTTCATGCAACGGTGTGTGGTATTACCTGTGTACCCTTATTAGTTGAATAATTACCGGACGTATAATAATTATTGCTGCCATTGCTTATAGAGAAGCTAAGTTCAGAGGAATTTTTATTTGTATATATTTTTAAGATTAATGTATATTATTTGGCAGATATGACAGTATGAGATTTGAATAATTGATTTTTGAAATATATGTGTTATAATGAAAAAACAAATGAGAAAAGAGGTGTGCTTATGGTATGCAATACCTGTGGCAGAGTTATAAAGAATGAAGAAGCCAATTTTTGCGATTATTGCGGAGCCCCGGTCCACGGCCGGAACGGGTTTGATATGAATTCTTCGACTGTACCGCCGGCATATGAAACATCCGGCGTTGATTATAAAGATAAGCCGATATCTTTTTTGAACTGGCTGGCTACTTTACTGCTTATTAATATTCCAATTGTGGGATGGATTTTGTTGTTAATATGGGCGTTTGGCCGTAATGTAGAACCCAGCAAGAAAAACTGGGCAAGAGCCTATTTGATATTGGTATTGATTGCTTTTATCATATTGAGACTTCTGTTATATTCGATAGGGACCGATTTTACCGGTTTGCTTAATTATTTATATGGAAACTCGACCAATTATTATAATGTATATTAATAATACTCAAAGAACACATAACGGAGAGGAAGATAACCATGGGTGAGATAAGAACCAGATTTGCGCCTAGTCCTACGGGAAGGATGCATGTAGGAAACTTAAGAACCGCTTTATATGAGTATTTGATTGCCAAACATGAAGGCGGCACTTATATTTTAAGAATTGAGGATACGGACCAGGAACGCTATGTCGAAGGAGCTGTTGATATAATATACCGTACGCTGAAAGGCACGGGACTTATTCATGATGAGGGGCCGGATAAGGACGGAGGATACGGCCCATATGTCCAGAGTGAGCGTGTTAAAAAGGGAATTTACCTTGAATATGCAAAGAAACTGATTGAAAAAGGAGAGGCATATTACTGCTTCTGTACGAAGGAACGTCTGGAATCCTTAAAGCAAACCGTAAAAAGCGAAGACGGCGATGACGATGAAGTTAAAGAGATTGTAAAATATGATAAGCATTGTCTTCACCTTTCCAAGGAGGAAATAGAAGCAAAACTGGCAGCGGGTGTGCCTTATGTAATAAGGCAGAATAATCCTACGGAAGGAACGACTACTTTCCATGACGCGATATACGGTGATATAACGGTAAATAATGAAGAACTGGATGATATGATACTGATTAAATCGGACGGTTATCCCACTTATAATTTTGCCAATGTTGTGGATGACCATTTGATGAAAATAACACATGTGGTCAGAGGCAACGAATATTTGTCTTCGACGCCTAAGTATACAAGGCTGTATCATGCTTTCGGATGGGAAGAGCCTGTTTATGTGCATCTGCCGCTGATAACCGATGAGAATCACAAAAAGCTGAGTAAGCGCAGCGGTCATTCTTCTTACGAAGATTTGGTGGAGCAGGGCTTTTTGCCGGAGGCTATTATAAATTTTGTGGCACTATTGGGCTGGAATCCGCCGGACAATAAGGAAATCATGTCTTTGCAGGAACTGATAGAGAAATTTGATTACCGTGAGATAAACAAGTCACCGGCCGTATTTGATATGGTAAAACTCAGATGGATGAACGGCGAGTATATCAAAATGATGGATGATGACAAATTTTATGAACTTGCCCTGCCTTATATAAAAGAGGTCATACACAAGGATATGGACTACAGAAAAATAGCCGGACTTGTAAAAACCAGAATAGAAACCTTGTGTGACATTAAAGATTTGATAGATTTCTTTGAAGAACTTCCCGAATATGACGTCTCAATGTTCACCCATAAGAAGATGAAGACGAATGCGGAAAGTTCCCTGAAGGTTTTAACAGACCTTTTACCGGAATTCGAGGAGCTTGACGATTATTCCGAAGCCTCCTTGGAAAAAGTAATTATGTCATATATTGAGGAACAGGGAATAAAGAACGGACAGGCTTTTTGGCCGGTCAGAACAGCCGTATCCGGTAAACAGTCGACTCCCGGCGGAGCTTATGAAATCATGAGCATTATCGGCAAAGAGGAAAGTTTAAAACGTATTAAAATTGCCATAGATAAACTTAAGGAAGCAGTAAACGCCAAATAAATTTTTATATGAGGAAGGGACTGCCGCATAATAACGGACAGCCCCTTATCCTTTTATATGGCATTAATTTATGTTATTATTGTAAATATGGGAAAACTTATTTAAATCTGTCCTAATCGAGAGCCATGTCCGATAATCCATTTGTTGGGAAAATACAGCTAATCCATTTGATAGGAGTATATATATGAAGTTAAATCAGGCACAGCAGGAGGCCGTAAAGCATAAAGACGGGCCCATGCTTGTTTTGGCGGGGCCGGGATCGGGAAAAACATTAGTTATTACCGAAAGGACAAAATATCTGATAACGCAGCACAAAGTTCCCGAAAACAATATTCTTGTCATCACTTTTACGCGGGCTGCCGCAAGAGAAATGAAAGAGCGTTTTTTAAGGACTATGGGTAAAGACAAGACAGGGGTGAATTTCGGAACTTTTCACGGCGTTTTTTTTACCATTTTAAGACATGCCTATAAACTGGATACCGACAATATAATAGGGGAAGATGAAAAAGGTATATGGCTTAAAGAAATAGTCACAAAAATGGAGCTGGAATATGCCGACGAGAAGGAATTTATAGGCGATTTGATGTCGGAAATCAGTCTGGTCAAGGGAAACCGCATAGAATTGTCGACATATTATTCGACAACCTGCGGGGATGAAGTTTTCCGAAGCATTTACCGGGAATATAACAAAAGGCTCAGACGGAACAATCGCATAGACTTTGACGATATGCTGCTGCTTTGCTATGAGCTTTTTACGGCCAGAAACGATATACTGAATTTATGGCAGCAGAAATTCAGGTATATTTTAGTTGACGAATTTCAGGATATAAACATATTGCAGTATGAGATAGTCAAAATGCTGGCAAGGCCCGAAAACAACCTGTTTATAGTGGGTGACGATGACCAGTCGATTTACAGGTTTCGCGGGGCTAAACCGGAAATAATGCTGCGGTTTCCGAAAGACTATACTGACAGTAAAAGAATACTTCTGGATGTAAATTATCGTTCCGGCAATGAAATTATTAAATCCGCCTGCTGTTTAATATCTCATAATAAAATGCGTTTTTCCAAGGAACTGAAATCTGGAAGGCAGACTTCAGGCAGGGTCGTTATAGAAAGATTTGAAACTATGGCCCAGCAGAATCAAAGAGTGGTCCAGGAAATTCTAAGTCAGCACTGGGCAGGCAAGGCGCTGTCGGATATGGCGGTCCTGGTACGGACCAATCTGGGGGCCGGGGCAATTATCAATAAGCTTATGGAGTATAATATTCCGTTTTATGTGGGAGATAATCTGCCTAACATATTTGATCATTGGATTGCGGCTGATATCATTTCTTATATACGAATTGCCATGGGGGAAAATGACCGGGAACTGTTTTTAAGAATTATCAACAGGCCCAAACGATATATCAGCAGGGAATGTTTTGATGAACGGAAGGTGGATTTTGATTCCCTTTACGGTTATTATGAAGGCAAAGAGTGGATGTTAGCACGGATAGAACAACTGGAGTATGATCTTGCCCTGATTGCGGGGATGAATCCTTACGCAGCCATTCAGTATATCAGAAGAGGCATAGGCTATGAGGATTTTCTTAGGGAATATGCCGAAAACCGGAAAATAAACCCTGAAGAGCTTGTGGATGTTTTGAATGAAATACATGAAAGTGCCAGAGATTTTAAGACATACAGCGACTGGTTTATGCACATAAAACAGTATAAGGAGGAACTTAAAAGGCAGTCGAAAAACGAAAACATGAAAAACACGGAAGGCGTTAATATCATGACCATGCACGGTGCAAAGGGATTGGAATTTTCTGTTGTTTTTCTTGTGGATGTCAATGAGAATATTACTCCGCATAAAAAGGCGGTATTGCCGGAAAATATTGAAGAAGAAAGACGATTGTTTTATGTGGCCATGACCAGAGCAAAAGATACGCTGTATATTTTCAGCCCCAAACAACGTTACAATAAAGAGATGAATCCGTCAAGATTTATTAAGGAAATAACCCCAGACAAGGAATAAGGTGTTGCGGTCCGGCAGAACCAATCCGCAACACCTGCCGTATTAAATATTAATCATATTTAAACGTTAGTTCTCTTCGTCTTCAAAATCTTCTTCGTCGTCAAAATCGTCGTAATCGTCGAAATCATCGTATTCGTCAAACATATCCTCGTATTCCTGTGTATCGAGAAGTTCTTCAAACGCATCAGCAACAGCTTCAAATTCATCATCGTCTTCTATGTTAAGAAGCTGAGGCTCGGCGTCATCATCTTCCTGTATAAAACGGTATAAGAATACATTGTCGCTTTCTTCTCCCTCAATAGGCTGAAGAGCAATATAATCTTTATCATCTACAGTAAAGATTTCAAGTACCATGCATTCCAATTCGGTACCGTCGTCTAATGTTAATGTAATGGTATCATGCATATGATCATGATCACATCCACAGTTTTCGTTGTTATGATTGCCCATTTTACTACCTCTCTTTTTATATTATTCTCCCTGAAATCACCAAGGAATATAAATAGAATGTATCAGATCAGTGAAAAAAATGCAAGTAAAATCATATATTTATAAAAAAAAATTATATTGACTTTGCTATAAAATATTTTAAAATAGAGACATAAAAAATGAAAAGTTTTTAAGAGAGGGGTACATTTGGGTGGCGACTACCAAGGGCAATTTTAAAGACGCCTATGCAGATTATGACGAAGACGATTACACAAGGAAAATGGGGGGAAACGTAAGGGCAAAGCTTCCGCCGGATAAGCATCCGGAAAAGTATGAGACCTTAAAAAGGCTCGAAAGAGAGAAAAAGGCAATACAGAAAAAATACACAGGTGAAGAATACGGGAAGCATAAACGTCAGGTCAAGCAAAAGAAAAGAGAAAATACCAACTGGATAAAACAATACGAGAACGGTCTGCTGGATGAGGATGATTTTTTGGAGTACTAGAAGATGATTCCTTGGTGTAATTGGGTGCATATGTTATACTGTACATAATGCGCTGCGGCTTTTATGATGACATCTTAAGAATAAATAATATTCTTAGGATGTTTTTATTATGGACTTTAGTCTGTTGAGCATGAAGTGAGTTTCTCAACAGAGAAACGAGCCATGCGAAACAAAAAA
>ENA-OWPA01001117-OWPA01001117.1-bioreactor-metagenome-genome-assembly--contig:-NODE-1117-length-20959-cov-10.230917_pt1 | contig 20959 bp, 13 predicted proteins | sample MGYA00238139_ERZ651803 | MGnify/ENA primary metagenome ERZ651803 (study PRJEB26909, sample SAMN07631231) | bioreactor metagenome | isolation source: Switchgrass digestor | place: USA: Dartmouth... | reverse complement strand
ATACAATATATTGTGTCAATCTATTTTATTGAATCTATGATTCTAATATCTAAACCACAAATCCACCATTAGGGCTAATTATTTGTCCCGTAATAAAATCTGCCTTGCTTGTTGCAAGAAACAAAACCACTTCGGCTATATCTCTGGGTGTACCTAATATCACTAATGGTGTGTCGCTTTTTAATCTTTCTATTATCGATGTGTTTAAATGTGTAATCATATCCGTTTTAATAATACCTGGAGCAACATGCCCTTTGGCAGTGTACATTAGGCCATTGAAAACACAGGATAGCAAGTCTCCAGTTATTAGAATATTTGTATCCAAAAAAAGTAGACTGCATTTATATAGATCCACCATACAATACCGGTGCTCGGGATTGGAAATATAATAATGATTATGTGGATTCCAGTGATAGTTGGCGTCATAGTAAATGGCTATCCATGATGCAAAAACGCTTAAAGATAGCAAAAAGAATACTTGCTGATGATGGTGTTTTGATTGTTACAATTGATGATAATGAGCAGGCTCATCTTACAATGCTTCTTAACGAAATATTTCCTGATAGAAAACTGTTTCTGGTACCTATTCAACATAATCCTAGAGGTACACAAGGAGAAAAATTTGCAGTTACCCATGAAACAGCAATATTTGTGGTTTCAAAAACAAGTGAGATTTATGAAAAAAGTCATTTAGGTGGTGAAATCAGCAATTTTAGAAAATGGGGAAATCAATCTGAACGTAGTAAAACAGTTCGTGCAACTACTTTTTATCCAGTTATTGTCGACAAAGAACTTAATATTGTTAAGTTTGGTGATGTTCTGCCTCCTGATGAACATCCTGCAGGAGCAAATGTTAAAGTTGGAGATTTTATTTATGTCTATCCTATCGATTCAAATGGAATAGAACGAAAGTGGAGATATAGCAAAAAGAATGAAAATGAAGTTCTACCTTTCTTAAAAGCAATAGATAACTCAGGAACTATAGAAATACATATTCAACGAGAAAGCGAAAACACAAAAACTATATGGACAGATCCATTATATAATGCTGAAGAATATGGAACAAAAATGATTAATTCAATGTTAGATACGACTTTCTCTTATCCAAAATCGCTTTATGCTGTTCATGACGCATTATGGCATGTTGTTTCAGGAAAACCAAATGCCCTTATTGTCGACTTTTTTGCTGGTAGCGGAACAACACTCCATGCAGTAAATTTACTAAACGTAGAAGATAATGGAAATCGTCGCTGTATATTAGTAACGAATAACGAGGTATCAGAGGCAGAATCAAAAGCTTTACGTGAACAGGGATATCAACCTGGCGACCCAGAATGGGAAAAACATGGTATATGTCGCTCAGTTACTTGGCCTAGAACTAAATATAGCATACTTGGAAAACGCGATGACGGTACAATTTTATCTGGAGAATATTTCACAAACCAGATAGTATCGAAAGAAGTCGAGCGTTCATTCTATCAACTTGGCTTCATAGATAATCCCGCGGAACTAACAACTGCTGCCAAAAAACAGCTTGTTTCTTTGCTCCGCGGTAAGGATGGCAAACAACAATTGCCACAATCATTAGTCAAGGCAGATAGTAAATTTATTGTTTCGGATAAACATTCGGCGTCGATCTTGTTTGATGTAAATGCTGTTGATGCATGGCTAGAATCTTTAGAAGATCAAGACCACATCACAGACTTTTATATAGTGGTAAAGTCTTCTGCCACTTTCAAGGAAATTAAAGCACGGGTATCAAACTTGCTCGGTCCAATGAATGTAACATTGCAAGTTAAACGTCCCATGAGCGATGGTTTTCCTGCAAATGTTGAGTATTTTAAACTAGGTTTTTTAGATAAAAACAGCGTATCACTAGGTCAACAATTCCGCGAAATATTACCATTGCTTTGGCTAAAATCCGGTGCTATCGGCCGGAGGCCAGAAATAAACAGCGATGAAGAACCAGATATGTTAATTCTTCCTCAAAACGGCTTTGCAGTTCTGGTTGATGAAACAAAATATGCCGAGTTTGCAAAAAAGATTTCAGAAGAAAATAATATTAAAGTGGTATATTTTGTAACAAACTCGGAGGAAGCTTTCCGCGAAATGACTGATGGCATAAAAATAAAAAATACATACCAACTATACCGCGATTACATTGATAACTTTGTGTTGGGAAGTAGGAGGGATTCATAAATGAGAGTTACTTTATTTCCATTTCAGGAAACGGCTCTTGCAGAATTGCATGAGAAAATTAATAAAGCTCATTTAATGTGGAGCGAAAAAGACCCTCAGGTAATATCGTTTTCCGCACCTACGGGTTCTGGAAAAACTATAATTATGACTGCACTTTTTGAAGAAATCCTATATGGAGGTTCAGATAATATCGGCGATCCGAATTCAGTGTTTGTTTGGCTTTCCGATTCGCCGGAACTTAACGAGCAAACGCGATTAAAAATTGAAAGCAAATCAGACAAAATTCGTGTACGGGACTTAGTAACTGTAGATTCAAACTTTGATGCCGAGTATTTGGAGGGTGGACGTATTTATTTTATTAACACACAAAAACTCGGTTCTGACAAGTTATTAACAACTAAGTCCGATACAAGGCAATATACAATTTGGGAAACACTCACAAATACAGCTAAACGCATTCCCAAACAGTTCTATGTGGTCATTGATGAAGCACATAGAGGGACTTATACATCTGCTCAAGCAGAAAATAAAGCACAATCCATCATGCAAAAATTCATCAAAGGTAGCGAAGAAGACGGACTTTGTATTATGCCTTTAGTTATCGGCGTGACCGCAACACCCCAGAGATTTGATAACTTAATTGCTGGGACTACTTCGACAGTACAAAAAGTTATTGTTCCACCTGAACAAGTACGTGAATCGGGGCTTTTAAAGGACAGAATCATTATTCATTACCCAGATATCCAACTTGGTGCCGATATGACAATGTTCAAAGGTGCAGTCGAAAATTGGCTTAATAAATGTGCTCACTGGAAAGCTTACTGTGAACGTGAAAATGAGAAAATGGTAAACCCTATCCTTGTCGTCCAAGTCGAAGATGGTAATGAACGAGAAATAACCCGTACCGATTTAGGGATTTGTATCGATTTGCTGGAAGAGGCAATGGTACGCAAGTTATTGCCCGGTGAAGTGGTACATACCTTTAATGATTATGGTACGATCAAAGTGCGTGACGTTGAAATTCATCAAATTGAAGCTTCTAGAATCGAAGACGAAGAAAATGTGAAGGTTGTGTTCTTCAAAATGAACCTTTCCACAGGTTGGGACTGTCCTCGTGCTGAAACAATGATGTCATTTCGTAGCGCGCAGGACTATACCTACATAGCACAGCTTTTGGGGCGTATGATTCGCACTCCTTTGGCAAGAAGAATTGCCTCCGATGCTGAACTTAATAATGTAAGTCTGTTTCTTCCATACTTTGATAAAGATACAGTAAAAAATGTTGTTAATGCTCTACATGATAGTGAATCGGTTATGCCCACTGAAACTGGTACAAATAAAGAGCTTATAACACTCGGGCGCAACCTCGCTTATTCTGATGTGTTTGATTCAATGGATAAGCTCATTACATACCGCCTGGATTCATCCCGCAAGCAAGCACCGCTTAAGTTATTAATACAGCTTTCTAGAGCATTAACAATGGATGGTATTGATTTGGAAGCACAAAAAGCCGTTAAAAATGCAGTTTTATCAAAAATGGACGAAGAAATTGCTCGCATAAAAGAAAGTGGTGACTTTGATGGTCGAGTTGCTTCAATCACTGGATTTGCTCTTAATACGCTAACATTTGACTATGGAGAAAATGCTTATTCATTTGATGAAGCTACACAAACCATGACTGTTACCGAATTTGACATTTCTCGACATTTTGAACAAGCTGGAAGGATATTGGGAGAAGGCTTACATAAGGAGTATTGGATTCGCCACAGTACCCGAGACCATATTGAAGTAAAGATTGAAGTCATTGTGCTTACAAGTGATACTGCTGCTATGGAGCGAATAAACGCCTTTGCAGAAGAGAAATTTATTAGTCTATATGAGAATAATAAACGCTCTATTGCAAGATTAAATGAGGCTCGAAAAAACATCTATGAAAGATTAATAAATGCTTCCGCTCAACCAATAGCTATTCCTTGGGTATTGCCAGATTCAATCGATTTTTCAGTTTCAGATAACAGTATAAAAATTGATCGACACCTCTATTGTTCTGAGGATGGAACATTCCAAGCATCACTAAACCCATGGGAAAAGGGAGTTATTGAAGAAGAACTAAAAAACGGTGCCGTTTGCTGGTTACGTAATCTTGATCGTAAAAAGTGGTCACTTGAAATCCCATATGAGGTCGGCGGTGTTATCACTTCTATGTTTCCTGATTTAGTGGTAGTGAGAGCTGATGCACAAGGTTACATTTTTGATATTCTAGAACCACACGACCCCAGCCGTAAGGACAATTATCCCAAGGCAGTTGGCCTAGCAAAATTCGCAGAGAAACATTGGGATAAATTTGGAAGAATTCAACTTATCCGGCAAAAGAAAGGATTAGACGGTCGTGAACATTTCTATAGACTTGATATGGCAAAAGTAGCTGTTAGAAATAAAGTTCGTGGCATTACATCAAACGAGGAACTTGATAGAATTTTTGATACGGATGCTGAGCGAGAAGATTAAATTATACATCCATCCTGCATCCTCGACCCCCTGTAAAAAAGGGGGTTATCTAATCTGGTAACTCAACTATTAATTTTCGCGACGGTTGATATGTTCCCACAAGCAATAAAATTAAGGGTTCCCTGACATTGCCACATCCGGCAGATCGGCCTTGAGAAAAGCTAAATGTCTGGAAACCCTTTATTTACAAGCTTTTCAGTTTTTTATTTCTTAACTCTTGACATCAATGTTACACACTCCACATGTGGCGTTCTTGGAAACATATCCATAAGCTTAACCTTTTCCGCCTTGTACCTCCTTTCCATAAATACCTTTAAATCCCTCACTAGAGTTACCGGATTGCAGCTTACATATACAAAGGTATCAGGATTAAAATCTATAATCTTATTTATTGCCTTTGGGTGAATTCCATCCCTTGGCGGGTCAATTATTACAACATCAGGTTTTTCTTTTAAATTATCAACTTCCTTTAAAACATCTCCTGCTATGAACTCTATATTATTCAGTCCATTTAATTCTGCATTTTCACGGGCCTTTACAACTGCTTCCTCTACTATCTCTATGGCAACTACCTTTTTAGCAACTGTAGCCATAATCTGAGCAATGGTTCCTGTGCCTGAATACAGGTCAAATACTACCTTATCAGCAATATCCCCGGCAAATTCCCTTGCAATGGAATACAATCTTTCTGCTCCAAAGGTATTTGTCTGGAAAAAGGAAAATGGAGATATTTTAAACTTTAATCCCAGAATTTCCTCAGTTATGTAATCCCTGCCGTATAAAAGGCTTAGCTTATCTGCCTTTACAATGTCACCCAAACCATCGTTTATGGTATGAAGTATCCCTGTAATCCTTCCCTTAAGGCCCCTTAGTGCCAATAGCTCCTCTACAAATCCATCTGTATCTATAGTTCCCTGACTTGTAGTTACCAGATTAATTAATATTTCCCCTGTAGATAGTGCTTTTCTTACAACTAAATGCCTTAGTACTCCCTCATGGCTCCTTTTATTATAATAAGGGATATTCTGTTCCCTAAAGTACTCCATGGTTTTCTTTCTTATTGCAGTAAAATCCTCATCTGCAATATTGCAGGCATCGCTGTCTACTACCTCATAAAACCTTCCTCTTTTATTCAGCCCCAGTACCAAGGACCCTCCTTTTTCTGAATCGCCAAAAGTATATTCCATCTTGTTCCTATACCCTTCTACATTTGGGCTTCTCTCTATTCCTAAAAAATCAAAACCCTCTATATTCTCCTTCCTGAACAGGTCCAAAACCAGCTCCTTCTTAAGCTCCAGCTCATCTTCATACAACAAGGTCTGGTAAGTACATCCTCCACATTCGTCTTCATAATCACAGGACAGGTTTTTTTCCAATGGAGACCTTTCCAATACTTCCAATAGCTTTCCTTCAATATAATCCTTCTTCTTTCTTCCTAAAAGGACTTTAACCCTCTGCCCCTTTATTCCGCCTTTGAATATAACTGTTTTCCCCTCATAATCTGCCACTGATTTATTTGGAAACATATTATCTATTATCAAAGTTTCTATTATCTTCTTTTTCTTAGCCATACTCTCACTCCCTCCCAGTTATTATACCAGTATTAGTGCAAAAAAATAAGGGGTATTAAACCCCATATGAAATCTATTATTCAATTATAATCTCCTCCACATGCTTTATCCATCTCTCGCTGAATGGATCACGCCTTATTACCAGACGTAAAGGGCCATCGCCTCCTCTTTTCTTGGACTTCATAGGCTTTCCATCCCTTTCATAGGTCAGATAAACATTATTTGGCTCGTTAATTTCTTCAACCTTCAGTATTACCCTATATCCATCTGAAGCATTGAAGGTTATTCTTTCAGCACTGGAAATATCGATTCCCAACGCTGAAAAAAGCTTTTCAAGCTCAATTCCCTTGTATTCAGTTTCAACAGGCTTTTCGCCACTGCTTCTTATTACAGCAGGGAAAGTAACTGAATCCTCAAAGGAGTATATGTATTCTCCTTTGATAGTTTTCACGTCATCTCCATTTACAATCCTTAATGTTACCTCTTCTTCCCTTGTCAGCAGGAATACCAGTAGAATAACAATTATTGCTGCTATTGGAACAGCTTTTTTTATATTCATATTAACCACCTTATTTCCCTTCCAATGCTTGACTTATCCCACGTCTTACTGCATTTAAGAATCCCCTGCTGGTAGTTGTAGCACCACTTATGGCATCTACACCTATGCTCTGCCTTTCTACTATCTCCCTGGACAGGGTTCTAAATACTTCCTCATAATATCCTGTAGTTTCATTGTGGGATATTACATTGATACCCTTTATTCTGCCATCCTCAACCAATACCTCAACCTTCATATTGCCACCAAATCCTATGCCTGTTCCGGTATATAGCCCATCCTTTAACCCTTCAATCTGCACAAAGGCCTCATTGCCAGCTCTGAAACCTATAAGTGGAAGGAATATAAATATAGCAATTAAAATTGCCAGTGCTGCATTTACATAAGCCCTACTGTTAATTCCTTTTCTTCCAAACTTCAGGCTATGTCCTTCAGTTCCCTTTATGCAATTGGTATTAACGCACTCCATGCACCTGATGCATTCAGGAGATATTTCATCGCCCTTTGGTCCTTCAATACCCACAGGACAGCTTTTCAGGCAATGGGTACATCCGCTGCAGCTTTGTCCCCTTCTAAGCCTTGATGGCCCAATGGCAGTAAGAAGTGCCTGAAAGGCTCCAAGGGGACAGAATACCCTGCAGAAAATTCTCCTGACAAAAAGAGAAACTGCGGATATCAACAGCAATACTATAAATCCTATCCTTATATTAAATCCTAAAAACAGGTTTAAATAGGCTATCCAGGGAGAATAGGGAGATACAATATTCCCAAGCCCCAATATACTTAGTACGATTACCGCAATTAATACAAAATACTTTATCATTTCCGGGTGAAAATATTTCCACCTCTTTAGCTTTATTTCCCTTATGCGAAGCCTACCTCCCAGATACTTAAAAAAATCCTGCAGAGCTCCTATGGGGCATACATATCCACAGAAGAACCTTCCCATAAGGAACGCAGAAATGACTATGGCAACAGTCAGGGCTATGGAGTTGGATATTCCCCTAAACCTGTAGGATGCATCTGTAAAGGCTGATTTCAATGCGCTCCACCCTCCATAGGGGTTCATATCCCCTATGGATAACAGCTTAAAGTCAGTATATTCGTTTATATACAGATAATATATTATCATAATAGCTATTACTGCTAAAGTAATAGCTATTTGAATTATACTTCGCTTTTTTAGCCTCATCTTTTCTCAATCCTCAACAGATTATTTAGTATTTCCTCATTTTCTTTGTAAAGGGATACACTATCCTCATTTTGAACTAAATAGCATTGAAGTATTTCATCAGATGTAAGTTCAGCAGCCCTTTCATCAGTACTAACAGCAATAAATGAGTTTTCCTTATTCCACCTCATGCCTGCTGTCAGCAGCACATCCTCAAGGAGCATTCCTTCCTTCCCGCCTATATCCTTAGTCCTTACCACCTCTGCCATCATTTCAGGAAATATGACTGCATCCTTTGTAGTGGAAAAGTGAGTCATGTGTTTGACATTCATGCCCAACTTGAAATTAGGAGATATGTTCATAGGTGCATTATCCCCTTCAACCTTTATATAGTACCTTTGCTTTACTAAGGAAATGGTCTCATTCTTTATAAGGCCATCCACAGCAGCCATGGTGAAAAATCCTTTTTCATCTACCACATCAAACTTCCTTAATATCTTCCCTACTTCTATGGCCTTGTCCTTGCTGCCATAGTATTCATAATAATAGGGTTCAATGTCCTCCGTCAATGGCTCAAATATGTGAACCTTGTCTATGTCCTTTGGAGATATTTCACTGTAAAGGTCTATATTTGATACCATCTTCACCCAATATGGCCCCAGCTCCTTAGGGACTACCAGCCTAATAGGCTTTTCCTCTTCCTTTATAGGCTTTCCATCTATTTCCCATGCAAGTATTACATCTCCTGACTCCAGCTTTTCCTTATCAATCAGCGTATAGTATCCGTCCCTTCCTGTAACTCCAATGCCTGCAAAATCACTTAGATCCAATCCTTCTTCCTCAAGCACATCCCTTAGGGTTGGCCCCTTTACCCTCATTTCCGTTTCTGTACCTGTGGTATTTATAAGCACTACATCCATTTCAATCTGCTTATACTCCTTAATTCTCTCTACATCTATCCTCATGGAGCCATCATCCCAGTTTATAGCAAAGCTGTTAGTCTCCTTACTCCACATTTCCTGAGGCACTACATCCGGTACACTTGCCATTTCCACTCCATTGTTTAAGTATTGATAGGCTCCAATGGCTGCATTTACTGCATTGACCACTGCCTGGGAGCTGATGGTGGCTCCTGTAACCTGGATTATGTCATGTGGGTCTTCCTTTTCCAGCACTACCAGGTTTAAATACTTGTCCACAGCAATGTTCATAAATCTCTCCAAAAACCAGTCCTTTTCAATATGTTCAGCATAATCTGGAGTTTCCTCATGCTGGAGTATCTGTATTCCTATAAGCTCATCGCTATCGCTGTCAATGGCCACCAATACATCAATGGGGCCGTTATAGCCTACACAGCTTGACACAAAGGCTTTCACCTTGCCGTCAATCTCATAAGCCCTTTTAACAGCAGGAAAGTTGAGGGAAATATACATATCATCGGAAATATACTTTACAAGCTCAATATCCTTGGAGCCGGGATAAAAGGACTCAACTATCTTTTCCTCCTGGGACATGGAATTGTTGGAAATAAATAAAACTACAACAAGTACAATAACTACAGCCAAAAATACAATATAGGATTTTCTGTTCTTCATAATATCATTCCCCTACTCAACAATAATGCGGTCTATGTTTGAAACCCATTGAGGCTTATTGATATCCCCCGGCTCCTTCTGCCCTACTACAAGCTTATATGGAGGTCCTTCTTCAACATCATATTCCTGGCCATTTTCCTCCCAGGCTATTATCATTGGCAGCTTTACATCCGGATTTGTCTCGTCTATGTAGTCCTGTCTTTTTACCTCATCAACTGTAAATTCCATTTCATATCCATCTGTTGCAACTATCCTGACTTTTGCAGCATCAGATGCTATTTGAGCCTTTTCAAGAAGCCCCCACAGCTTAACACCTTTGAACCTGGTATGCTGAGTAGTTCCAAAATTGTTCAAGGAATAGAAATCCCCTTCAAATATCAGGTTTTCCATAGCCTTTAATTCATCCAATGTTAAAGACAATGGATTCCCAACCTTGCCTTCCACCTTAAGTATATTTATGCCCTCTTCAGCAATTTCTTCCTCTTTCTCATTTTCTTCCTTTACTTCTGTACCTGTTTCCTTCTCTGGTACTGCCTCCCCAGACTTTGATTCTCCTTCAAAGGATGGTACACCTTTCCCTTCAGAGTTATCTTCTTGACCCTCTTTCATACCCTGAAGAGCTTCTTCATTGACATCAGTTGTTGATTCTTCCTGTTCCTCCCCTGTATCACCACTTATATCCTTTGATACTTCTTCATCCTTATTTTCATCTATTTCAGTTCCTTCTTCATTAGCTGCAGTAGTATTCTTATCCTTGCCACATCCTGACAAAGTCATGGATAAAGCTAATACAAATATAAGCAATATACTCAAAGCTTTAAACCTCTTCATAATACCCTCCTAATAAGTAATAAGGGAAGACTGTGTAATACTACACAGTCTAATCCCATTATTCTAGTTTTTTAAGAATTCCAACAGTATAGCTGCAGCTTCTCCTCTGGTAACTTCCCTTAGGTTATTTGAAAGTATTTTTTCCTCCAGCTCTTCAATATTTCCGTCTGAAATATTGTTCAGTATAGCCAGTACCTCCATCCTGGTAATAGCCTTATTAGGCCTGAAGGTTCCGTCATCATACCCAACAACAACTCCATTCTTCTTGGCAGCCGACAGGTACTCTAAATACCAGTCTCCAGCCTTTACATCCTTAAATGGAGAAGTTACTACTTCTTCTATATCATGGCCCAATATCCTTACTACCATAGTGACAAATTCAGCTCTTGTAATATTGTCATCTGGTCTAAATCTGTTGCCGCTACCACTTACATATCCCATAGTAGCCATGTTCTCAATATCAGCTCTGTATGGGCTGGACTCTATATCCTCAAATGTAACAGCCTTTGTATAGACTGCAGCTCCGCCATTGGTTCCTATAAACAGATTGCCGTTGTCGTAGTCAAGGAAATATACATTGTTCCATTTCTTTGATGGCAGCTTGTTTGAACCGTTTATCACTTCTAATACATTTCCTATTCCATCTAATTTAACAAGGCCACTAGATTTAGTTGCTATATAGATGTTGTCCCCTTCAGCCAGTAAAAATCTTATATCGTCATCCTCTCCAATTGATGGATACAAATCCTTAGCCTTATATACCGTCCTTTCACCATTTAATATATAGTCTACCTCTCCTTGTCCAAATCCATCTGCATTTCCTGACCTTACAACCCATACTCCGCCTTTTTCGTCCATGGATATGCTTCTTACCCAGTTCACATTAAAGTTTGAGCTGTCAAAGCCTTCATAGGTATCTACAGTTCCATCGGATTTAATATGCTGATATGCTCCTACATATTGTGCGTTATCACCTTCACCAACTACATTTGGATAGAAGCCAACCCATATTCCTCCCTGTCCATCTGGCTCAAGGGCATCTACTGAATAAGGCAGCAATCCTTCATCTTCCCCATAAACAGTCCAGTTGCCATCCTTGTCCACATATACAACTCCATTTTGGGTGCCTATCCACAATCCTCCATTTCCATCCAGTTCAAGCTCCTGAACGAAATTAGCTGGCAGCAATGAGTTTTCTGTATTAAACAGCTTCCAGGTGTCTCCTGTTTTTACCAGTACTCCCTGTGGTGTCAATGCTCCTCCCAGGGTAATCCAAAGCTCTCCATTCTCCCTTTGAGCAATGGCATAGCAGGTATCCACCTTAACTGTACCTAAGTTTTCAGTTTCTATTTCCTTTATTACAGTCCATTTTCCATTCTTGCTTCTAACTGCAAGGCCGCCATTATTTGTTCCAATCCACAGGTTTCCATCCTTATCATATTCCATGCTTCTTACACTGGCTTCAGGAAGCTCCTTACCAGTATCATTCCTATATGCTATCCATATCCTTCCTTCATCTTCCTCTACAGAAAACCTTGACAAATCCAGTTCCTTAACATCTTCCATCCTTGGTTCTTCGTAATCTCCAGTACCTACTACTATACAGTCAGTCCATTTAACCCACATGGATTTGCTTTCCTCAACAATAAGCCTTAATGGACCATTGGCATTGTTGTTTACATATCCAATAGAGCTTTCATCAGGTACAAGAGGATATCCGTCTACTGCATAGGCAATGATGATCTTCTTTAATTCGCCTTTGGAGTTTAATACTCCATTTTTAAGCTGCTCTGCACTTCTGATTATCTGATTGTAGTTTGGTCCGCTAAACACCCTGACACTTGGCACTTCTATGCCTTCCTTCAGCCCTACAACCTCTGTTATAAGGTCCCAAAGCACTATCCCTTCAAATTCGCGGATTCCATCGCCGGTATATACATCCCTTATTGTGTACTTCATCATTGATTCAAGCTGCCTCAAAGTAAAGGTCATAGGCTCCTTAACCTGTGATCCTGTTATCCTTAGAACAGGCCTGTCAAGGTATTCAGTATATACGCCATAGTTATGGTTCCAGCTTGACCTTTCATCTACTCCTGTCTGGGTGCTCTTGCCATCACCTGTTTTTCCTTCTCCCAATGAAATTGGCTCTCCACCGCCAATGATTATCTCTTTAAAGAACTGCACCTGATTTGAACCGTTTGCATCATTGTAGCTCTTCTTTCCAAATATTACCCTTAAAGGTCCGCCATCGTTTCCAAGTCCGGAATTATAGCCTTCATCTGTTGGCCTTGTAACATAGGGGTATCCGTTGAATCCATAGGCTACAAGTACAGGCATGCCTGTATAAAGTGGCTTGTCATTGGAACCATCGTATTTGCCATCGCCTAAGTCCAATGGATTCCTTTCATAATATCCATAAAGGGAGCTATCCTTTATTTCCCTAATGGTCATAGGCTGGAAGTTATAGCCATCTGCTGCTATAAACTGAACAGAGGTATTCTCGTCTATATTTGGATTTAAACCTGCCTTAAGAAGCAAATCCCACAGCGGAACTCCCTTGTAGGTATTGTAGTACCAGAAGTATTCGCTGTTGGAAAGGCTGTATTCAGCCTCATAGTGAAGGTCCTTCATGGCTTCAATATCTGATACCTTGTATTTTATCACCTTATCCATTGCATTCCCGTGGATTAGTATTTCATAGTCTGTATACTTTGGATCATCATAAGGTGGATAGGTATGCTCATATATGTTTTTAGCATCCTTTTCCTCTATGTAGATATAGGCTACATTGGAAAACTCCCTAGCAGTGGATTGGTCCTGCTTATATACAAGCTTAAAACATCCGTTGTCGTTACGCTTATCCTCCTTATAACCTACATCCGTATCCAGATACACCAGAGGAACTTCATTTATTCCGTAGGCTATCAGATAGTTTTCAGTCTCTTCAACAGGTACTGTTAATATTACCTTCCTTGATTTATCCTTGAATATTGCATTCCCTGCATTGTCCCTAACCTTTACATAATTGTCGATAAGGTATTTGGCATTTATACCTTCATAGGTGTTTTGGACTACCTTGTTGCCCATCTTTTCATAGTAGTCTCCTCTTTCCTGTCCTTCAACATCCTCTTCAATCTGCCTTAAGGATATGGCCCTGTATCCTTCAACTCCAGGCCCTTCAATGGTAAATGTAGCACCTGCAATGGCATCTACATTATATGGTGCGCCATCATAGCTTATATGCTTATATGTGGAATCCAATCCTATTCCTTTATTTTCCTTTGGACTGTCTTCTCCAATGGTTATCTTTACTATCCCTTTCCCCCACTTTGACAGGTTCATATCGTCAATGCCGGTTTGCCCAAATACAAGCTTTGGAAAGCCTTTATCCAAATCTGCTTCAGTTATTTCCCTGTCAGTCCATGTAACAGGTGGTGAAAACTTATTCTTTGGAAAATCAGCCAATTCAGCAGTATATCTGGCTATCATTGGCATTATTTCAGTTTTGCTTCTTTCAGTAAAGTCGCTGAAAAAGTAGGTATTTCTAAGCTCGCTTATGGTCTTTGTAAATTCAAATCCATCAGAACATGTAAACTTCACTACATAATCCCTGTCAGTCTTAAGGTTTCCCTCTCCAATGAGCTCAAACAGGTCATATCCCTTAGCCTTTATTATCTTGTGGAATCCCAGGCTATTGTTTCCGGAATATATTCTTTCTATCAGCTTATACTTACTCCAGTCCTTTTCTGTAATTATAACCTCTTCATATACACCTGTACCTGTAATAATCAGGTCTGCATTTGCTGCTTCAGCATAGGACCTAAAATATGCACCCTGGCTTACTATAAGCAAAAATGCCAGCAAAAATGTAACAATTCTTTTATGGAACCTCTTCATAAAACCCCTCCTTTATGCAAATGAGCGAAAGCCAAAGCCATCGCTCATTTGTATTTACATATAAATACCATATCTATTTAAATAAGGTATTGTATATTACAACAGCTGCCTCTGCCCTGTTTACTACCTTCTTAGGCTCAAAATAATGTTCAGCTATTTCAGCAAATACTCCCTGAGCCTCAAGCCATGCCACTTCATGGGCTACCCAGTCAGGAACCAGTTCCTTATCCAAGTAATTTGATTTTTCCATTACAAACTTGTCCATTTTAGCTCTATCTACTATACCTGCTATAACAGCGCCTCTGCCAGCTACTGCTGCCATTTCCTGCCTGTTTATAGGCTGATTTGGCCTAAAGCTTCCATCACCGTATCCATCAAATAGCCCATGTTCATAGGCAGTCTGTACATAGTCAGCAAACCAGTCAGTCTCCTTCACATCAGTAAATGCTCCTTTGTATTTAACTTTTTCATAACCTAAAGCCTCTACCATTATCTTGCAGAATTGAGCCCTTGTAAATTCTCTTTCTGGAGCATATATGTTGTTGCCTACTCCTTCAATTATTCCCCTGCTGTAAAGATGCTGTATTGCCTTCTTGGCAAATTCAAATTCCTCTGTAATATCTGTAAATATATATTCTGCAGGTATTTCTTCAACTGGTTTTTCCTCTTCTGATTGAGCTGGTACCATAGCCTCTCCAACTGTAATCCTTACTACCAGCTTAAATACTGTTCCAAATTCATTTTCCTGTCTAACCTTTCTGTAAACAGCAATCTCTTCATTATCCGGGTTTTCGTCGTTGTCTATGGCTTCTCCATTTATTTCATAGGCCAGTACATATTTTAGATCTTCATTGAATATGTCCTCCAGATATTGTGGATCAACTGGGTAGCCATCAGAAGTTTCAAAGTTTACCACTGCATTCTCATAAGTCACACCAGCTAATTCTCTCAGCACATATGCCAAGCTGACACCTTTTACATGTACTGACTTTTGTCCCGATTTGCTGTAATATATGTATTCTTCATCAATTTGAGCTTCCTCAGGCATATTCCTTAAATCCTCCAGACTTAATTTAAGTACTGTATCCCCTGCCACAATTTCCACAGCATAAGCTTCTTCTGCAAACACAGCAAAGCTTGGAAGTACCAATAATACTGCTAGTAAAAGCATCATCAATCTGGATTTTCTCTTAAACATACTTAACTCCACCTTTCTTTTTTATTTTAAATCTCGCTTATATAGGCGAGAGTATTACTGCTGACCCTTAGTTAAAGTGGAATTAAAGAAACAAAATAAACAGTACTCCCAATGGAAATACTGCTTAAGCTCTGTTCTCCTTTCCACTGGGAGGCTTGACCGTTTCCAATCAAACCCTAACGGCAATAAAACCATAAACCTAAGTTCACAGGTTATATTGCTCGGAGAAAACTATCAGTTTTTGATAACAGCTTGTCTATCATAAATAATGATATAACAAATTCTGCGCTTAATCAATATTATTTGGAATATTTAATCTTTTTCAACTTTTCTCCACATATCACTTTCTTTCAGTGTTAAATTTATCTATAATAAGAATATAACAAAATTTCACTTTATTCAACAAAATTTCGAAATATTACAAATTATATAGTAATCTAATGTTATAATACTTAAGAGGTGTTGCTATGGAAGATAATATAAAATGTATAAGTACATCCTGTACATTGGACTGCTGGGATTCATGTTCCATTGTAGCCAAAGTTAAAGACAATAAAGTTCTGGCCATAAAGGGAGACCCAAGAAATCACGTAACAGGCAGCTTTTTGTGCAAAAAGGGAATGAAACATATAGATATGATGAACCACCCCGACAGACTAAGAAAGCCCCTTGTAAAGGAAAATAATGAGTGGAAGGAAACCACATGGGATGAAGCTCTGGACCTGGTGGCATACAGACTTGATGAGCTAAGAAAAACATATCCTACCACAGCCCTCCTTCACTGGAATCATGGAGGAAATGTTGGGCTTTTAAAGAATATAGAAAGCAGGTTCTTCAATGCCTATGGCGGAGTAACGGTTCCCGTTGGAAGCCTTTGCGCCGGAGCAGGCAATGAAGCTCAAAGATATGATTTTGGCAGACCCTTAAGCCATGACATTAAGGATGTTGTAAACTCAAAAACTATAATCATCTGGGGAAGAAACCCCATGAATACAGGCGTTCATATGGTTCCTTTTCTAAAGGAAGCCAAAAAAAAGGGAGCATTTATCATACTTATAGACCCTATAGAGACAGAGACAAGAAAATTGGCAGACTTCTACATAGCACCATATCCCGGAACAGATGGGGCTCTGGCTCTGACCATTGCCAATGTATTGATTAAGGAAGGATTAGCTGATAATGAATTCATAAGCAAATATACTTTGGGCTTTGAGGAGTTTAAGGAATATGTAGACCAGTTCACCCTGGAGGAAGGATCATCAATTACCGGAGTACCCAAGGAAGACATACTGTTTGTTGCAGAAAAATACAGCAGAAATAAACCTTCCGCCATAATTTCAGGATTTGGGGTTCAAAGGTATACAAATGGAGGATATACCATAAGGGCTATTGATGCTTTAGGTGCAATAACAGGAAACATTGGCATTAAAGGTGGAGGAGTAAACTACAACAACCGCATAATGGATGATTATGTTGACTATGACTTCCTATTAGGTGAATCCTTAAGAAAGCACCACAGAACTGTTACCAGGCCTAAATTTGCTGATTTCCTGTTAACTGAAAAAGACCCTGAAGTAAAAATACTCTTCATTACCAGGGCAAACCCCATAACCCAGTGCATGGACACTCAGAAGATGATAAAGGCCTTTGAAAAGGTTGAGTTCAAGGTAACTATCGACATGTTTAAGACGGATACTGCCAACCTTTCGGATGTCATACTGCCCTGCAGGCATTTCCTGGAGGATGTAAATGTAATATGCCCTTCAGCATGCCACAATTACCTGAATTTATGCAACCCAGTTGTTGAACCAGACCCCTGGGTGCCTTCAGAACTTTGGATTTTCAATGAATTGGCAAAAAGGTTAAACCTTGATAACTTCCCCATTAAGGACCATTACTGGTGGATTGGAAGGGTACTTAAGCCTCTCAAGGAGTTAAAAGGCATTTCTTTAGAAGATTTGAAAAATGGGCCAATAGATATAGCAGGTGCTGATAGGATCCCCTGGGAAGACAGAAAATTCAAAACCCCCAGCGGAAAATTCGAGTTCTATTCCACTACAGCAAAAGAGGAAGGCTTCGAACCGCTGCCTATATATAAGCCTATTTCAGTCAGACCCAGCAAGGAATATCCTTTTTACCTGTTAACTCCGCATACTAAAGATTCCCTCCATTCGCAGCATTTTGTAATGACTGGTGAAGGTGAAATTCCTGTTGCGTATATAAATAGGGAAGTAGCATTAGAATTAAATCTATTGGAAGGTGACCTTGCAGAAGTCTATACTGAAACCGGAAGCCTTAAGTGTAAAATTGAATACAGTGAAAACCTTAGAAATGACGTAATAATGATATACGAGGGCTGGTGGCTGCAGAAAGGGGGAGGGGTAAACAAGCTCATCCCTGAAAAGTATTCCGGCATAGGAAAGCATGCCGCCTACTATGAATGCGTATGTAATATAAAAAAGGTTTCTCATTAGGAGAAACCTTTATTTGTCCCAGAATTTCCCTAAATAGCAAGATATGTCTTTTTCGCTCCTCACCCTTATATAGTGCATCCATCCCTTTGGGAAAAGCCTTAAATACCTTTGGGTAGTAAATCTCTCATCTATTAAAAGCAGCGCTCCCCTGTCAGTTTCACTTCTTATGACCCTTCCTGCTGCCTGCAAAACCTTGTTCATTCCGGGATACATATAGGCATATTCAAATCCCTGCCCGTTTTCAGAATTAAAATAGTCTCTGATTATATCCTGCTGATGGCATATCTTCGGCAAGCCTACTCCTATAATAACAGCCCCAATGAGCCTTTCGCCAATTAGATCTATGCCCTCTGAAAATATGCCTCCCATTACTGCAAAGGCTATCATGGATTCATCAGGGCTGTTGCTAAACCTGTTTAAGAAAATCTCCCTTTCAGATTCATCCATGGAGGTATTCTGAATAATAGTAAATACATGGGGATTTCTCTCTGTGAAAGCTTCATATATCCTTTCCATGTATTCGTAGGATGGGAAAAATACAAAATAGTTCCCCTTTCTTTGAGAGGTAAACTCTTCAATGTATTTTACTATATCCAGATAGGTGTCCTCCCTATCCTTGTACTTTGTGGATACTCCGTCACCAATTAACAGGCATAGATTATCCCTGGGAAAAGGCGAGGGAAAACTGATGGTATAGTCATCTCTATTTCCACCCAGAACATTTCTGTAGTAATCCAAAGGCGTCAAGGTAGCAGAAAAGAATACTGCAGCTCTTCCCCTTTTAAGAGCCTCCGCCAGTAGATAGGAGGCGTCTACGCAGAAAAGCTTTATAACAATATCATCCTCCAGCTTTTCAATATAGGTTACATATCTGGAATCATAGAGTTCAGATATGTTTATAAACTTTAAAAGGTCAAAATACAACTCGCTTATTTCCTCGTAAAGCTTATGCTGCCTTTCTTTTAAAAGCCACTCCTCCAGTTGGTTGATAAGCTTTCTTATAGGGGAATATAAGCCATTTATCTCCTCTTTCTGGTAATAAAAATCTCCCTTTAAGTACTCCCTTTTTATCCTGTTTATGGCATTGTTGCATCGGTTAAAGCTGCTTGACAGCTCAGGAAAATCCTCCTTCAGCTCTTTCTTGTACTTTAAAAAAGGAGATTTGCGAACCTCTGCAGAGAACATCTCCCTTGAACGGTCCACCAGATTATGGGCTTCATCTATTAGAAACACATAATCTCCCTTTGTTTCAAAGAATCTCTTAAGGTATACACTTGGATCAAAAACATAGTTATAGTCGCATATTATCACGTCGCTAAACAAGCATAAGTCCAGGGAAAACTCAAAGGGGCATACCTTATATTTATCTGCATACCTTAAAACTACATCTCTAGTTATCATATCCTCGTTATTGAGAGTATCCAACAGTGCATCGTTGACCCTGTCATAATGCCCCTTTGCATAGGGGCAGTCCTCAGGATTGCATTTGACTTTGTCATTTCTGCATACTTTTTCCTTGGCAGTTAAAACTATGGACTTTATCCTCAATCCCTTACAGGCCATATGATATATTGCGTTTAATGCAACCTCTCTTGTTATGGTCTTTGCAGTAAGATAAAATACCTTTGAAGTAAGGCCTTCTCCCAATGCCTTTATGGCAGGAAAAACAGTTGAAATGGTCTTTCCTATACCTGTAGGTGCCTGTGTGTACAGCTTTTTGCCATTCATTATGGTCCTGTAAACAGAGACTGCCAGTTCCCTTTGCCCCTTTCTGTAGCTTTTGTAGGGAAAGGAAAGCTCCCTTATGGAATCATCCCGTACGACTCCCCAGTAGTAAGTCAGGTTGGCCCACTGTACATATTTATCAATTAAGCTCATAAAGAATTCTTCCAGCTCTTCAAGGCTGTAATCCTTTATAAACTTCTTCATTTCATTGGTATCTATATTTATATAGGTAATCTGAACCTGCAGCCTTTCTATGTTATTATTTTTTGCATATATATAGCCATAGCACTTCCCCTGTGCCCAGTGGAGGAGGTTGTAATCCTCCTGAATTTCATCCAGGGGCTTTAAGGTACTCTTTATTTCGTCAATTGTAACTTTTTCACCTTCTTTTATAACGCCATCAATTCTTCCTTCTATTTCTATGCTGAAATTATCATACTCCAGCAAATGCCTTACAGGTACTTCTGCTTCATATTCATCTCCATAGAAGTTCTGCACTCTCTGGTGAGCCCTTGTCCCCTCCACAGCTCTTGTACTATTGGTAAATCTAATGTCAATATCTCCGGAACGCATCACGAATTCAACCAGGTTTCTCACTGATATTTTTATATGATTAGACAATATAATCACCCTTCAATAAGTGGTGATTATATTATATACCATATTATTGCTCCTTTCCATTATGGCAAAAGAAGCCTTTATGGTTTCATCCCTTAAATTCTCTGTATACAGGATAGGACCTGATGAATATATAAAAAATACTTTAATCGAAAATATAAATTATCTATATGATCAGTTTGACGAAATATGCTACTATCTCTCAAAACATTTTATTAAGGACCCTTTGGTCAAAGAGTTTGTCTATGATATACTTAAGCGGAAAGATATACCATATAATTACATAATCGCAATTATATTTAAATATTTTTCTGAGATTATAGATTTTGATGAAGATATATATTCCAAATACTATAAAGGGCAAAAAAATAAAGATTGGTATATTAGATATTTTATGCTGGATTGGATATACCTAAAAAATCCGGATATATTGAGTTTGATTGATAAAGATGACAACAATATAGTAAGTAGGAAATTATACTATTATAAATATATCTATATAAAAGGTGAAAAGTAAGCGTATAATAAAAGATGGATGGCAATCGGGTAGGAGGAAAATAATTAATTTATTTTCCGACCTCCCACACCACCGTACATACCGTTCGGTATACGGCGG
>ENA-OWPA01001113-OWPA01001113.1-bioreactor-metagenome-genome-assembly--contig:-NODE-1113-length-21127-cov-4.877340_pt1 | contig 21127 bp, 18 predicted proteins | sample MGYA00238139_ERZ651803 | MGnify/ENA primary metagenome ERZ651803 (study PRJEB26909, sample SAMN07631231) | bioreactor metagenome | isolation source: Switchgrass digestor | place: USA: Dartmouth... | reverse complement strand
ACCCGTCCATTTCAGTAAAATCAAATTGAAAGTAGTATATCAATTCCCTAAGCTTTGCCCAGTGATTTTCGTCAATTTTATTTCTTGAGTATTGGTTTAAGGAATTATACACTTCATTCCTGTATTGCTCCTGGGATTTTTCTCTCCTGCCCACGGAAACTACTGCAAAACGCTCCGGCAACAGCCCGTCGTGCACCAGGTTGTACAAAGCCGGCATAAGCTTCCTGTGGGTCAAATCCCCCGTACCTCCAAATATGACCATACATGCCGACAAGTCCTTGTTTATGTTTTCCCCGCTCACCATATCCATGTATTACCTTCCTTCATACACAGGCTTTCATAATTTCTACCACCATTTTCAACACATCTCACAACTATATTTTTATTTTTTTATGCTGCTAATAATACATGGGTTATTAATTATTCCTACAAGCGGGCAGGGCTAATGCTGTTTTATTATGCCTACTCGTCGGAATGAACTGCAAGAGTAGACAAGTTATTTGTAATTGGTACATCAGCCTGCTTATTTATATACTCCTAAGACCCTCTTTATCTGCAGTATTAAGTATCTGTCAATGATCTTTTTAGACACGTAGGTGACAAATTTACCCGGCAAAATGTTTATAATTTTCGCCGTTACGGTGCCTATCATCTGCTCACTCTCCTAAGGTTTCATTCTATCTTACATCCTCTTGCTTTCCATAATAGCCCGCATATTCCTTGATAAGGTATTCTTCCACTTAAACAGATCTATTTTCTCAACCTTATTTAAAAATTCCTTTGGAAAATCCTCGGGACCTTTCCCCTGTAAGAGCATCCTTGTTTCTTCTTCCGTAAAGGTTATCCCATCAATGTTATCCTCAACTACAGAAGCATTAAGTGGGCAGTGTTCCTGACACCTAAGACAGTCGTAAAGGGTATGATGTACCTCCTTGGAAAGCCAATCAGGAAATTCACCTTCAGATTCATTAAAAAAAGATAAACATTTCTGATTATCAATAAGAAATCTGTCTTCTCTTATAGCGCCTGTTGGACATGACTCAATACAGCATTTGCACTGGGCACAAAGGTCAGCCACCTTAAGTTCTAACCAAACATCTTCTTCACAGGGCATATCAGAGAAAAAAGCAAGATAGGAAACATTGCTCCCTAGTCCCTCCACATAGGTGATGTTGTTTCTTCCATACACCGCTAATCCTCCATGAACAGCCAAGCGCTTCATAGGAAGATTGTAACTTTCCTTGGCATGATATCCCCATCGGGATAAACCTTCTTTTAGATACTCCCTTGCTCTGTCCAGCCCTGCCCTTACCAATGCCTTAGCTTCATAATTTCTTCCTGCATAGCAGAACGTAACATCTGTACTCATAGGATGATATACTGCCATGATAATAATTGATTTTACCTGAAACTCCAACTTTGGGACATGAAAGTCATACAGCTCATTCACTATCCATTTCTGAAATCCATTTAACTCCTCTATCTGCTGAAATGTTTTAATTTCCCTCTCAAGGTCATCCAAATGCCTAATATCGATCAACTGCAGCCTATATCCATATCTCATTGCCTCTTCTTTAATACTATTACAAACACTCTCCACTTTCTTCTTCCCCCCATTATTGCTCTTAAAACTAAATAGATGCATCCCACCCATAAAATAATCTGTTTGATTTTTTATAACGGTTTCACTCAATATTACAATCAAACACAGGGTTAAATCTACAAATTTGCAATATAATGGTACAAGAGTGATACTATATCTTTAATAAAAAAGAGAACACTAAGGTTCATTTTTCCGCTTTTCTCATTATGTCACATTTATGTGCTTTCTAAATAAAATTATATACTTCAACACAGATTTAACTTATAGCCATAACTCAAATTATAATTTCAGCCACAAAGCAGGACGAATGCCCCCGTTACTGTTGGTTATATTATTGCCATTTACACCTACGCAACCGTCGGTTCCATGGACATACGCAGCGAGGCGGTTATGACGGCCGGGTGATCTAAGCCACCACCAGAAATACATATTCCCAAATACAGCCATTCTCTTGCTGTTATTCTCATCATTCTTTTTCCAATACCTATTATTACCTCGGTTATATAGTTTTTCGGTGCTGTCACCAAAATATCTGCATACTTCATCAAGGCTCAATAAGAATATGTTATCCTGCACATCTTCTCCCGCTTTTGTACCATACCATGGGTTGTCCGGGTTTATAACTGATGCTTGAATGATTCTTGATTTATTAGCATCTTCAAACCTGTCATAAAATTCACTGTTAAGATATCTTCTTATCTCACAGTCCTTCCATGTTGTGTCCTTATAAACATTATGGTAGGCGCGTTGCTCCACTATTTTTTCGGTTATAATCAAAGCCATGCTGCTTTGCATGTCAAGTACGCGCCATTCATACCTGTCAAATGCTATTCTATCTCCTACTTGCATTTTTGCCTCCTTGTAACGTTACCTCGTTACCTCTATGTATAGTTAGATTATTTTATAATTTTTATAAAGAAAGCTACTTTTAACATTGATTAATCAGATGGCTTTTCTTTGTATACATGACACCTCTTTATCAAGCCATACTTCAATATACCGGCTTATATCAATTATTGAATCATCTAAAGGAAAGCTGAAACCGTGGCAACCTTTTTGGCAGGGTTCCCCGAATAATTTCCTGTTGCATCCATAACCCCGGGAGATTTTTTCCTGTAAAGGCAAAGGAAATGTTTCTATAACATCAGAATATTTGTGAGTGTTTTGTGCTTTAATGAGAATGCGGTAACCGGAATCATGCGCTGCTGAAAGCGTCCATACTTCCTTATTTTTATGTGAATAGATAAAGCGAATACCAAGATAGAATACATCCCTTACACAGGTCAATCCCGCGTCCAGATAACGCTGATGAAGTTTTAAGGCGAAATCTTGTACCACGGCAGGCAATGGAGCAACAAAATCCTGCAAGATAGAGGTAATTTCCGTATCTTCATCTTTCAAAACACTGTAATCACATCGCAAGAAAATATCATGATTGCCCTTGGTGTATAAATCTTTTTGGGCAATCGCCATAACCTTCATACCTGTCAGCATATCAGGATTACTTGGATATGAAATTATTAGTGATACAGCTTTTGACATATCCAATGCCCGCGCGTCTAGGTCTATGCCATCAAAATTGATACTGCAGCAATTCAGAAATTTCAAGGCTTCGACAAGTTTCGGAGCAGAAATTTTCGCTCTCATCTGCCCGCCGTCCGCACCTATGACGGAGGTTAACAATCTCAGATCGTCAAGCAATATTGAGCCACCGTTTTCGATGAGTTTTCCATGATATCCTATATTGAATAATATGCTTTTAACGTTGTTCAGGAATGGATAGCTTACAGGCAAACTTGGATGAGAATCATTATTCTGTGTGGTTTTGGCAGGTTTGTCATATAAACTGCCATCAGCAATTAAACGGTCGCACATCAAATAGAGAAAGTCCCTGAATGCAAGAATGCCGTTTCGGATATTCTCTTCTCCCGCAATGTCTTTAAACACAGCTTTAATGGTATATGTTTCTGGTATATTGGGCGGAATTATGTTTTTTATATATCTCGCCATATCACTAATACTATTATGCATAAATTTACTCCTCACTTTAGAATTTTCAGTTACCTGAATCTTTGCGGTGGATTTCTATATGATGGTGTTGAACAATGAGGGTGAAAATTTATCTGTGCCTGAAGGTGAATTAAATTTTTCGGGGAATACCCATTTATTTGATAACTACAACAAGCTCGAATTTTTCATCCTTTTGCTAAAGAAACCATCTTTCTAGTAGAATTATCCATATCTAATGTTTCTTATAGAATATTTTATCATTATTGTCCGTAAAAATATAGAATTATTTTCATAATTATGTAAATAAATAAGAGTATTTTTATCATTATCAAAAGAAATGCAATGTCTAGAAAAATAGAAAACGGTCTATGTTAAAAATTATCTTAAACCGTTAGTTCATACTATACCGTTTATAATACTATATTGCTTAAACCCTATAGGTCTGTAGTAATTTCGAAGCCACCTTTAAAGTTAAACCACTTTTGTGTAATTGCTCATCTCTGGTTTTATAAAACCTAAGAAACTAAAGACCATAACGAAAGGCAGCCCTTACGGACTGCCTTTCTGTATATTAAGACTATTTATTTTTAATGGCAGCTTGAGCTGCTGCAAGCCTTGCTATCGGCACACGGAAAGGAGAACAGGATACATAATCCAACCCTATTTTATGGCAGAATTCTATAGATGATGGATCTCCTCCATGCTCACCACAGATTCCAAGCTTGATGTCAGGTCTTGTCCCTCTACCCAGCTTGGCAGCCATCTCTATGAGCTTTCCGACGCCATGCTGATCAAGTCTTGCAAAGGGGTCTGACTCATATATCTTCTTGTTGTAATACTCCTCAAGGAACTTACCGGCGTCATCACGGCTAAAGCCGAAAGTCATCTGGGTAAGGTCGTTGGTACCGAAGGAGAAAAATTCCGCTTCTCTGGCGATTTCGTCTGCAGTTATAGCAGCTCTCGGTATCTCAATCATTGTACCTACTTTGTATTCCAGCTTGACTCCTGCTTTTTCTATGACCTCGTTGGCTGTCTTCACAACAACGTCCTTGACATACTTAAGCTCTTTAGCCTCTCCTACCAAAGGAATCATGATCTCCGGTATGACGTTCATGCCTTTCTTGTTTACATTTATTGCAGCTTCTATAACTGCCCGGGTCTGCATTTCAGCTATTTCGGGATAGGTAACCGCAAGGCGGCATCCTCTGTGTCCCATCATCGGGTTGAATTCATGCAGGTCTGCCACTATACCCTTCAACTCTTCGAAGGTGAGTCCCATTTCCTGTGCAAGAGCGGCTATATCCTCATCCTCCTGGGGCAGGAATTCATGCAGCGGGGGATCCAGGAACCTGATGGTCACAGGATATCCTCCCATAGCCTCGAACAATCCCTCGAAGTCACTTCTCTGCATGGGCAGCAGCTTGTCGAGAGCCTTTCTTCTCTGCTCTACTGTCCTTGCCACAATCATTTCCCTCATGGCAGGTATTCTGTCGGCATCGAAGAACATATGCTCAGTACGGCAGAGGCCGATACCTTCAGCACCAAATTTCCGTGCCTGTGCTGCATCGTTAGGTGTGTCGGCATTTGTCCTTATCTTTAATTTCCTGACCTCATCAGCCCACTGCATAAGGGTAGCAAAGTACCCTGTCATTTCCGGCTGAACTGTCGGCAGCCTTTCTCCATATACATTACCAGTGGAGCCATCCAGTGAAATCCAGTCTCCTTCACAATATTTCTTACCATTCTTGTCTATAAAGAACTTCTCTTCTTCATTTATCTTTATTTCACCGCATCCTGCCACACAGCATGTACCCATGCCACGAGCCACAACTGCCGCATGGGAAGTCATACCTCCCCTGCCGGTCAAAATACCCTGGGAAACATGCATTCCTTCAATATCCTCAGGTGAGGTTTCCAGCCTTACCAGAATAACGTTGGTCTCTCCGCCTTTCGATGCTTCGATGGCATCTTCGGCCGAGAAGTATATTCTTCCGGTAGCTGCTCCCGGTGAAGCCGGTAAACCTTTTGCAATGGGCTTCGCAGCCTTCAGTGCTTTTTCGTCAAAATTGGGGTGAAGCAGTGCGTCCAACTGCTTTGGATCTACCTTCATCAATGCTTCTTCCTTGGTTGCCATTCCTTCGGCAACAAGGTCAACAGCAATCTTCAGGGCAGCCGCTGCAGTTCTCTTTCCGTTTCTCGTCTGCAGCATGAAGAGCTTGCCTCTTTCAATGGTGAACTCCATATCCTGCATATCCCTGTAGTGTTTTTCCAGGATTTCGGCTATTTTGAGGAATTCGTCGTAAACCTCCGGCATTACTTCCTTTAGCTGATCTATGGATTGAGGAGTCCTTATTCCCGCAACAACGTCTTCTCCCTGTGCGTTCATAAGAAATTCTCCGTATATCTTCTTTTCACCGGTGGCTGGGTTCCTGGTGAAAGCAACTCCTGTGCCGGAATCGTTCCCCATGTTGCCGTATACCATTTCCTGCACATTTACTGCTGTACCCCAGTCTCCGGGAATATCATTGAGTCTTCTGTAAACAATGGCCCTTGGGTTGTCCCATGAACGGAACACGGCCTTTACCGCTTCCATCAGCTGAACCTTGGGGTCCTGAGGGAACTCAAAGCCTTTTTCCTTTTTAAAGAGCTCCTTGTATCTTCTGACAACCTCTTTGAGATGATCAGCTGTCAAATCCGTATCGAATTTAGCTCCATTCTCCTCTTTTACGGCATCCAGTATGCTCTCAAATTTATTCTTTTCAACTTCCATTACAACATCGCTGAACATTTGAATAAACCTTCTGTAGCTGTCATAGGCAAACCTCGGGTTATTTGTGAGTTTTGCAAGACCTTCAACAACGGTATCATTGAGACCCAGATTCAATATGGTGTCCATCATACCCGGCATTGAAGCTCTGGCGCCTGAACGGACCGATACCAAGAACGGATTATCAGGATCGCCAAATTTCTTTCCTACGATGCTTTCTGTCTTTGCCAGGGCTTCATAAATTTGATCTTCAATTTCCTTGGCAATAATTTTGCCGTCGTTATAATACCTTGTGCATGCTTCTGTGGTAACTGTAAATCCTCTGGGCACAGGCAGGCCAAGACTGGTCATTTCTGCCAGGTTTGCTCCCTTTCCTCCCAGGAGATTTCTCATGGAAGCATTTCCTTCACTAAAAAGATAAACATACTTTGTCATTAAGCAACCTCCTATGTAATTTTAATATTATAGGGAAAAGTAATTAAAAATGCTGTAATGGAATTATTCGCCGTTTGCCGTTACCATTATAACATATCCATAAAATTTTTCATTATTTTTGCAATAAGTTTATTTTTTAACAATTCATCGAGTTTTAGCAGGGTTACACGTTAAATATTGCCATAACTGACCCACTTTATTCTTAAAAATGACATTTTCTTAAAAAAACCCCTACAAATTTGGCTTTTAAGCCGTCTTTGCAGGGGTTTTTTCATGATGAATAAAGCATATACCATTTCCGAAAAAAATGTCACCTATGGATCTTTGGTTGCCTTGATGTATTTTGCGGCTTACTCAAGCCTGCCTTTAGAACTCGAACTTGTCCGCAAAATACTCATCCAGTTCATCTATTTTCAGCCTTATCTGCTGCATTGTATCCCTGTCTCTTATGGTTACGCTTTGGTCGTTCAGCGAATCAAAATCAAAGGTAATGCAGAAAGGTGTTCCTATTTCATCCTGCCTTCTGTATCTCTTGCCTATGCTGCCGGTTTCGTCGTATTCGCACACATATTTCTTTGTGAGCTTCTCATAAAGCTTGTAGGCTTCATCCCCCAGCTTTTTCGACAAAGGCAGTACGGCAATCTTGACCGGTGCAATAGCCGGATGGAAACGAAGAACTGTCCTCACATCGCCTTCTGCAACTTCTTCCTCATCATAAGCATCGCACAGGAATGCCAGGGTAACCCTGTCTGCTCCCAGTGAAGGCTCAATGCAGTAAGGCACATATTTCTCATTCGTATTGGGATCAAAATATGAAAGATCTTCTTTGGAATGCTCCATATGCTGTCTGAGGTCAAAATCAGTTCTGTCCGCAATGCCCCAAAGTTCGCCCCATCCGAACGGGAATTTGAATTCGATGTCGGTGGTGGCATTGCTGTAGTGAGAAAGCTCCTCTTTGCTGTGATCTCTCATTTTAAGGTTTTCTTTCTTTATTCCAAGACTCAGAAGCCAGTTCATGCAGAATTCCTTCCAGTAATTGAACCACTCGAGGTCTTTTCCCGGCTCGCAGAAGAACTCCAGCTCCATCTGCTCAAACTCACGAGTCCTGAAAGTAAAATTACCCGGTGTTATTTCATTTCTGAAGGATTTACCTATCTGTCCTATTCCAAAAGGAATCTTTTTCCTTGTAGTCCTTTGCACATTCTTGAAGTTGACAAAAATACCCTGTGCCGTCTCAGGCCTTAGATAAATCTCGGCTTTTGAATCCTCCGTTACACCCTGGAAGGTTTTAAACATGAGATTGAACTTCCTGATGTCGGTAAAATTAGTTGAGCCGCAATCAGGGCATTTTACTCCCTTTTCCTTTATGTACCCGATCAACTGTTCATTAGTCCATCCGTCCACAGGCTGATTTATATTATTCTCCTTGTTCCAGTCCTCTATCAGTTTGTCAGCTCTGTGACGGGTTTTACATTGCTTACAGTCTATCAGAGGGTCGCTGAATCCGCCTACATGCCCCGAAGCAACCCAAACCTGAGGATTCATCAGAATTGCACAATCCACACCGACATTGTATGGGCTCTCCTGGACAAACTTCTTCCACCATGCCTTTTTAACATTGTTCTTCAATTCTACCCCCAGCGGGCCATAATCCCATGCGTTAGCCAATCCGCCGTATATTTCCGATCCCGGATAAACAAAACCTCTGTTTTTTGCCAACGCAACTATTTTTTCCATTGTTTTTTCTACTGCCACTACTTTGTCCTCCCTTAATCATTTAAACTTAATTCGTTCATTTAATTCCGTCCTTGGTACGCACATACGTTATTTTGTCTTCATAAATCTCATGTATAGCTATTGTAACCGGCTTATCGGAATTAAACTTTGTAAGCTTTGGCGATCCGTCAACCAATTGCCTTGCCCTTTTTGCGGTTTCCACCACCAGGGTATACCTGCTGTCAACTTTGTCTGATAATTCATTAATTGGCGGATATATCATCATAATAATCAACCTCCCTAACAAATAAGACAAAATATATGGATTAATCCTTCATGCCAATTCTTTGCAAAACATCAGTATTCCTAGTGTATTTCAGCTTTTCGGAATGCAGTATGTAGTTAAGGCTGTCTGCCGTTTTCTCAACGTAATCGTTGATGACAACATAATCATATTTGTCTACCTGTTCTATTTCTTTTCGCGCTGCTTCCAGCCTTTTTGTTATTATTTCATCACTTTCCGTACCCCTGCCTACTATACGCCTTCTTAATTCAGCAAAGGACGGCGGCAGCAAAAATATCGAAACGCAATCGGGATATTTTTTCTTTATATTCAAAGCACCTTCCACTGTGATCTCCAGGATAACATCATATCCCTGCTTAATGGTCTGCTCCACATAGCTTCGTGGTGTGCCGTAAAAATTACCACAGTATTCATCCCACTCAATAAGCTCATCGTTCTTTATCATTTCTTCAAACTCTTCCCGAGTCTTAAAGAAATAATTGACCCCGTCTTCCTCACCTTGCCTGGGACTCCTGGTAGTAGCGGAAATAGAGTATCTGATATTGCCGTTTCTTTCTTTAAGCGCAGAAAGTATGGTCCCTTTTCCTACACCCGACGGACCACACACTATAACCAGCAAACCTTCACGCGACATCTGGCTCCTCCTATTCACCATCTTCAATTATATCATCTATTGGTTCTGCTTCAGCTTCTTTTGCATCATTCAGCCTGTGGGCAACTGTTTCCGGCTGTACCGCCGACAGGATTATATGATCGCTGTCCGTTATTATAACTGCTCTTGTTCTCCTTCCGTAAGTTGCATCTATAAGCATTCCTCTTTCTCTTGCTTCCTGAATTATTCTCTTTATCGGAGCGGACTCAGGGCTCACAATTGCTACCAGTCTGCTGGCCGATACTATGTTGCCAAATCCAATATTAATTAATTTCATAAGCCTACCTCCCTGTGTTATGGCATTTACTCAATATTCTGTATTTGTTCCCTTATTTTTTCAAGCTCACTCTTTACTTCCACAACATACCTGGTTATCTCGAGGTCACTTGCTTTAGAGCCTATCGTATTAATCTCCCTGTTCATTTCCTGGAGCAAAAAGTCCAGTTTTCTTCCTACCGGCTGTTCCAAGTTAAAGGTTTCCCTCAGCTGATTGATGTGGCTGCCAAGGCGCACCAGCTCTTCATCGATGCTGCATCTGTCGGCAAAAATCGCAACCTCCATCGCTATCCTGCTCTCATCCACAGTTTGCTGATCCAAGAGTTCCTTTATCCTGTTTTCCAGCCTCTTTTTATATTCATAAACGACATTGGGTGCGCGTTTGGTGATCTCCGCCAGTATGCCTTCTATGCAGTCGGCTTTTTCCAGGACATTCTTTTTTAATTCCTGTCCTTCGATTTCCCTCATCGAAACCAACGCGTCCAAAGCATTTTCTACGGCTTCACCCAGCAGCTCCCACAGCTTTTCGGCATCTTCCTCTTCCTTTTCAACTCTGAGAACATCGGGAAAACCGGATATCAATGACACCGATATATCATCTTTGAGGCCGTATTTATCCCTAAGTTGTTCAACCGCATTCAAATATGCCTTGGCCAGAGCTTCATCGAAAATTACTTTCCTTGAGTCTTCCCCATAGTTATCATACGAAATGAATACATCGGCCTTGCCCCTCGATATTCTCTTTGAGACAACATCCCTTACCCTGTCTTCCAGGAAGGAAATCTGCCGGGGAATTTTTATGTAAATATCACTGTATCTATGGTTAACCGTCTTTATCTCAACAACAAACTCCTTACCGTCTTCGCGCTTTTCCCCTCTGCCGAATCCAGTCATGCTCTTTATCATGTCAACAGCCATCCTCTTTATGGATTTAAAATGGGCAAAGCTATAAATTAAATAAATTTTTGGCTTCACTCATTTTATTATTCTTTAAACCTGCACGCTGTGCCTGAACAGCGATCTAATTTTAATACTACCAACATCAAACTAATTTTCTAATATTATAACACAACTTAAAATAAAATAAATGCGATATAGGAAGTTTTTATTAATTTTTTTCCTGTTTTCTATTGTTTGCTCCGTTTTTCTATATATGCGGATATAGGGATTGAAATTGTCATATATCACCTATCTCATACCCTATTATCGACAGTGCCACAATGCCGGCTGTCTCCGTCCGCAAAATTCTGGGTCCGAGGGTTACGGGCTTTATTCCTGCATCAATTGCCCTTTGCACCTCTCCTTCAGAAAACCCTCCTTCCGGTCCTATCATCACGGCAACCGTCCGGATTCCACTTTTCAGGTGACTTTTCATCCTGGCTTCCTCTTCCTTCTCATAAGGTATTATACCCAGTTCGGCTTCTGCCGCCATCTTCAGAGCCTCATCAAAATCCACCGGAGCGACCACCTGGGGGATAAAACCCCTGTTGCACTGTTTTGCCGCTTCCAGGGCAATTCTCTGCCATCGGACAACTTTATTGCGCGCATCCTTTTCACCGGATATTTTTACAATCGTCCTTTCAGTCAAAACCGGTACGATTTTCTTAACACCCAGCTCAACGCTTTTCTGTATTATCAAGTCCATCTTGTCGGACTTAGGCAGTCCCTGGAATAATGTTATATCAAGCATGGATTCCGTTGTATTGGGGCAGGAGCTTATAATGCTCCCATATATGCTTTCTTCGTCAAAGCTTTCGAGCTTTACCTGGTAATCCGTACCGTCTAAGTCGTTGACAGTTATGATTTCACCAGGCCTCAGCCTCAGAACACGTTTGATATGATTGACATCATCCCCCGTGATATTAACGGAATCTGCCGTCACATTGCTTTTGTCTACAAAGAATCTAGGCATCGGAACGCCATCGCCACCCATTCACCAGTTTCTATTACTTCTTCCGGTACGAAATTTCTGCCGGTGTATGCATCTATAACCTCCTGCTTTCTCTCCTTTATTATGCCGGAAGTTATGAAATATCCACCCTTCTTTATATATCTTGGAACTGCCTCCGCAATGTCAACAATCACACTGGCGATTATGTTGGCCACTATGACATCGGCTTTTTGCTCCTCGATATCGACATCCGTCAGCACTCCCTCAGATACGTCGATGGTTTCTTCCACATGGTTGATTCTGCAATTCTCCCTGGCCACCTTGACCGCCACGCTGTCTATATCAACAGCAGCAACATAGCTTGCTCCCAGCTTTGCAGAAATTATCGACAGTATCCCGGTGCCGCACCCCACGTCGATAACCCTGTCACCCTCTTTTACGTACTTTTCAAGAAGCTGGGCACACATGCGGGTGGTCTCATGGGAACCGGTCCCGAAAGCCATCCCCGGGTCCAGCTCGATGACCAGTTCGCTGCCTTTTTTCGTATATTGCTCCCAGGTTGGCTTTATAACTATGCTGCTGGTAATATAATCGGGCTTATAGTACTTTTTCCATTCATTCGCCCAATCCTGCTCATTCATTTCCCTGTATCCCTGGTAGCCCTCTCCGACATCGAGAAACTCCGAAATAAAATTCAGCTTTTCCTTTATCAATCCAACCAGTTCTGTAATATTTCTGTCTTCAGGAAAATATGCTTTTATTATTATGTCCTCTCCTAATGAATTTAAAAACTCATCATCGGCATAATCCAGAGTATTAGGTTTCTCAATTTCCCTTTTTATCTCATTGGGGTCCTCGATGGCCACACCTCCGGAGCCTATCGAGGTGAGCATCTCCGAGATTGCGTCGTATGCTTCCTCGGTAGTCTTAATTTTTATCTCATTCCACTTCATGTGCATCCTCCGTCTATTTTATCCTACATTCCCAAGGCATCCTTCATTTTATCAAAAAAACCTTTTCTTTGCTCATGGTTTTCATCTCCGCTCAACTCCGCAAACTGTCTCAGCAGCTCTTTCTGCTTTTCGTTCAGCTTCTTCGGAACCTCCACGTGGACCTTGACATACTGGTCTCCCCGGCCGCTGCCTCTTAAATAAGGTATTCCCTTTGAACGGAGCCTGAATACGGTACCGGTTTGAGTTCCCTCAGGCACAGTATACTTCACATTGCCGTCCAGGGTAGGTACTTCCAGCTCGGCACCAAGAGCCGCCTGCACAAAGGTTATGGGTATTTCGCAGATGACATCATTGCCCTGACGCTGGAACAACGGATGAGGACGCACTCTTATCGTTATGAACAGGTCTCCTGCCGGACCTCCTCTTACACCCGGTTCGCCTTCTCCCCTCAAGGATATCGTCTGTCCATTGTCAATGCCTGCAGGCACTTTGATCTTTACCTTCACCGTGTTCCTGACCTTACCTTTTCCATTGCATGCGCTGCAAGGGTTGACTATGATTTTGCCTTCCCCATGGCATACATCACAGGTTTTAATATTGACAAACTGCCCGAAAGGCGTACTCTGCTTGTACTGAACCTGTCCTGTACCGTTGCAGTGCTTGCATGTAACCGGTGATGTTCCTGGCTTTGAACCGGTGCCTCCACAAGTTTTGCAGTTCTCCATGCGGTTAACCTTTATCTCTTTTTCCACACCAAAGGCTGCTTCCTCAAAGGAAATCTCCATCGAGTATTTTAAATCGGCGCCTTTCTGCGGGCCGGTCCTGCTTCTTGATCTTCCGCCAAAGCCGCCTCCGCCGAAGAAGGTCTCAAAAATATCTCCCACACTGCCAAAATCAAAATCGCCAAAGCCACCGAAGCCGCCACCGAAGCCACCAAAGCCGTTGTTGGGGTCCATACCTGCATGCCCGAACTGGTCATACTGCGCCCTTTTCTGGGAATCACTCAAAACTTCATAGGCTTCATTTATTTCTTTAAACTTAGCCTCAGCTTCCTTATCTCCCGGATTTACATCAGGATGATATTTTTTCGCAAGCTTTCGGTAAGCCTTCTTTATATCTGCGTCGGATGCATTTTTGTCAACTCCAAGGACTTCATAATAGTCCCGCTTGTTTGCCATCCAATCAACTCCAATCCAATAACGGTATTAAGCTTATCTTTGTGCCGGTGAGCAGGTATTGCAGCATACCCGGCTCACCAGCACAAAGGTCCAATCCATCCAGTTAAATATTGTGCAAAAATACCCGTATCATTATATCACAATATACCATTTAAAACTTCAATTGAAATACCGACTAAGCTGACGCATCGGTAAATTTATCAGCAAACTTAAAAATAAGCCAATGCCATTTCCATGACTTTGGCTTATTTTCTTAAGCTTACAGCATTCTTCTTGCCTTTGATAAATAGGTTTTTCGCCTTTCAAGCGCCGAAACCGCATCTTATATCGGCATCATCTTTTTATTTATTTTTTATCGTCGTCATCTACAACCTTGTAGTCCGCATCATATACATTATCACTGCCACCCGCTGCACTTCCCGGATTTGCGCCTGCTCCAGGATTAAATCCTGCGCCCTGAGCGCCGGGATTCTGCTGGTATATCTTGGCGGAAATATCATAGAATGCTTGTGTAAGAGCTTCTGTCGCTTTCTTTATAGCTTCGGTATCCGTTCCTTTCAGAGCATCCTTAACTTTATTGATTTCTGCTTCCACCTTTGCCTTATCATCGGCACTGAGCTTATCTCCAAGATCCTTCAATGTCTTCTCCGACTGGTATACCATGGAATCGGCGTTATTCCTGATTTCCACTTCTTCTTTTCTCTTCTTGTCTTCTGCAGCATATTTTTCTGCTTCTTTAACAGCCCTATCAATCTCTTCGTCGGAGAGATTTGTGGAAGCAGTAATAGTAACCTTCTGCTCATTTCCGGTTCCAAGATCCTTGGCTGATACATGCACGATACCGTTGGCATCAATATCAAAGGTAACTTCTATCTGAGGAACACCCCTCGGAGCTGGTGGAATTCCAGTAAGCTGGAATCTTCCCAGAGTTTTATTGTATGCAGCCATTTCCCTTTCGCCCTGGAGCACATGGATTTCAACGCTGGTCTGTCCGTCGGCTGCAGTGGAGAATATCTGGCTCTTCTTTGTAGGTATTGTTGTATTTCTTTCGATCAGCTTGGTAAATACTCCACCTAAGGTTTCAATACCAAGAGACAGCGGAGTTACATCCAACAGAAGCAAATCCTTGACCTCTCCTGTAAGTACGCCAGCCTGTATAGCAGCTCCGATGGCAACACATTCATCAGGGTTGATTCCCTTGAAAGGCTCCTTGCCAAGGTACTTTTTAACTGCCTCCTGTACCGCAGGAATTCTTGTAGAACCACCTACCAGCAATACCTTGTCAATCTTATCGGGGGTCAATCCTGCATCCTGCAGTGCCTGTCTTGTCGGTACCATAGTCTTTTCCACAAGATCGGCAGTTAACTCTTCAAATTTTGCCCTGGTCAAAGTCATGTCCAGATGCTTCGGCCCAGTAGCATCAGCAGTGATAAAAGGAAGATTTATATTTGTGGTAGTAACGCCTGAAAGCTCTATCTTCGCTTTTTCAGCAGCTTCCTTCAATCTTTGGAGAGCCATTTTATCAGTGCTCAGATCTATGCCGTTTTCCTTCTTAAATGTCTCTATAAGATAATCTATAATTCTCTGGTCGAAATCGTCTCCGCCCAGCCTGTTGTTACCATTTGTAGCCAAAACCTCAAAGACGCCGTCGCCTATTTCCAGAATCGATACGTCAAATGTACCTCCTCCCAGGTCATAAACCATTATCTTCTGGTCATGCTCCTTATCAAGGCCATACGCAAGAGCTGCTGCTGTAGGCTCATTCACTATTCTCAACACTTCCAGCCCTGCTATTTTGCCGGCATCCTTGGTGGCTTGCCTCTGGGAGTCGCTGAAATATGCAGGAACCGTTATTACCGCTTGAGTAATGGTTTCGCCGAGATAAGCTTCTGCATCAGCCTTGAGCTTTTGCAGTATCATAGCGGAAATCTCCTGGGGAGTAAATTTCTTACCATCAATATCTATCCTTCTATCGGTTCCCATATCCCTTTTTATAGAAATGATAGTTCTCTCGGGATTTGTAATAGCTTGTCTTTTTGCTACCTGACCAACCAGTCTTTCCCCGGTTTTTGAGAATGCAACAACTGAAGGAGTTGTCCTGCTTCCTTCAGAATTTGGGATAACAACCGGTTCTCCACCTTCCATAACCGCTACACACGAGTTAGTGGTACCTAAATCTATACCTATTACCTTTGCCATAAATTTTACCTCCTAAGTATTTCACCTGAATATATATAAAATTTTTATAGCTATTTCCGAGCTGACATAAATGGTTTGACCCCCTCCGGGGCTTCATATCATGATTTCTTTCACTCAAAAAATTAGTTAGCTACCTTTACCATGCTATAGCGAACAACCTTGTCCTTTATGATATAACCCTTCTGGAATTCTTCTACTATAATTCCCTCGCCTACCGAATCATCAGTAACGTGCATTACCGCATTATGTAAATCGGGATTGAATTTCTCTCCCACACTCTTAATCTCTTCCACACCCAGGCTTTTTAGCACATCCATCATCTGTCTGTGAACAAGCTGCACCCCTTCCTTAAGGGACTGGTCGCTGCTGTCTTCCGCGGCCTTTAAAGCCCTGTCAAGATTGTCCGCAACCGGCAGAAACACTGCCACGACATCTGCAACTGTTTCCAGATATAACGATTCCTTTTCCTTGGCGGTCCTTTTTTTGTAATTGTCAAATTCCGCTGCCAGCCTTTGCATCCTGCTAAAGTACTCATCGCACTTTTGGCTCTGCTCCTTAAGCTTAGCCTTTAAAGCCTCCAGCTCCTCATTGCTCCCGGAATCCCCCTTAGCTTCGGAATTTGCATTCTCCTCAGGATCCGTCTTTACCTCGGAATCTGTTTCCAATTGGACTTCTTGAGCTTCCTGGCCTGCAGCATTGTTATTTTCCTTTTGTACTTCCTCATTTCCACTGTTGCCGGACACCTCATTGTTCAGGATATCCTGTGGATCTTTTTGCTGTTCCATTTTACGCTTACAACCTCCTGTTTTAGTCCGCGCACCCGTGCCGGATGCAACTGAGATTAATGAGTAGTTAAGAATGAAGCATTAAAAGCAGGTATAATCACACTTAACATTTAATGCTTCATTCTTTAATAAATAGTTGAACTAATATGTGTCTTTACTGTCGTCACTCTCTCCAAAGAGCTTTTTTATCTCCCTGTTTATCTTCTTTTGTATGAAGCTCATTGAAGACACAACCCTCGGATATTCCATCCTCGTGGGACCCAATATGCCTATCGATCCCAGTTCCATACCGTTAAAGCTAATAGTAGCGCTTATCAGGCTGCAGTCTTTAATCTCTTCCAGCTCATTTTCTGTTCCAATACGAATGGTGATCTCATTACTTCCGGTATTGTCATTCAGCAGATTAAACAATAGTTCCTTTTCGTCCAGAATGTGCAAAAATTCCCTCGCCTTGACAATATCTCTGAACTCCGGAAAATTAAATATATTTATAGCCCCTTCATGGTAAACGTTAGGGCTGTCAATCTGCTTAATGCAGTCATGAATGCCGGTCAATATGGGTGACACCTGGTCATCCGGCAATCCGAGCAGATGTGAAAAATCGTTCAACAAAGGCAAATTGATTTCTCCCACCGTCAAACCGCTGATTTTATCATTCAGCATATTTGACATTCTATTCAAAAAGTCAGGAGTTGTACTCTCCGATATCCTTATGATCTCATTCCTGACTGTGCCTGTGTTTGTAACAGCTATAACCAGCGCCTTGCCGGACTCAATTGGAACAACCTGTACAGCTTTTATCATGCTTTTCTTCTTGTGAGAGGTGACAGCTACCGACGTATATTTTGTCAGTTGGGACATAGCTGCGGCAGCCTGCCTTATAAGCTGACTTAATTCATTTATTCTTACCTCCATGGTGCTCCGTATGCTCTCTATCTCCGCTGGAGTAAGTTGTCTCACTTCCATCAACTGATCCACATAAAACCTGTAACCTTTATCAGAAGGTATCCTACCTGCTGACGTATGCGGCTGTGACAGATAGCCCATTTCCTCCAGATCAGCCATTTCATTTCGTATAGTGGCAGAACTCAACCCCAGCTCATGCTTTCGGGCAATTGTCCTTGAACCTACAGGTTCCGCAGTGTTGATGTAGTCGTCGATAATAGCGCGGAGAATTCGCATCTTCCTATCATCTAATAACATCATTAACACCCCTCTTGTTAGCACTCTAGCAAGCCGAGTGCTAATATACTTTAAAAATACCACCTTAGCATATCTTTGTCAAGAGATTTGTTCCTGTATTTGAAAATTTACAATTACCAGAATTCACGGATATTATTTGTTCAGGCTGGCCTATTTATGCAGGCTGCGCTTATATGAACTCCATGAAAACCTGATTTGCAAGATCGAGACCTGAATCAGTAAGTTTGATGCAATCTCCTATAACCTCAATCAATCCTTTGTTTTCCAGCATCTTAATTTTATTTCCGAATAAAGCATATACGTCGGAGCCGAACCTTTGCATGAACTCTGTTATGCTTATACCGCCAATCAGCCTGAACCCCAGCATCATGAATTCGGACATTTTTTCCTCCGCATCCAGCGGATGTTCGTCCTCCACCGGAAGGGTCCCTCGGGATATGCAATCTATATAGTCTTCGACGGAATAAACATTATTGAATCTCACCGAATCCAGGTAGGAATGGGCTCCTGCTCCCAGTCCGGCATACTCCTCCGCCTTCCAGTATGTCAGGTTGTGCAGGCATTCGAAGCCGGCTTTGGCAAAATTGGATATTTCATAATGCCCATAACCATAGCTGGTCAGCATATCCTTTGCCATATGGTACATGCTGCGGTCCAATTCATCATCGGCAGGTTTGAGCTCGCCGGCTTTCAGCCTATCGCCAAATACAGTATCCTCTTCAATGGACAAGCTATAGCAGGATATATGCTCCGGTTCAAGGCCGGCAACCTTATCAAGGGTTTCCTTCCAGTCCTCCAGAGTCTGGTTCGGAAGCCCGAAGATCAAATCCACATTTATATTGGAAAAGCCTGCCCTTCTAGCCTGTTGGAAGTTCTCCACAAATTCCTGGTATTTATGTATCCTGCCTATGCTCTTTAAAATATCATCCTGGCACGCCTGCAAGCCCATGCTCAGCCTGTTGATTCCCATGCTCCTGTAGGCTGCCAGCTTCTCAAAGCTCAGCGTGCCGGGATTTGCTTCAATAGTTATTTCAGCATCTTCCAGCAAATTAAAATGCTTTCTGCAAGACTCTGCAACAGCTGATATATATTCAGCATCAACAAAGCTGGGGGTTCCCCCTCCTATGAAAATCGTCTTTATGCCATAGCCCTTCAAACGCTCTCCATAGAGCTCAATTTCTCCAAGAAGGGCTTTGAAATAGGGTGCAATTCGGCCCGACATGCCTGCGAAGGAGTTAAAATCGCAATAATAGCATTTTGCCTTGCAGAAAGGCACGTGAATATATAAACTTATCTTTTTGGTTTCCGTCCCCATAAAATCTCCTTCTTAATTATAAAGGGCAACCTCATCGGGTGCCCCTTTGTGAATTTAATATTCTGCTTTAGTTGCCAATTTCATTTGCTTTCGCCATCACGTCACGTATCCAGCTTCAACACGCTCATAAAGGCCTCTTGCGGAACTTCCACGCTTCCTACCTGGCGCATTCTCTTCTTTCCTTCTTTTTGCTTTTCAAGAAGCTTCTTCTTACGGGTTATGTCACCGCCATAGCATTTAGCCAGGACATCCTTCCTGTATGCTCTTACGGTCTCTCTGGCTATAATCTTGCCTCCAATGCATGCCTGTATCGGGATTTCAAACTGCTGCCTCGGTATTGAATCCTTAAGCTTTTCTGCTATTCTCCTTCCCCTGGAGTAGGCCTTTTCAGAATGCACTACAAAGGAAAGAGCGTCAACCGGTTCTCCGTTTATTAGAATATCCAGTTTTACAAGATCAGATTCCTTGTATCCTATGAGCTCATAGTCGAGGGAAGCATAACCCCTCGTCCTCGATTTCAGGGTGTCAAAGAAATCATATATAATCTCATTCAAAGGTATCTCATAAGTGAGCATTACCCTTTTCTCATCGATGTATTTCATATCCTTGAATACGCCCCGGCGTTCCTGGGATAAATCCATGATATTGCCGACATACTCCGTAGGGGTCATTATGCTGGCCTTTACCACAGGCTCTTCCATTTTATCTATCTCAACAGCAGGTGGAAGATTGGTGGGATTGTCTATCATCAACACATCTCCGTTGGTCTTGGTTATCCTGTAGACAACACTTGGTGCCGTAGTCACCAGATCAAGATTGTACTCCCTTTCCAATCTCTCCTGTATTATTTCCATATGGAGCAGTCCCAGGAAGCCGCATCTGAAGCCGAAACCCAGCGCTACCGACGTTTCGGGTTCAAAAGTAAGGGAAGCGTCGTTCAACTGCAGTTTCTCCAGAGCATCCCTCAAATCATCGTATTTTGCTCCGTCAGCAGGATATATGCCGCAGAAAACCATGGAATTCGCTTTTTTATAGCCAGGCAGGGGCTCTTTTGCCGGGTTGTCCGCAAGAGTGATGGTGTCTCCCACCCTTGTATCCCTTACATTCTTGATGCTGGCTGCTATATAGCCGACATCGCCTGCCAGCAGTTCGTCACAACGCATAAGGGAACCCGGTCTGAAATAACCGACTTCGGTTACCTGGAATTCCCTTCCTGTGGACATCATTCTTATCCTGTCATCAGTCTTTACTCTGCCTTCCTTTATTCTCACAAAGGCGATAACACCCTTGTAACTGTCGTAATAGGAGTCAAATATCAGCGCCTTCAAAGGAGCATCCTCGTCCCCTTCAGGGCATGGAATCTTGTATACAATGTTTTCCAGGACGCTTTCTATATTTATTCCGTTTTTGGCCGATATCAATGGTGCGTCGCTGGCATCGAGGCCTATGACATCCTCTATTTCCTTCTTTACAACTTCAGGCTGTGCACTGGGCAGGTCTATCTTATTTATCACCGGCATTATCTCCAGATTGTGCTCCAACGCGAGATATACGTTTGCCAGTGTCTGGGCTTCAATTCCCTGGGCAGCGTCAACCACCAGTATTGCTCCTTCGCAGGCTGCAATGCTTCTTGACACCTCATAATTGAAATCGACATGCCCGGGGGTATCAATAAGATTGAATATATATTCCTCCCCGTCCTCCGCTTTGTACCGCATACGCACAGACTGTGCCTTTATGGTGATTCCCCGCTCCCTTTCGATATCCATATTATCCAGAACCTGTTCTTCCATCTCCCGGTCCGACAGGACTCCCGTCATCTGTATAAGCCTGTCAGCCA